>Ga0255766_10003512_pt1 | contig 13562 bp, 10 predicted proteins | sample 071ome_23_FD_179966 | JGI IMG/M metagenome (GOLD analysis project Ga0255766, IMG submission 179966) | Coastal salt marsh microbial communities from the Groves Creek Marsh, Skidaway Island, Georgia - 071403BT metaG (version 2) | ecosystem: Environmental > Aquatic > Marine > Intertidal zone >... | reverse complement strand
TGGGTTCTTATTTTGATCAAAATAGAATCTTTATATTGTTTCTAATTATTTTTAGATTTATTTTTATGTTTTATCAAAGTTTGATTCTAAGAAAAATTGAATATAGGGTTACTAAAAATATGAAAGAGTATATATTACGAGAAATATTTGAAAAGCGAAACTTTTCAGTTTCCGATTCATATTTTTACACTAACGAGCTAAGTCTTCATATTGGATTTTTCTATTCTAAATTTGCTGCTTTCCTAAATAATTTTTTACAAATTTTAGTATTTTGTATATATTTAATTTATTCAAATGCTCAAGTTCTATCAATTTTTGGCGGAGGGCTTTTACTTCTTTATTATCCAATTAAAAAACTTTTAAAGATTAGTAGAGAGTATGTAGATAAGTCATATCATGCAAACAAAGACTCAATGTCTGAAATTGAAAGAGTCGTTGAAAATTTATTTTTAATTAAGATTCTTAAAAAAGAAAATTTTGAGATTGGCAAATTCTCAGAGACTCTTAAATTATTAAATAGCCATTTGTTGAATAATCATATATTTAATCTTCTGAATGGGTTTTTGCCTAGTTTTCTTACATTATTTATTTTGGGGATATTAATTGTCTTCTTTAATTCTGCAATATCTTTAACTTTAGATTTTATAGGTGTTACTTTGAAACTTTTCAATTCTATAGCTGGATTAGCTGGATCATTTTCAAGTATTATTAATTCTCATGTTCACATGATTAAATTTAAAGAGCTTGAATTAAATAAAGTTGATGAATTTAAAAATAATTTTGTAATTGAGAAGAACAATTCAATAAAGTTTGAAAATACTGGTTTTCGTTACCAAAATAGTGAACTTCCAGTATTTTCTCGATTAAATTTAGAAATCCCAAAAGGTAAGCACACAATTTTAACTGGAGAAAATGGAAGTGGTAAAAGCACTCTTCTTGGTTTAGTCGCAGGAGTTTTCTATCCAACTGAAGGAAAAGTAATCTCTTTTAGTGAAAAGTATGGTTACGTTAGTGCTTATCCCTTTGTTTTTAGAGACTCACTGTATAGTAATTTAGTTTATGGCCTTGAAGATATCCGTGTTGATGATGAAATTTTAATAGACAAACTTAAATTATTTAATGTTTTTAAAGAAGAATCAAATTATGACCTAAGCAAACCTATAAGTAATAAAAGTCTTTCTTCTGGTCAAATGCAAAAAATTGCCTTTATAAGGTCTCTTCTTTCAAATCCAGATATTATGCTTTTAGACGAATCAACTTCAAATTTAGATATTGAAACAAAAAAGCTAATATTTGAATTATTACAAAATGAGAATGTTACTATTTTAAATTCTACACATGATCCAGAAAATTTTGATTTTGCAGACCATCATATTGAAATAAAGTTATTTAATGAAGAACGAGTTGTTGAAACAAAATATTAAAAAATATTTGAACATTAATTTTAAATATTGTTTAGGCTGCTTACTTAAAAATTTAGTAATTGAGATTTAATTGAATTTACTCTCAAATACTTAGCTAAAATAAAATTGTGAATCAACAAAAAATCTTAGTTATAAATACAAAATATAGAGTTTTTGGAGGAGAAGATGCAAATATAGTTGATGAACTTCAATTTTTAAAAAAATATTTTGTAGTCGATTATTTAGAATATAAGAATTCAGACAAAATTACTTTCTCCGACATAATCGGATTTTTAACGTTAAGCAACCCAACTTCAAACCGCAAACTAAAATCTAAAATTAATAGTTTTAATCCTGATATAGTTTATATTCATAATACGTGGTTCAAAGCTGGTTTGGGAATTTACAGATTACTGAAAAAAGAAAATATTAAAACTATTCAAAAAATTCATAATTACAGATTTGATTGTTCAAGATATTTACTTTCAAAAAATCATTTAAGCAATCAAATACAGTGTCCAGCATGTGGAATAAAAAAAGATAATTTAGGAATTTATAATAGATATTTTTCAGAATCATTTTTAAAATCTCTTTTTGTAAATTTTTACTCCAAAAAATATTTTAAAATCTTAAAAAGTTTTCCATTAAAATTAATTGTTTTGAGCAACTTCCAAAAAAATTATTTAGAAAATTTAGGAATTAAAAATACCAAGGTATCAATTTTACCAAATCCAATTGATATTTCTTCTGAGCATATTTCTAATTATAATTCAGAGAGTGAAACTGTAATATTTGCTGGCAGGTTAGTTGAAACTAAAGGTGTTGAAGAAATTTTAAAAATATGGAGTAAGATAGATACAAAAAATTTAATTCTTGAAATTGTTGGTCCAAGTGACGAAAAAAATAGTTTATTCGTTAATTACAGCTCTGAGAAAATAAAATTTATAGGTGAACTTAATAATAATGAAGTAAAAAGAAAAATTAAAACTTCTAGAGCTGTCATCACAGCAACAAAACTACTTGAAGGCCAACCAAGAGTCCTGCTAGAGGCGTCAAGTTATGGAGTTCCATCAATCTATCCAAAATTTGGAGGTATGAATGAATTTTTTCCAAAGGAATATAAGCTTTCTTTTAATCAGTTCAATTATGATGATTTAGAAAAGAAAATTTTGATGCTTCATGATTCAAAACTCCTCTCTGATGAAAGCAAAGAAATTAAAAAACATTTAACCTCAAACTATACTGAAGAATTTTTATATACAAGATTTGAAAATATTATAAAAAAATAAAGAAAATGAATAAAAAATTGCCTCTCGTTTCAGTATTAATGTCAACATTTAATTCTGGAACAACTCTTGAAAGAGCTATAATTAGTATTTTAAATCAATCATATAAAAATATTGAGCTTTTGATATGTAACGATGGATCAATAGATAACACAAAAAAAATTCTTGAAAAATATTCAAATTTATACGAACAGATTCAAATTATAAACAATAAAAACAATATTGGTTTGACTAAGTCCTTAAATTTACTTATTAATAAATCCAAAGGAGATTTTATAGCCAGACAAGATGCCGATGACTACTCAGACCACGATAGAATAAAAGAACAAATGAAACATTGCATTAATAATAAATACCAGGCTGTATTTACAAGATCTTATAATCTAAATAAAAATACTTCAATGCAAAATATTAGTTATTTAATACCTTATAAGATATTAGTTAATTTTAGAAATCCTTTTATTCATGGGACTTTACTTATAAATTCTAAAATCATTAAAACACTTGGGGGCTACGATGAAAATTTTTATTATGCTCAGGATTACAAGCTCTACAGAGATTTGATTGATAATAGGGTAAAAATTAAAAAAGAAAGAAAGCCTCTTTATTATTTAAACACAAAAGATAATATTTCAAGTCTTTTTAAAAAAGAACAAAAATATTATGCAGACTGTGTCAAAAATAGAGTTACTCCTAACGTAGGTTTTGAAACTTAATTTCGTAATCTATTAATTTTTTTAGCCAATAATCAATTTTTTCTTCAGTTTTCCAACCAAATTCTCTTTCAATTTTGTTTGGATTTGAAACAATGTAATTTGGATCATTTTTTCTGAGTAACTCACTATTAATCTTTACCTTATCTTCTTGGTCTACACCTATATATTCAAAAACAATTTCTATAACTTTTCGAATACTAGTTCCTACACCTGATCCAATTACATATGATGAATCAAGTTGGTTTTCAGAGAGAATTTTTAGTGATTTTGCTATGTCTCCTGCATAGGACCAATCTCTTACATAATCGGTACTACCAACTTCAAGATGGTTAACCTCTCCATTTTTTATTTTTATACAAGTTGTAATTATTTTTTTTAACAAAAAGTTTTTAGGTCTTAGTTCTGAATCATGATTGAATAAAATTGCTGAAGAAATATTCCAATCATATTTAATGTTTAATTCTTCAACTTTTTTATGGTTTTCAAATTTACTAATAGCATATGGTGATTTGGGATTAAATGTAGAATCCTCTGTTAAAGGACTTTTGTTAACTTGTTTACCAAACATTTCTGAAGATGAAGCTTGAATAAAAGTTGGAAAATTCTTTTGGTTTATTAATGATTTGGTAATGTTATCAAATATTTTTAAAATACTATTAGGAATGTTATTGTCCAAAAATGAATCATAAACCGAGCTAGGACCGGTCAAGTTAAAAATTTTGTTTGGTTTATATTCGGATAATAATTTATAAGTGTCTTTATAGCTTCTTAAATCTGTATTTATAATACTTAGAGAATTTGGATATTTTAAATTTACAATTTTAAACTTTTTTTCAATATCAGTTTTATTTAATAATCTAGAAACACCTAATATTTCTACGCCTTTTTTATCCAGTAGATTTGATAGAAATATACCATCTTGTCCACTAATGCCAGTAATTAAAATTTTTTCCATATGCTATATTGTTTTAATAATTAGTATAGGTTTTTAAGGTATTTGTCATGAAAGTTTTTTTAACAAAGATAAATGAATCTTGGATAGTGGATAGAGCAAGAAAAGAATTTTATAATAATAATAAAGACATCGTAACAAATTCAGTTAAAAAAGCAGATATAGTTTGGATTATTGCTCCATGGATGTGGGACAAGGTAGATTTTAAGAAGTTAAAAAATAAAAAAATTATTTGCTCTATTTACCATATTGATATTGATTCTTATGGAAAAGAAGAAGTAAATAGATTCAGTGAGTATGACAAATATGTTGATGAATATCACACAATTTCAATTAAAAGCAAAGAGCAAATAGAAAGTTTTACAAAAAAACCAGTCAATCAAATACCATTTTGGGTTAACACACAAAAATTTTTCAATATTGAAGATAAAAATTTTCTCAAAAAAAAATATAAGTTTGACGAAAAATCTTTTCTTTTAGGAAGCTTCCAAAGAGATTCCGAAGGATCTGACTTAACTAAACCCAAATTAATAAAAGGCCCAGATATCTTTTTAGAAATAGTCAAAAAGTTAAATAAAGAAAACAAAAATTTAGAAGTTATCCTAACAGGTAGAAGAAGAAACTATTTAATTAATAATTTTAGAGAACTTGGAATTAAATTTAAATATTTTGAAATGGTTAATGTAAAAACATTAAACCATCTTTATAATATTCTTGATCTTTATGTGGTTAGTTCAAGAGTGGAGGGAGGACCGCAAGCTATTGTGGAATGTGCAACAACTTTGACTCCTATTATTTCATCGAATGTTGGGGTAGCACAGCAAATATTAAGTCCAGAGTCAATATTTGATACAGACAATATAGATTCATTTTTTTCTGCAAAATCAAATTTAGACTATGCTAAAAAAATGGTTAGTCAATATGAAACGCCACAAGGGTTTGAGCCATTTGTGAAAATGTTATATGGTTTACATGAAAGTTAGTATTGGGTCAAAAATTGTTGACGGCCCATGGGGAGGGGGTAATTTATTTGTTAAAAATCTAAGTAGTTATTTAAAAAAGCTAGGGCATACTGTAATTTATGACCTCGCAGAATCAGATATAGACTTAATACTGCTTACAGACCCAAGAAGCAGAAGAGAGTCATCATCAACATTCAATCATAACGAAATTAAACTGTATAAACAATTTATAAATCCAGGCGTTGCTGTTGTCCAAAGAATTAATGAATGTGATGAAAGGAAGAATACGTCAAATATAAATAGTTTTTATCTTGAAGCTAGTGAATGTGCAGACATGGTCGTTTTTGTTAGTAATTGGTTAAAAGATATATACATCGATTTAGGCATGGATAAAAATAAAACAAAAGTAATAATGTCTGGATCTAATAAAACCATTTTTAAAGATTATCAAAACAAGCTTGAAAATAAAAAAACAAATATTGTAACTCATCATTGGAGTTCTCACAGAAATAAAGGATTTGATTCTTATGAGCTTCTGGACAATCTTGTTAACAGTCCAAAATGGGCAGATAAATTAGAATTTACATACATTGGAAATTCTTCATCAGAATACTCATTAAAAAACACCAATATAATCGATCCTTTATCGGGAGTTGAGTTAGCTAAAAAATTGAGTGAAAATGATATCTACTTAACGGGATCAATCAATGAACCATCCGGTAATCACCATATTGAAGCAGCATTATGTGGACTTCCAGCTCTGTATTTACAAAGCGGCGGAATACCAGAATACTGCGAAGGATATGGAGTAGGGTATAAAGATTTAAACGAATTTGAAGAAAAACTATATGAAATCATATCAAATATTGATAAGTATAAAAACAAATTAAAAGATTATTCATTTAACTCAGAGAATATGAATAAAGAATATTTAAAATTATTTAGCAGTTTAGTTGTAGATAAAAAAAATATAATAAAAATTAGTAAATTATATAAGTTAATTTATTTAATTAGATTTAAACTCAGAAAGTTTACTAGAAATTTTTCTCAAGTTAATTTAAGAATTCGAATAAAGAAATTAATAGGGTTATGAATATGAAAAAAACTCTAGTAGATTTAAATTCAAAAATAAAATCCAGTTCAGAATTTGTAACCAAATTAAACTATGAAAATTATTTTTTTCAGCCTGCTTTAGCTGGAGTAACAGAAGCAGGTGCTAAATTAGAATTAGGATTTAGCTGTTATGGTCTAAAGTATTACTACCTATCTGGCCTTTGGGATAATTTAAATACAACTGAGAAGCAAAACTGGATAGAAAAAATTAATAGTTACCAGTTATCTGATTCTAGATTTCCTAGTAATTCTTTTGTAGATCCAAACTATATTTATTATTTAAATCGATTTAATTTAAATAAAACTATTAAAAATATAATTAAAAATATTATTAATAGTTCTGGTATAAAATCTTATGATTCCAAAAATGTTTATGAAAAAAAGTCTATAAATGCCGAAACAAAGCAAGCAATTGCAACTCTTTATCAAATAGGAAGTAAAAATTTAAAAACAGTAGAACCAGAATTCAAAGGTGCTGAATTATTAAATTATTTAAATAGTTTAGACTGGTCTCTACCCTGGGCTTCAGGAGCACAATTTTCATCAATTTGTGTATATTCAGCAACACAAGAAAGTTATGATTCAAAACTCTTAAAAAAATTTGTTGACAGTTTAGTTGACGTTGAAAGTGGTTTTTACTTTAGAGGCAAGCCTCCAGACACAAGACAACTTTTTAATGGTGCTATGAAAATTATCTCAGGTCTAGATTGGATTAATCATGATATTCATTATCCTGAAAAAATTATAGACTTTTGTATTAATAATGAACCAATATTTGAGGGCTGTGATATTGTTGACTATATTTACATTTTATATATGTGTTCTAAAGAAACTAATTACAAAAAAAAAGAAGTTATCAATAAAATGTTGGATTTATCAAAGGAAATGCAAATCTTATATTCAAACAACCTGGGAGGATATTCGTATTTTAAAAATAAAAGCCAAACTCATTACTATGGGGTTAGGATTACAGAGGGACTAGACACACCTGACATACATGCTACCCTTTTATGTACATGGGCTAACATCATGATATTAAAAACTATGGATGAGTTAGATGAAAAATATAAAACACTTAAACCTTAATAACCTTTCATTTATATTTATATTAACTCTATTTGTCTTTGGAAGAGTATTTATGGGTTTAACTATATTCTCATTAAGACTTGGTGAGATTTTAATGGGTTTTTCTGCAGTTATTTTAATAGTATTGCTTGTACGGGATTTACTAAGATTTAAAAATTTAGATCAATTTCAAAAAAAATATAGTGTAATTTTTTTACTAATTCTTACTCATTTTTTATATCTAATCATTTCCAATGGATATGAAGTGTTCAGTTTATATCCATTTAAGGCGTCCAGCTATATATGGGTACTTGGTTTTTATTATCTAGGAATATCTAATAAATTTACTTTTACCTCAAAAAATTTTTTAATAGCTATGTTTATCGTTTTAGTTTTAAACTATTTCAGTTCAATATTTGGCATACAAAATTCATATCAAGAATATTTACTTAAATTTACAGATAAATTTGATTATTTAAAAGCTTCTGATTTGATTGTATTTTTTATTTTTTTTGTTTATTTGTTTACAGTTAGTGGTTTTAGAAACAATCAAAATTTACAAAAATTAATAATACTTTTTACATTTTTTTATATGCCATTAATGATGAACAAAAGCAGAGGAGCTTCAATAGCTTTTATTGTTTTTCTTTTGTTCTTAATTTACGACTATTTTCAACTTAAAGAGTCGTTTAAAAATAAAATGATTCTTTTTACACTTGCAGGAATTCTTTTTGTGGGGTCAGCTTTTATAGTTTCAAAAAGCCCTTTAGACCTTGAAGAAGTAGATGAAAAAGTTGTTTATGTTTCAACATCAAGATATGAAAAACCAGTTCAAAACACTCCAAATGTATACGATGATTATCCTATATTTTATTTTGAAAATTATAGAGCATTTTCTAGTGATGGAAATTTAAATTGGAGACTCCAAATTTGGCAGGATGTTTTTGTAGATATTAAGTCTAAAAACCTTATTCTCATTGGTTATGGATATAATTTTAAGATACCTGCTATGTCTATAGATTTTAGATCAGGAAATGATGGCACTAATGAAAACGTACATAATTTTTTTGTGAACGTTTTTGCAAGGGGTGGAGCTATACATTTAATACTTTTTATATCGTTCTTTATAACTTTATATAAGCAAGCAATCAAAGTAGGAAATAGAAAAATATATTTAATGGTATTTATTCCATTAATCTTTACATCTTTTTTTGACGCATCTATGGAAAATGCACATTATCCATTACTTTTCTATTTCTTAAATGGAAAAATAGTTAATAGTGATAATTAATAAAAATATAGTTTAAAATAATTAAAATGAAAGCATTTTTAACAGGAATAACTGGTCAGGATGGATATTATCTTACAAAACTATTAATTGAAAATGGATATGAAGTTCATGGTTTAATAAGAAGATCATCAACTTTTAATACAGACAGAATTGACAGTTTAATTTCTGATTACTCCCCAAAAGAAAAATTGTTTCTTTATTATTCAGATCTTCTAGATTCGTCTTCACTTAATAATCTTATTAACACTGTTATGCCAGATGAAATATATAACTTAGCTGCTCAATCTCATGTTGCAGTTTCTTTCAAAAATCCACTATATACTACCCAAACTAGTACGGTTGGGCCTTTGACAATTCTTGAAGCAGTAAAAAATAGCGATAAAAAAATAAAGTACTATCAAGCTTCTTCATCGGAAATGTTTGGAGGTATTGACTCAAGTGCTTTAAATGAAGAATCAAAATTTATACCTAAAAGCCCCTATGCTGCTGGGAAGGTTTTTGCACATGAAGTCACAAAAATATATAGGGAATCATATAATTTATTTGCTGTTAATGGAATACTTTTCAATCATGAGTCTCCCCTTCGTGGAGAAACTTTTGTGACAAGAAAAATTACTAGAGCCGTTGGTAGGATAGTCCATGGGATTCAAAATAAATTAACTCTTGGAAACCTAGAAGCATCAAGAGACTGGGGATTTGCAGGTGATTACGTAAAAGGAATGTATCTCATGATGCAACATAGTGAACCTGATGATTGGGTACTCTCTTCAGACGAAACACATACAGTAAAAGAGTTTTTAAAAATTGCTTTTGATTATGTAAATTTAGATTGGGAAAATTTTGTAGAGACATCTAAAAAGTATGAAAGACCAAACGAGGTTGAACACTTACTTGGAGACTCAACCAAAGCAAGAACTAAATTAGGTTGGATACCTGAACATACATTCAAAGACCTTGTAGAAATGATGGTAGATTCAGATTTAGAGGAAGCAAAAAGAGAATCAGTATTATTAAAAGAAAATTTGATCAAACCAACGTGGGAAAACCCTACAAGTTAAGTGATTCTAAATACCATTTATAAGTTGTATCTAACCCTATATTTAACTCAATCTTAGGTTCCCATCCCAGGTTAAATAATTTTGATGAGTCCAGAAGCTTTCTAGGATTACCGTCTGGTTTTGAGGAATCAAAATTTAATTTTCCTTCAAAACCAACAATTTCTTTAATTAATTTTGCTAAGTTTTTTATAGTTATTTCTTTACCGCTACCTACATTTAATAATTTTTCGTTAATGTCATTTTGAATTACAAAATCAATAGCTTCAGCCAAATCTTCTGCATACAGAAATTCTCTCAATGGTTCTCCTGTGCCCCAAATATTAAAAGTGTCATCTTTTTTTAATTTAGCTTTATGCATTCTGGCAATTAAGCCGGGAATTACATGACTTTCATTTTCAGAGAAATTATCATTTGGACCATATAGATTAGTAGGCATTAAATTAACAATCTTAGTGCCATACTGCTTTGCTAACGCATCACCAATTTCAATTGCAGTTAGTTTAGCCATAGCATATGGTGAATTTGTTGGTTCAAGGCTACCAGTCATAACATATTCTTCTTTAATAGGATTTTTTGCATCTAAAGGATAAATACAACTGCTACCCAAATTTATCAATTTAATATTTGGCAGCAACTTTAAAGACTCCAATATATTTAAATTTATTTTAAGGTTTTCAATTATAAATTCACTCCGCAAAGTATTGTTCGCTAAAATACCACCAACTTTTGCTGCAGCGTTTACTACAATATCTGGTTTGACTTCATTAATACAATTAAACGTTTCTTCATAATCAAACAAGTTGGTGTCTTTTCTTGTTGAAGCAACAATCTCTTTATAACTAGACTTTGTGTTTAATATTTTGAATACGGAACTTCCGACCAGTCCTGTTGATCCAAATATTAAAACTTTCATATAATTATATTAACCCTAGATAATCTATATTTTTATATAAGAATCTCAAATAAACCCATATAATATTTTTATGTGCGGTTTCATAGGTTCACTTTCAGAAAATAAAATAAGCGAAGAAGAATTAGATAAGTGTAACAAAAATATTATTTGCAGAGGACCAGATTCTAAAAAAACAACTTTTCAAAATTTAAATGATAAATATTTTTCTGCAGCATTTAATAGGTTGTCTATATTAGACTTATCAAATTTAGCTGATCAACCAATGTCCACCTCAGATGATAACTATCTAATTTTATTTAACGGAGAAATATACAACCATCAAGAATTGAAAAATGATTTGCTTAAAAAAGGATATAAATTTCGAACTAATCATTCAGATACCGAGTCGTTGCTTTATCTATTAATTGATAGAGGCATTGAAGCTGTCCAACTTTTAAGGGGACAGTTCTCATTTGTTTTTTTAGACAAAAAAAATAAAATATTACTTCTTGCAAGAGATAGAGTAGGTCAAAAGCCACTTTTTTTTACAGAAAATAATAATTCTTTCAGTTTTAGTTCTAATCTAATTTCATTAGCTAAACTTACACAACAAAATACTATTGAAGAAAGTTCAATTTATGACTATCTACAATATGGTAAAACAATTAGTCCAAAAACAGTTTTTCAAAATATTTATGAAGTTAAGCCAGGTCAAATCTTAAAAGTTAATTACTCTGAGGATGGTTTTAATTTAACTTTTCAAAAATATTGGGATCTACTTAGTTTTTACGATAACAAAAAGTTTGATGAAGATGAATTTATTGAGTTATTTTCTAATTCAGTTGATATAAGAACTAAGCCAGATGTACCTTATGCAACTTTTCTATCAGGAGGACTTGATTCTACTTCAATTGTAAAATCACAACATGATTTAGGATATGAAATAAACACTTTTTCAGTTTATATGGGTGGTACCAAATTTGATGAAAGCATATATTGCGAAGAGGTATCCAAAAAATTTAATACAAATCACATTTCAATAGAAATTAAAGATTCATTAAGCATTAAAAATTTACCAGATTTACTAAACTGTTTGGATCAACCATATTCTGATCCATCAATAATCCCAACACAATTAATTTCAAGAGAAATCTCAAATTATTTTAAAATGGCAATTTCTGGAGATGGTGGGGATGAATTATTAGGTGGATATTTAAGAGTACAAAAGTCATTGTTTAACTCAATAAATCAAAATTTTTCAAATCTTTACAATTATTATCCAGCACATCTCGGCACTGGTACTATATTTCTTTCTAAAGATCAGGACATTGTAACAAGATATAACTCTTACCTATCAGATGTCAAGCTTCTAAATTTGCTTGGAATTAAAGACAATAAGTTTTTAGATACATTATTTAAACCTACTACTTTTGATGATGATTATAAAAGCCTAATGAAATATGAATATGATTTTTATTTACCTCAAATGATGATGTATAAAGTTGACAGAGCTTCTATGTACAACTCTGTAGAGGTAAGATCTCCATTTGTTGACAACAAGCTAATCGAATATATTTTTTCTCATAGCTATGAATATTTTGATTCAAATAATCAGAAACAGGTATTAAAAAAATACTTATCTCTTAATTTTAAAGAAGAATTTTTAAATCGCAAAAAACAAGGTTTTGTATTTGATTTAAAAGACTTTGTAAATTCTAATAATGATTTCTTTAAAGAAAATATAATTCATTCAAATAAAATTCCTTATATAGAAACAAATAAACTATCAAGCCTTTTTAATTATAAAACAAGAATTAATGCTGATAGAATCTGGAAGCTTTTTGTTTTAAATTATTACTTAGAACAACTCTAAATAATCTTTGTTCATATTTTCAGCAAGTTTATCTATGTGATTATTTTCAATTACAAAATTTCTAGAATTTGAAGATATAGCACTCAAATTTTCAAAGTTATTTGATAAAGTATTTAATACATCATGCAGTTCAAAGCTATGCAAATCAAATAAAATACCAGTTTTTTCATGTTCTATTAACTCTTCGTGGTTTTTAATGCTAGAAGCTATAACAACACAACCAGCTGACATAGCTTCTAAGACAGTTTTTGGATTACCTTCAAAAGTTGATGAGGAAATATAAAATACATATTTATTCATTTCTTTTATCAAAAGTTCGTTATCCACGTTTGATTCAATTTCAACACGCAAATTATTATTTTTTATAATCTTTAATAATTCTGCTTTATTTTTCCCTTCGCCAATAATTTTTAACATAAATTTTGAGTTTTTGTCAAAAAACCTGATTAGGTGAGTAAAGTTTTTTTGATTTTCAAGCCTTCCGACTGATAAAATTTTATAAAAATCTCTATCAGATAATTGATTCTGAAGATTATCAACTACCCAATTTGGACGAACCTTTATTTTTGAATTGTATCTTGAATTCATGGAATTAATTAATTTTTTATCACTTTTGCTTGCAACTGTATAGGTATCAGAAAACCGAAGTGAAAGTTTTGTAAGCATTGATAAAAAAAATCTATTTAATAAAGGTTCGTTATTTAATTTTGAAAATTCATGCATGTCATATCCAGTTCGAATTAATAAAGGCTTTTGTGCTTTTCTTTTATACAAGATTGATACCCATGATCCAAGGAGTTGATGTTGATGAATAATGTCACATTTTTTTACCTCATTCAAAATTTTTTTATCTATTTTTAAAGAAGAAATAAAACGAAAAACCTTATTTTTGTATTTATTATTTAGTGCCACTAGGTCAAACTCTGGATAATTATTTAAAAATTGCTTATC
>Ga0255766_10003490_pt1 | contig 13615 bp, 9 predicted proteins | sample 071ome_23_FD_179966 | JGI IMG/M metagenome (GOLD analysis project Ga0255766, IMG submission 179966) | Coastal salt marsh microbial communities from the Groves Creek Marsh, Skidaway Island, Georgia - 071403BT metaG (version 2) | ecosystem: Environmental > Aquatic > Marine > Intertidal zone > Salt... | reverse complement strand
ATTTACAGGATATTCCCCATCATGCAAAACGATGTCGCGAGGAGTTTGTGTCCTGACTATCTTCATAAAAATTATTTATGCTTTTTAAACAATGATTTCAACAACACCGGGTGCCGCTGAAGTTTTGTGCTCTAATGCTCTACCAATAATTTGTAGGGGACTTAATAATTTAGGATCGCCGGCTACCATGGCATGTCCTGGGGTATCACTGGTAATTAGTACATCACCTTTTTTACATGTACCTGCTACTTTACATGGAATTCTTCCACGTAATGCTACTGCTACCACATGCTCACCTTCGCAATCCACATTCATTAAATGTGCTGGGTCTGTACTCACAACACCCATTGCTTTGAAACTGCCTGGTTCATCTGTTACAGTGACCTCTTTATCACCGCCTAAAATTAAAACAGTGCCTGGTTCGTAATCACTATCTGCTTCGTAGTTTTCTGCCAAGTCAGCATATTGTGCCTTGGTTGCTGTTGCTGTGATAGTACCTGCGGCAAAATTACCACTACCGTCTCTAGCCACAACTTTGTTTGCTGTATTTGTGCTTGTTGCATCTACAGCCACATCATTAGCATTTACAATAACGTAATTACCTGCACCAACGTTTAAACTTCCTGAAGTCGTTACACTTCCTGTTAATCCATTGCCTCCACTTACACTTGTTACTGTACCTGTAGTAGTTGAATATCCTTGTCCAATTACAAAATCGTAAACATGATCACCAGTAGGAATAGTAGTTGCACCATTAGAAACAGCACCAACAATAACATCTAATGAAACAGTGCCACTTGTTCCGCCACCAGTTAAATAAGTACCTGCTGTAACGCCTTCAATATCACCAGCATCATTAGTAAAACTGAATTCACCAGTTGTACTATTATAACTTAGGTCTCCACCTGCACTAAACAAGCCTCTGATATCCGAATTGGCTACTTCTATGTCGTCTGCATTTACAGTGATACCATAACCACCCACAACATCTAATTCTGTTGTTCCCACACCAACTGTTGCTGTTAAACCATCTCCGCCTGTAACACTGGTTAAACCAATTGCACTTACTGGTTGGAATGCCAATGTACCTGAGCCATTAGTTGTTAATACTTGGTTAATAGTACCATCTGCTGTAGGGAAACTATAAGCACCGTTTATATTTAAACTATCTATTTGTGTACTTCCAGTTAATGTTTTGTTTCCTGCTAAAGTTTGAGTACCTGATGTTCTTACAACACTGCTGTCTACAGTAACATTGTCTGCATTTACAGTGATACCGTCTCCACTTCCTATATTAAGTGTAACTGTTCCACTTGAACCGCCGCCTATTAAGCCTGATCCTGCTGTAACACCTGTAATATCTGCATCATTGGTATTTGTAACTGTTATAGTTTTTCCACTATGTGTAACATCAATACCACTACCACCCAATATGTTTACAGTTTCGCCACTTGCAACACTTTCTGAAGAGCCGGTGTCTGTATCATAGTTCCAACTTGCATAGTTGTCTGCTGATGTGCTTATAACACCTGTGCCACTATTATAACTGATTAAACCTGTGCCACTTAATAATCCTCTGACTTCAGAATCTGTTCTTTCAGTAAATGTGAATTCACCTGTGCTACTATTATAACTTAAATCACCACCAGCACTAAAACCTGTTCTTATTGCAGAAATATCACCATCTATTGTAAGAGCAGTTGCGGTACTGGATATAGTAGTATATGTGCCTGATTCTAAACCTTTAATTGCGTGGAATGTATCTGAACCAACTGTTCTTTGTCCAGCATATAATTCATAAGTGCTGGTTCCTGTTGTTCCTAAATTTATATATGATAAACTACTGTTGGCTTCTTCTGCTGAACCTATACTTGCAGTTGGTGTGATTTGTTTTTTACTACCATTAACATATACCCATGCTTCATTGCTGTCTGTAAATATAGCATTTTCAACTGCAACGTCTGTTGTTGGTAACAATAAATTACCCGTAAATGTTTTTTGTCCTGCTAAACTTTGATCACCTGTTGTTCTTATTACAGTACTGTCTACTTCAATATCATTTGCATTAGCAGTAATACCATCGCCGCCTATAACATTGAGTGTTCTACTTGTTGTTATATCGCCGCCACCTGTTAATCCTGAACCTGCTGTGATATCCACTGCGGAATGATCAACGTGTTCATTTGCTACAAAGCCATCTAAACTGTCATGTTGTATTTCACTTTCTACAGCCTGAAATGCTCCTGTTGAGCTATTATAGTCTACACCGTTACTTGCACTAAAGTCTGAGAATAGTAACATATTATTGTCTGTACTACCGTCATTACTAAATTGCCATCTATCAGATGCTTCGTCCCATTTTAGGTAAGTGTCATTACCTGTGGAACCTCTTTCATTTTTAATTACAGCATCCTGAGCCGTTGCTACATTACTGTTTAAAATAATTTCTGAATTTTGTACTTGTAAATCCACATAGTTAAGTGAGTTTACATTTCCTGTGACTGATAATTCACCATCAACAGTAAATCCAGGTACTGTTGCACCACTTAAATCTACATTTCCTGTAAATGTTTTGTCACCTGCAATAGTTTGTGTACCTGTTGTTCTTACAACTGTACTGTCTACTTGTATATCGTTTGCATTTGCAGTAATACCGTCGCCGCCAATAACATTAAATGTTCTACTTGCTGTAATATCACCACCACCAGTTAAACCTGTTCCTGCTGTTAAGGTCACACCACTGTGAGCAATATGCTCATCTGCTACAAATCCATCTAAACTATCATGTTGTATTTCTGATTCTACTGCTTGGAAGGCACCTGTTGAACTATTATAATCAACACCATTACTAGCACTGAATAAACTTCTAATATCTGAGTTAGCAATTTCTATATCATTTGCATTTACTGTAATACCAAATCCGCCAACAACGTCAAAGGTTCTACTTGCTGTAATATCACCACCGCCGGTTAAACCTGCTCCTGCTGTTAGTGTTACGCCACTGTGAGCAACATGCTCGTCAGCAACAAAGTTTAAAAGAGCATCATGGTCTATTGCAACATCAATTGCTGTTGTAATTCTTCCTTTTGCATCAACAGTAATTTGTGCAACATCATTGCTTGTGCCATATGTACCAGCACTTACGCCTGTAGTACTTAAAGCACCTTCAAGGTTTACAACATTACCTGAACCTGTAAAAGTGTCTGAATCAGGAACTAAATCACCACTAACACTATTTAAATTTACAGTTACAGCACTTGTTAAAGCATTAGCAAATTCTGACGTACCTGAAACATTACCAGTAACACTTCCTGTGAAGTTGGTGGCATTGATGTCTTTGTTAAAACTTACGACATTACTGCCGTCTGAAAAGGATACTTCTGCTAAATTGCCATTACTGTTTAAAACTAATTTTGCTGTGGTATTATCACCATCACTGTTTATAGTGAATACGTTACCTTCTAGATTGGTAACTTGTTGAGTTGATTCGATTTGAGTAACATTACCCTCAATGGTAAGTTTACCCTTGATTACTAACTCTTCATCTGCATTGATATAGGTGCGTTTTATAGCCATTTAAAAATCCTGTATTATAGAACTATTTATCAGAATAAACACCAGCCAAGAAAAAGCCCACTATAAAGTGGGCTTCCCTTTTTCCTGTAAGTTCGGCTTACTGGAATACAACGTTAGTTAAACTAATTGCATCCACGTAGTCTGCCGCGTTACCCAATGAACTTGCAGTGTTTGTTAGTTCTTTATAACCATATCTGGTCATGAAACTTACAACTGGTTCAAATGTAGCAGGATCCATTACTGGGCCTGTTGACATTAGAGGGATATAAGGACAATAGAATGCTGGAGCATCTGTTTCACTTGATCCTTTGTAACCAACTAGTACTTTAGTACCGTCAGCCGCATAGTTGTCTGCGAAAACTCTGATTGTTCCGTTTAATGTACCTACAAACTTAGTGTTTGTTGGTGCTTCAAAAGAACCTTCAGTTGTTCTAGCAAATGTTGAAGTTGACGCACTTTGTAGGATTGTCAATGCTTCTGGAGATACAACGATATAGTTACCAGCACCACGTCTTGTTCTAGCCGCGATTCTGTTAGCCGCTCTGTTGATCTCGATTGCTAGAAGAGCATGTCTGTCACCAACGTATGCTGGTGTACCGATTAATGCTGATCCTTTGAAGTCAAGAGTTGTACCTGCACCTGCTAAAGATCTTAGTGAACCGATAATTTCTTGGTCGATTTCAACTACGATTTCTTGAGCTAATGCCTGCATAATTTCTGCTTCAACGTCAACACCATGCATTGCTTCTGCATCTTGAGCCGCCTCAAAAGTCCATCTAGCACTTAAACGTCTTGTTTTTGCTTCAACGGTTTCTTTTAAGATTTGAATGCTCATTTTTCTACCTGCTTGTCCTTCAGCAGATGCTGTTGCATCTGGAGAACCAGCATATGAGTTTGCAAGTTGGAACGGACTTAAAGCCTCGTCACCTGCACTTGCGCCACCACCAGTTTCAGCATATCTGACCCTTAGTGTGTGGATTTGTCCTACTGGACCAGTCATAGGTTGAACACCTACTAGTTCGTTAGCAATAACTGAAGGCATAACCCTTCTAATTAATGGTAACATAACTTTGTTTAATGTTGCTACTGAGCCTGCACCTGTTGCACCTGCTGTTGCGGCCTCTGACAAATGTCTTTTTGTATTTTCGAGTACCACATCTAAAGAAGATTTTCTGTTTCCAGAAAGACCTTCTAGCAAAGCGTCTTTAGTTGCGGACCAGTTGCTTTCAAATAAATCTGCCATTTCTAACTCCTATTATTTTGAAAGTCCGGCTAATTTACGGATCATGTCGATTTCAACTACATCATCCGCTTTGTCATCGGCTTCTGTTACTACAGATGCCTTATTACCAGTGTGCTCACTAGTAATTGATTCTGACAACGTCTTTTTCACTCTTGGTGTTTCGCCATCTAAAACTGAAGGTAAGTACTTGTTAAAGGACTCTTCCAATTTTTCTGTTTTAACACTTTCAAGTAAATCAGACATAATTTCTTTCTTCTCTTTGCCAAGTGGAGCCATTAGTTCGTTAAGTTTCTCTTTACGAGCATAACGATCTTCTGCTACTCTTAACTTAGACTCAGTTAATTTAACTGCTTCTTCTTTCTCTGAAATTGCTTTCTGAGATTCGTTAAGTTTAGTTTCCAACTCAGCGATTTGTTTCTGTACTTTCTTGATTTCTTTTGCTTCATTCAAATAGCTCACGCCATATTCATTTGCAAATGCTTCAAAAATTCTGCGACCGAAATCGTTCTCACGAGCCTTAGTAATATCATCACGGAAAGAACTTACTTCATTAGTAATAACCTTGTTGACAACGTTTTCAACTTTGTCTGCGGCTTTCTTAATAAAGTCTGCTTTGGCTTCTGCTAATTGCTTCTTGCCTTCTTTTACCATTTTGACTTTCTGTTCTACAAGACCTTTTTTGTCTTCGTGGAACTCGGATAGTTCACTAGCAAGTTGCTCTGTTACAAAATTATCTAATTTTGTTACATGCTCACCTACTTTGGCTCTATCTGCTCTAAGTTCTTTGACTTCTTTTGCAACCATTTCAGTTACAAATTTGTCTAAAACTTTGGCATGCTCACTAATGGCTTTCGTGTACTTAACTCGATCACTTGCAAGTGATTCTTTCTCTTCTGCAATAGCGGAAATTTCTGCTTCTACTTTTTCTGAGATGAATTTGTCCATTGCTTCAACGATTTGACCTTTGTCATGCTCGTATCTTTGTGCAAACTCTTCTCTAAGTTCCGCAGTAAGTTCTTCTCTTGCTTCAGCGATTCTAGAATCCCATGCTTCTTGAAGAGCAGATTTTACTTCTTCAGTAAGTTCCGCATTTTCAAGTAGATCTTTAAAATTCACTGCCATCGTAGTCTCCTACTTTATTTTTAATTCATTGATGAAGCCAGTGATAGCCTTCATCAAGTGGTTTTCTGCACTTTTATCGTGTGTTAATGCAGAAGCGGTGTCAAATAATTGAGCTCCGCCTCGCATATTAAATAAACTTTCATAGATTGTCTTTGGATAGGCATCTGGTGCACTGGGCTGGGCCACAATGTCTACTGTTACTATATCAAAGTCGCTTACACGTCCACTTTCGTTAACGTTTCCGCTACCTCTACTTGATACACCCAGTTTCGCCCCTGCTTTTAATAATGCTCTCGCAATATTTCCCATTGGTGTTTCTATGATTTTTAATTTTCCTAAACCGTTTGAGTCATCACAATGCATATCTGTGATTATATGACTCACTCTGTCTAAGTTAATTTGTAATTCTTCTGGATGATCTAACTCACCCATAACAGTTTCACCTTTTGATAGCCTTTCTTTTACACTGTCCACAGCCTTTTGGATTTCTTCTTTGGGATATACTCTACCGTTTTGGTTTTTTACATCACCTTGAATGAATAATCCAGCCATAAATAAGTCTTTACCGTCATTAGATTCCATAATTTGGACTCCTGACGCTTCAGGACTCATATATTCGTATAACTTTCTAGCCATCTTTTACTCCAATCAGTACGTTAATGTACAATTATGCCTTTTTAGGCTCTACGTTAATGTTGTCTGATGGTGTGTTATCTGCTGGTTTGTTGTCACCCATGTTACCTTCGCCGCCATCTTTGTTTTCGATGCCTGCTTTTTGACCGTCAACTACAAATGTTTTCTTAGGTGCATTTGTAAGTGATGATTCTTTGTTGTCTGGGTTTTCGTTTTTAGAAACTTCTGGTGCTTTATCTTGAAGTTTAGTTGCTTCTTCAACAACTTCGTCTTCATCAGCAACTTCTTCGTCTAGATCGTATTCAACTGATTCTAGATCAAGTTCGTCGCCCATTTCAGCATCCATTTCTGCTTCTTCGCCATCTTCGACTTCTTCGTCGTCGTCAGCAAGTAGTTTTTCGAATTCTGCTTTAAGATCTTCAAGCTCATCTTCTAGGTTGTCAACTTTGTCTTCCAAGTCGCCGTCCATTTCTGCTTCGCCTTCTTCTTCGCCTTCTTCTTCACCTACTTCGTCGGCTTCAATTTCTTCTTCATCAGCAAGAATGTCGTCTTCAAAGTCATTGCTTTGATCAATTACTTCGTCAACTTCTAATTCTGCTTCTTCTACAGCCTCTTCTTCAGATTCTTCAGCCTCTTCAACTGCTTCTTCTTCAGATTCTTCTGCTTCTTCAACTGCTTCTTCTTCAGACTCAGTTGACTCTTCAACTTCTTCTTCTTCAGATGAATCTTCGTCTAGAACTTTTTCATATTCTGCTCTTGCTTTAGCAACAACATACTCATGAAGCATTTCTTCCGCTTTTTCATTCTCTTCAGCAAGGAGAAGTTCAAGAATTTCTTCTAATTTACTTCTTGATTCTGACATTATGGCCTCCTTAAATCGAATAAAATGTCTTTTCGTTACAATATCGTAACAATACTCAGTTATACCCACTGAGCCTTGTTTATTACTTATAGTAATGTTGTGTTTTTATGTATAAAACGGTGTTTTTTGAGTGTTTTTGGTGTAATTTATGTGATATGCAAGTTTATTTATCAAAAACTGCCGGATTCTTGTGCCGGTGGGGCATACATCACTTTTTGAAACTTTGCGTGTTCTAACTCTTCTGCTCTTTGCAGTTCTCTGGACTTTCTTAACTTGCCCAGTGTTTCCAGAGTCATTTTTGGCTTTCGTGTGTCGTCCTGATGTTGCTTTTGGAACTCATCAAATTCAGGATTGTAAAATTCATTTAATCTCATATTATAACTCTGGTGTTCCAGGTGTTCCTGGAGGTACATCTGTATTTATGTCTGTGGGTTCTATTTGATTGTCAGGTGTTGCAGGTAAATCACCAAAATCTAAATCTGCACCTGGTGTTACTGCTGATTCTGGTTCGGGTCTAATACCAATATTTCTCAAATCCATCTTGTTGCCATCGTCCACAAACTTCTCATAGCCGTTTTCTTTACGCCATAGTTCTTCATTATCTTTGATTTCGTCTTCAGTTAAACCGAGATATTTTCTCATTTTAAACTGATTACTTAAATGTGGAACAGCGGCTAGAGTGTTATATAAATTAGCTCTTTCAGTATCTAATTGTAAATCTCTGTAACTGCTAAAGTTCATTGGTTTGTTGAATGTAATAAAGAAGTCTGCATTATCTAGTTCTATACCTCTAAATTTTAAGAACATTTTAAACTCTGTATCCAAGTCTTCCTGTATCTGCTTCTGTAGTCTTTCTACATATCTTGCAAATCTGTATTCCTGAATATAAGCAATACCCACTTTACCATCATTATAAACACTACTTCCATCTTCTGGACCAGTAGGCAAGTATGAACTTGGTACTCTGAGACCTCTTAACAATTTGTTGTTAAAATATCTTAAGTCATCTATTTGTCCCAAGTTTTCACCACCTGGTAGTGTATCAACTTTTGAACCTCTACCATCTGCCGTTTGAGCAAAGAAGTAATCTTCCAACATACTCATTGGATTGTAGGCCGCATCAGCAACACTACTACCGTCTGACTTTTTATTTGGTACACGTTTTTGTTGTACTTCGTATTTGACTTGTTCTAAGTATTGTCTTGCTTTGTGTGGTGGCATGTTACCCACATCAATAAAGAACACACGTCTTTCAGGTGCTCTGTGAACTCTGTATATAATAATTGAATCTTCTAATAGTTCTTTTTGTTTGAATACTTTAAATATGGGTTCTAAAATACTTACACCAAAAGGCCAAGCATGATCCATGCCTTCTGTTAAACTTACATGTACAATGTGTTTTGCGTCAACTGGAGTACCCTGATCTACACCATCCACAGCACCTGTTAAATAGTTACCTGTACTTGTACCCACTGGGCTCATAACACCTGTTAAACCTTGCCCTGAACCGTAAGGTCTAGCATGTAAAGGTGCTACACTTGTTGCTACATTTTCTGCAAAATTGGGCTCTAAATTCTTAACAAAATATGTTTCTATCTTTTTGCCTTCGCTTTCATTTACAATTACTTTCTCAATATTTGCAGGATCTACCCAGTATAATTTGTAGTTCTCTGGGTCTCTTATAAAGAATTGGTCACCGTATTTTATAGTGCTACGGAATACTCTAAATGCCCTTTTATGCATTTCATTGAGTCTGCACCATTGTGTAAGGGTTTTATTTAAAATCTTTTGTTCTGTATCTGAAGGATCTCTGTTATAGTTGAGATCAAAAGGAAGTCCGCTGTATTCGTCTTCCTGTGTGCCAAACTCTGCGATTGTGTCCAATGCACTATTGATTTCCAAGTCCTGATCCATTTGATCATACTGGATATATCGCATCAAACGGTTTGGAGAACCAGCATATACTTCTGGTAACCAACTAGCATATCTACTTGTAGCCGCACCAGGACCGCCTGTGTTAGGTTCGCCTGTAACGTTTAGGGGTAGACCGCTGTTATCTACACTTGAAAAATACTTTCTCCAACTCATAAGTTATAATCCTTTTAGTTATAATACACTATTTATCGTATTGTGTCAAGAGTTAATTATGTAATTGAGTATTAATCGGTTGGTTTATCAGATATATTGGAGAGATGTCTATTAGAACGTTTCAGTTCCTGTAGCATGAGAATCATAGTGCTAATCATTTCATTACTGCTACTTACATCTGCTATAGCAGACTTTTCGGCCTTTGAAAGCATACCATCATCTGCTAGTGCGGTTGCCCCTTCGTTAATTCTATCCATTGTGAGATTAGAATTGCTATACAAAGATCCTATATCAGAATTAACAGATGCCCTACTTATCTTTCCGCCTGTATATGTATCCATTTGAAGTGGTTTTTGTATTACCACTGAGAAGGGTTCACTAATTGATACTGTCTTAGCCTCTAGATTAAAAATGTTATCACCAGTTGGGTTTGCTTGTTGTGGCTGATCTTGTTCCGCACTATCAAAAAATAGTCCTTTAACTAAACCAATAGCACCACCAACACCTGCGCCTATCGCCGTTCCTAGTCCTGGAATAATACTACCTAATGCGGCACCATATAAAGCATATTCGGCGCCTTGTCCTAAAGTATTCACTGTGCGGCCTGCAGTAGTGTTTAAACCACCAGCAGATTCGGTTAGATAATCAGCACCCATACCTATACCTAAACCGGCCAATCCATAAAGTCCTCCCCTAGGCATTTTGAATCCGGGTTTCGTTGTTGGTGCTTTTGCGTATCTTCCTTTAGAATCTCTGTATCTACCGGACTTCTGATCATAGTACACACCTGCGCCTGTTGTGGCCGCTCCACCTAATAAAGATGCTCCAAGCCCTGATCCAGCAGTTGTCATAGTAGTTAAACCCAATCCAGCCGCCGCTTTTGCAAATAAAGAGCCCATTCCTGCTGTGATAACACTAGCAAATCCTCTTGCTACGGACGTCATGGCAAACAAAGCGGTGAATCCAGCAATAATAGACAATACTACTCCTGGATTAGTAATAACGGCAATGAATGCTTCTTTAATTGCAATACCAGTCAATTTAAGTGCTTCTTTTACTGCTAATATAAAGGCGTTTTTAATACCACCTATAATATCCAGTTTTCCGTTTGTTTGAAACCCTTTTAATAATTCATCAAATATATTATATACATAGTCAATAACAGCATTAAAACCATTCATTATTTTCTTCACAGCAACATCAACACCACCAAGATCATTAATGAATTTGCTAAATCTATCACCAAATCTTTTACCCTGCTCGGCCATATATTCTGCAAGTTTACTATTAGACAGCAAGGATTCAAAGAATTCACTAATACCTTTCATTCCTTTTCCTGCACCACTTGCCAAAGCATTCTGGAATGCACTTAACGATGCTCTAGCCTTGGCTGTTACATTTTGAAATGTTGTTAGGCCTTTTTGTGTATCACTGAATTCCGGCGCAATGTTAAGTGACTTTCTTAATTTTTCTGCCGCGGCACCTGAATTCACAAATGCTTCTACTAATATTTTGCCTGTTCCTGCTAATTCACCACCCACAGAGTCTATAATTGGGATAAGTCTATTAATGGTTGCTTGATCAACACCGTTAAATGCTTCTACTATCTGTAGGGTAGCTCTGTTGGCTTGTTCTACTGTTGATATCTGACCCCTTCTCAGTTGCATGGAAACATCTTTAATTGCTTGTGCGGCTCCAGGAGCAAGTGGGTTTAATTGGTTCACAAAGTCATCAATAGCACCTACACCTGTTGAAGCAATTCTTAATAACCCATCTGTGACTGTTTCACCTGCACCGCCTAAACTGGCAATTAATCCTGAACCCAATAAATTTGCACCTTCTAGTAAATCTTTACCACCGGGACCTAAACTGGAAGTAAAGGCCCTAAATGCTGTATTTCCACTTAAAACATCCTGAGTGTTTTTACGCACCTCATCACTGTTTGCTCCTAATAAGGTTGATAACCGTCTTAAATTTTGGTTAAATACTGCAGAGTACCTGGCAGACTGTTCTGCTGAAATTTGATCTCTTCTCAGCATCATTGTTCTGAACATCAAATCTTCCTGGAAGAACTCTGTTGCTTCATCCAGTGTTGTACCCAAAGCAGTACCATCTTTTGTTAAATCCAAGAATGTTTTAGATGCACCTATTACAGACGATTGCCCCAATATAGCCATTGATCTGGAGTAATTACCCAATACATTTATTGCCTGATCTGTTGTGAGTCCTAGTTTATTAAGACTGATTACATTTTGTTCAGCACTTGCACCAACACCGGAAAGGTTATCACCAAATGCACCACCCACTGCTGTAAGTGTTTTTAAACCTTCACCTAAATTAGTAAATCCTTTTAATACAAAACCACCAGCAAGTGTTCCCAATCCCACTAATGTTGTTACAACGTTAGTGATAATATTTCCTGCTCTTTTAAGATCTTTTTCCATATTATCCAAAATGTCTGCAGTGACCTTATCACGCAGTCTTCCTGATTCCCTGAGGGATTCAGAAAGTGTTTTGGCTAATTGTTTTCGGCTTTCTTCGTCTGTTTTAATACCATCTTTTATGGTTTCTGTTTGGTTCTTAATAGTTTCTTTGGTTTGGTCTGATAATTTTTCTATAGCACCCATTTTTAATGCAATTTTCTCCAGGGTGCTTTCCATGGCAAAATCAGGTATTGTGATTTCGTTGGTAACCTGATTACCATCTATATCATTTGTTTGGATTTTAATTATTGCCATTACCGATTTCTCTATTAAGTGCGTATTTAATTGTGATAAATACTACACGATAAAATAACTTATTGTTATATTTATCAACTTAATTAACAGGAGTTTTAATATGGCAGATAATACTAATCCACTAGCAGGACATTTTAGATCGCCAAAAATATATTCACAAATACCCAGTAAAGGAAAATTTTACACATCAGACATAATTGACATGCCTGAAACTGGTGAACTGCCAGTGTATCCCATGACAGCAAAGGACGAATTAATAATGAAAAATCCTGATGCACTCTTAAATGGTGAAGCAATAGCACAGGTTATCTCCAGTTGTATTCCATCTGTAAAGCAACCTAGACAGTTACTAAGTAATGACATAGACACATTACTAATTGCCATACAAGGTGCAACATACGGTGATGACATGGAGGTTTCCACAACATGTGATAAATGTGGTGAAAACACAACAGCAACCGTGAGTGTTGAAGGTGCTTTAAGCACAATGACAACACTGGAAGAAGCATATCAATTTAATACAGATTCAGGTCTTTTATTTGAAATAAAACCATTTAGTTACGAAACTTCTGTAAAAGCAGGTGTTGCCAATTTTAGAAGTGAAAGAAGTTTGCAATCACTTGCAGAAATTACCGATGAAATAGATAGAATACATGCTTTCAATGCCAGTTTCATAGAGTTATCAGAACTCAACTTTGACATAATGGTGGACAGTGTTGCTTCTATCACAATGGAACAACCTGAAGGTGATGCAGTTGTAGTGACCGACAGACAAAACATCAAAGAATTTTTGGAAAACTGTGAAAGCAAAATTGGAAAACAAATTGAAGAATTTATAGGTGAGATTGGTGCTATTGGTGTTAACAAACAGATGTTAATGTTATGTGAAAAATGTGGTACCGAAGAAGAACCCTATGAGTTTGAAGCACAAATAAACTTTAATCCTGTAAATTTTTTCACGGCTTCCTAGCTCAATCAGAGCCTGAGGAGGTAGTGGCTTACCTTAGGAAGCTCAACGAAGAATCAGAAGCCATTAACAAGAACATAGCAGAAATTGTTGTGTTTAGTAATGGTTCTGTTTCCTGGTCAGAAGCATGGCATATGAGTTTACCTCAAAGAAGTCTTATTATCAAAACACTTAACAAATATAATAACATGAAGTCCGGTAATCCTGTAAGCGAAGAATTATAATAAAAGCATTACTATCTACTGCTTGTAGTTTCAGTGATTTTTAAACCACATTTCCAATCTAACGGAGTATTATTATAGACCCTTCGGGTCTTTTCTAACTGCGTCATTTCGTTTCGTTTCACTCAACTCAATTACTTGTTAGAAATCTTTTCCGTTATCATG
>Ga0255766_10003486_pt1 | contig 13623 bp, 15 predicted proteins | sample 071ome_23_FD_179966 | JGI IMG/M metagenome (GOLD analysis project Ga0255766, IMG submission 179966) | Coastal salt marsh microbial communities from the Groves Creek Marsh, Skidaway Island, Georgia - 071403BT metaG (version 2) | ecosystem: Environmental > Aquatic > Marine > Intertidal zone >... | reverse complement strand
CAATTACATAAATAGCATTATAGATCATAATTTTGGTTTGATATGCATTATATAATTTTGAATTTATACAAAGAATTATATATAGGTTTATATATTTTGAATAAAAATCAATATAACTTTTACCTTTTTCAAGTTCAAAAATCAACTCAAAATAATTAAGAATTGCAAAATCTATCATTTTACGACAATATTTATTAACAACCCTCATCATTAATATATTACTAATATCAGGATAATACACCATATAATGTATATATTTAGAAACAATTATGCTTATAACATCTTTCATCTTACAAATAAGTTTCTAATCAATCATTTTTATATAATTGAATACCTTGTTTGTTTTTTATATAAATAGGAACTATTTTAGTTTTTATTTTCCAACTTTCATATATGTTTTTTTTAATATTATTTAAATATTCTACAGAAGGTTCTTTAACAAACTTAGTATCATTACATATATATACGTGTGCATTAATTTTATTAAAATAATTATCATTAACTTTAATCATTTTCCTAGTATAATTTGTTTCAAACTTATCTAATTTACGTAATTCTTTTTCATTTAACATAATTAAAGATCCAAATACTAATTTATGTTTATCTGGATAAATTGAAGCTACACTACCATTCCACTTTGATGAATAAAAACAAAATATTCTCGTATAATCTTCAATATATGCTGGTATAATTTCAGATTTTAATATGTTTCTTTTAAGTCTCTGAGATAATTGCGTTATATTATTAGATCCATATGAAAATAAATAAGGCATTTATTTTATGTATATAAAAATGATTTAAATATGATAAAATATCAAATGGATGCGTTTATATACCAAAATATGCTTACTTGTATTGGTAATAAAAGAAAATTAATTCCTAAAATATTTGAAATTGTTAGTGATGTTAAAGATAATATATTAGAAAAAGATAAAATTGTTTTTTGTGATGGATTTGCAGGATCTTCTGTTGTATCCAGAGGATTATCATCAATATGTAATAAAATGTATTTAAATGATATGGAATATTATGCATATTTAATGGCTAAATGTTTTATGTCAAAACCAAATGATATACAAGTTGAAAAAATAAAATTACATATTCATAATATGAATGAAATAGCTGAAAATGGTCCATATATTGAAGGTATAATATGTGAAAATTATGCACCAAAAAATACTACTGATATTAAACCTAATGAAAGATGTTTTTATACTAGAGAAAATGCCTTAATTATTGATACTTTACGTCAGTATATTGAAGAAAATGTTGATGAAGAATTGTTCCCATATTGTATAACACCTTTGCTAATTAAAGCAAGTATTAATACTAATACATCAGGAGTATTTAAAGGTTTTCATAAAAATAAAGGTATTGGTTGTTTTGGTGGTAAAGGTAAAAATGCTTTATCAAGAATCTTAAAAAATATAGTATTAGAATGTCCTATATGGAGTGATGAAATTATTGAATCTGAATGTTATAATGGAAATATAAATGATATTATTAAAATAGTTAATAATGATATAGATATATTATATTTGGATCCACCATATAATCAACATCCATATGGTAGTAATTATTTTATGTTAAATATTATTGCTTTAAATAAAATAACAGATAATATATCTTCTATATCAGGTATTCCAAAAAACTGGAATAAATCTGATTTTAATTCACGTGAAAGTGCTATAAATGCTATTAATGAATTATTAGAAGAAGGATTAAAAAAAGCTAAATATATCTTATTATCATATAATAATGAAGGAATTATAAAATTATCAGATTGGGATATTATATTTAAAAAATATGTTGTAAAAAAATATGAAATTAAATATGATGCTTATAAAGGTTCACGTAATTTGCAAAATAGAAATATCAAAGTTATTGAAATAATGTATTTGATTTCAGTTCTTGAAGAATAATCAAAAATGCTTTATCTAGAATTACTACAACATCTTCAGTAGTCCAATTTGAACTTCCATTTGGTAATTTATCATATTTATGTGCTTTTATTAGTATTGTAGCTATATTTTTATTACGTTTCTTTATAAAATCTATATTAAAATCTTTTATTTTTTCATTTGATTCTTTATTAGTAATTTCAATATAATTATTTGGAACACCATAATTCATTGCTTCAAGTCTTTTACTTATAGATTCAGTATGATGAAAATCACAACCAGCACAAAAAATAATATATGGAAAAATACTAAGAATATCAAAAAGCATTTCTGACATTCTTATATTTTTAGCAGCTCTTTCTATCGCATTTCCAAGTGCTTGTTTTTTATCTTTTTTCACAAACTTTATATCATTTGTTCCTTGATTTTTAGCTTCGCAAATAAGAATTGCTTGTTTGATGTCATTTTTTACATAAAATACTATACCTCCATCTGGTTTCATATAAACCGTTTTATCTTTTTTATCACAATATTCATTAGTTTTATAATAAATTGTTTTGACATCATATAATGATATAGTTTTTTCTAATACAAACTTACCATCTAATCCATATTCAGTTTTTAATATTTTATTATATTTTTCAATATACTCTTCTATATTGAGTTTAAGAATCTTATCTATTTTTTCACTATCTGTAATTAAACCACCATTTAAATGAACTTTTTTTAAATTATTACTCAATATATTATTTTTATTGTCTTTTAATGATAATTTTGAAAATTCTATATCTAAATTATTAGATATTATAGATGAGGTTTTTTCTACATCTTCTAATTCATACTTATCTGTTTTAAAATCACTCATTATATATATTAAAAAATACATGAAATCATTTTTATATACACGTATAAAAATGATTATACATAACAATATAAGTAATGACATCCTTATCTAGACAAGGATATTCTATTAAAAAAGAATATTATGATGAAAAAGATCTTGACATAGTTAAGAAAGAATTAACAGTAGAAGTTCAAAACCATATGTTTGATCATATTGAACCTAAAAAATACACATTATATCGTGAAAATAAAACTAAATTATATTTACCTAAGTATTATGGATTACAAAGGTTTGGTATTCCAGATAGAAATGTTATTGGTCAAGGTGAAACTAGACCTAATATGAACTTTGTAGGATCTTTAAGAGACTATCAAGTTGAACAAGTTGATGCTTTCTTAAATGCTTGCGATGATCCTATTAAAATGGGTGGAATTGTTAGTATTGGTTGTGGGGGTGGTAAGACTGTTATAGCAATTAATATAGCTTGTCGTCTAAAACTCAAAACCTTGTTCATTTCACATAAAGATTTCTTAAACGTTCAGTTTGCTGAAAGAGTTAAAATGTTTTCACCAGATTCTACCATTGGAATAATAAAACAAAATAAAGTTGATATTGAAAATAAAGATTTTGTTGTAGGTTCATTACAATCTATAGCTATGCGTGATTATGATGCTGATATATTTAAAGATTTTGGTTTAGTAATTATTGACGAAGTTCATCATTGTAGTGCGGAAGTATTCAGTCAGGCATTAATTAAAACTTGTTCCCCTTTTGTTTTAGGTTTATCTGCCACTTTAAACAGAAAAGATGGATTACGTAAAGTATTTGAATGGTTTATAGGAAAACCCGTTATTAAATTAATTAATAATACTGATGATAATGATATTGATGTTAAATATTATCATTTTACTTCAAATAATCCAGAATATAATAGAATAGAAACAATGTTTAATGGTAAAATAAGTGCAGTTAAAATGTTAGGAAACGTGGTATCATATAAACCTAGAATCCAATTTATTGTAGAAGCAATTAAAGAAAATATGACTAAAGAAAGACAACTATTAGTATTATCAGAACGTAAAGCATTGTTAAATGATATTTATACGTTGTTGAATAACGATACAGATTTTGATTATACAATGGGATATTATATTGGTGGAATGTCTCAAACTAAATTAAATGAAAGTGCTAAAGCAAATATAATATTAGCAACAACACATATGAGTAGCGAAGGTCTTGATATACCAACATTAAATAGTTTAATATTAGTATCACCGATGAGTGATATAGAACAATCTGTAGGTAGAATATTAAGATCTAAAGTATCTGATAGAATAATAAAACCATTAATAATTGATATTGTAGATAATTTTTCAATATTTACAACTAGATTTAATAAACGAAAAGCATACTATAAAAAAAAGAAATATAATATTATGTAAGAATACTATATTTTTTTAGGTAAAAAATGAAATGTTTATAATAACAAATTCATAATTAAAATGACAACTCTCACAAACGAACAGATGCTCACGACAAACTACTTAGAATTATTTTCAGATGATATAATTGAAGCTATTTTAGATCAAGCTACAGATAATCTTGAAAAAAATATAGAAGAAATTACAAATAAAATAAAAGAACACGGAAAAATTAGATATCAATTATTAAAAACTAATTCAACATTTAGTAATTATATAAGATTTCAATTAGCATTTGGAAACTTGCCAGCTATTGCAAGATTATAAATATTGTAATGATTTCAAAAACATTTTATAATTTTCTATAAATAATATAAGATTATCAAAATCAAATCCACAATTATCTACAATGCTTCTAGGCATTATACCATTTGGATTTTTATTAACAATATTTGTATTGACAATAGAACTATTTATAGCCCTCAAATCACAATAATCAGTATATATCATTTCAATATCCCATTTACTATTTTTCCATCTACCATTATCATCTGGACCGTGAAGTATCCAATTATAATCAATAATAATATTAATCTTAAATAATAAAAATACCTAATATACGTAGAAATACACCTAACTACTATTACTTTATATCGTTTAGCATATTTACAACTCTAATGCTAACAATTGTTGTTATAACACATATGAATAATATTTTTAAGAGGTGTATCATTAGCAATACCATTTGTAATTAGATCTTTAATTTCACATAAAAGATCTACATTGTTAATAATATATTTCCAAATAATATATAAACCAAATAAAATAATAAATAAAACTAATTCTTTTCTAAAATTTATACGATTATTATAATAATTGTATATTATAATTATTGGTATAATTTTTATTATTATTACAATTATCATATGTAATATTATTTTTTTTTTATTTAATATAAATGTATATATAACAATTGCTGTATGGTATAGTAAAGCTAAAATAAAACTATAAAAAGGTAATATACCTTTTTTATTAAAAAGTATTGTAAAAACTAACCATAATAATATCCAATAAGAAAAATAAAGATCAAATCTATTATTTTGCATTTATTATTAAACAAATGTATTATTCTGAAAATGAAAAACTAATATTGGGTATAAATACTATATGGATATTACAACCATTATTAAATACAATAATAATTAATAAATATTTATATATTCATACTATATTAGTAATAGTATGTTCATTATTATTTTGGAATAATATTATAAATTATTATTATGATCTATTAACTGCTATAACATTTGTAATACATATATTATATTATGGTAATAATAGTTTATTTCATTATTTATTACTTATAAATACATTAGTATTAGTTTATTACACAAATGAGTTTCAAAAAATAAATAAATATGAATATGCTTTTATATCACATTTATTATTTCGTAAAATGATATGTTATTTATTTTGTATTAAGTTCAATAGCTATACGGTAAAACAAACTATGTTTTATATTTCATTTTATTTTATATATACTTTTAATTTATTATTACGTAAAAATATATATTATGTATATAATTGCATCGAACTAATAATAATTATTATACTTAAAAATGAATTAAATAAATTATTAAAGTAAAATGGAAAATCAAACATATGATAATACACCTAGATTTACTTTTAAAAATAAAAAAATAGATGCTAAAATATTAGATATATATGATGCTGATACTATAACAGTATGTATTTATTTAGAGGGCTTTAATTATGTTAAGATTAATGTAAGGCTATATGGTATTGATACACCTGAATTACGTGGTTCTCAAAAAGACTTAGGTCTTAAAGCACGTAATTATTTAATAAATAAACTCACTGATATTGTAATAGATGATAATAACACACGTAATGATATTAGAAATATGATAAATAAAAATACTCATATGATAGAAGTATTATTCGGTGATTTTGATAAATATGGAAGACCTCTAGCAATAATTTATAAAGATAATATTAATATAAATGAAATGTTAGTTAAAGACGGTTATGCTAAAGAATATGATGGTGGAACTAAAGATACTTGGTAAGTTTATGTATAATATATGTCAAGTATAATGTCATTATATGTATTAATAATATCTTGAATAACTTCATTTGTAATAGGATCGTCGTCTAATATTTTAGAAAACATTAACATACATTTATATTTTAATTTTTTGTTTTTTATAATAATAATTTTTACATTTACGAATAATTTTTTTATAATATTTTTGTATTATACTTTTAGATATAGTCTTAATTTTTTCATTTTTATTACTACGTTTCATAGGATATAATTTAGTTTTTTTAATTTTTCCATTATGATCAAATATTTTATTGTTTCCAAATTTAACTTTTTTCATTATAATAATGTAAAATAATTTTATCATTTTTATAATAAATGAGTTCTATTAAAGAAGTTAAAGAAAACATAAATAAAAAAATAAAATCAGGTAGATCGTCAAGAAGCAGTTCATCAAAAGATTCAAGTAATAGTAAATCAAAATCTATATTTGTTCAAGATTTTTTAGAAGAAACAGATATAAAAAAGATACAAAGGTTTTTACGTAGTAAATTATTTATAGATAAAAATACTTTGGATAATCGTGTAAAATATTTACATTATATTGAAAATAATCTTAAATCAATAAAAGACAATGATTGTTTAGAACCAGGAAAACTTACAGATACTTTTACTGTTAAAAATATTTTGCATCTTGAAAAATTATTTAGTTCTAAAGGTACTAATTCCATTATTTATAAAACATCAATTTTAAACATTTTTGGAACATTTCCAATAGCAACTAAAGTTATGAAAATAACAAAAGAAAATATGAATGAAATTAAATTAATGCAAATGGTTAGAGATAAAATAATAATACCAAAAAAGTCTAAACATTTTCCTATAATGTATAAAGCAATAAAATGTGATAAAGATATATCTGAAAATCATAAATTATTAAGTATAAATGAATTGGCAAATGGTGATCTAAGTAGTTTAATACCAAATATATTAGAAGATACTAAATTATTTTTTAATATTTTTGCACAAACTTTAATTGCTATAGGTTCTTTTCATATTTTAACAAATCATTTACATAAAGATATACACGGTGGTAATTTCTTATGGCATAATAATAATGAGAAAGGTTATTATGAATATATATATAATGAAACAAGTTTTTATGTAAAAGCGTGTAATTATAATATAATGATATATGATTATAGTTATGCAACTGAAATAAAAAATAAAAAGGAACAAATATCAGATTATAGTGAAATAATACCTACATTTTTAAATGAAAGTTTTAGCAATTCAAATAGTGTATCACCACCAAAAGAAATAAAAGATAAACTAAATAGTATTTTAGATATATTAATGAAAAAATATACTGATAAAACTGATTATGATGTATTTTTGTATATAATTGAAAATGTTTTAATACCATTTAATATTGTAGAAACTAGAAAACCTAAAAAAATAATAAAAACTTATAGATTATAATTTTCAGTTAGTATAATAAATGGTAAATATTACAATAGATTTTAAAAACAATAAAATATATTTGAGAAGACCTTATATAAAGGGAGGTGTATATAAATTGAGTCTTGATCCTAAAGATAAACTTGTATCTAGTATAGACGACAGAGTAACAGCGTTGTTAAGTAAAGGTATAGATGCTTTATCAAAACAAAAAATAAAGATATTATATGGAAAAAACGAATATGTTCGGTTTGATTATAAACAAACAGAACAAAAAGGATTTTTAAAATTAATTAAAGATAATGAAGAAATAATACATTTATCTATTTTTACTGGAAAAAAATCAACGCCACATTTAACATTTTACAATAGTGAAGATGAAAAAATACATATTTATATAGCTAATTTATTTTTGACTGATTTAAACAATAAAAACTATAATGACTTTAAAGATTTGAAATCAATATGTGACTTATTTTACGATTTATTAAAACTAATTCAAGACCAATTTACTTCTATACAAACTAACGACAAAATAACTAATTACAAATTGCAATTATCACGATATATTACGTTTTTTATGGAAATTTTTAAAAATCCTAGCAAAACTAAATTACAAGATGGTGTTGCATATAATGATAATACAATAGAAACATATATGATTGATGATGATACATTTATAGAAAATATTAATAAAGAAATTATTGTAAAAATAAAAGCAATAAAAGATTTTAGTGATAAAAAAGCTAGTATATTTAATGGTTTAACTGGTGAAATAAATAACTTTATCAAAACTAACGAACTTAAAAATATCATTAGTGAAATAAGTAAATATAAAAATCATAATTCTTATCCAATTACTGATGAAAAAAAACAATTTTCAAAATATGATATATTTGAAAATACAGATAGTATAGATAAATTTATTGTAGAATTTGCAAAAATTAAAGAATTTGTAAAATCAGTTGAACTTGCAAAAACAGAACAAATTAGTGCGGATACTACACTACAAAATAGCAAGAATACTTCAGATAAATACAACAAAATTGTTTCCGATATTACTTCATTAAATGTTATATTTCATCCTAACACAAATACAATGCTTGAAATGATATCAGATATTAAATCTAAACATAAAGAATTATCTCCAAAACAAATTACAAGTTTAAAAAAGTTTATAAAAACTTGCTCTACAAAAAGTCCTATATTACATAAAGCAATATTAAAAGTAAGTGGAATAAATTTATTACAAATAGATATAACAGAAAGTAAAACAGATTTAACAACAACAGGAGGAAAACCAAAAAAACCTTCAAAAATCAAATCAACTTCAAAAACCAAACTAACACCACTAATAAATAAAAGAACTAATTCTACTACACTTAAAAAAAAATGATAACATAAGGCTACATCACAACTATGTCTCAATTTACACGAACCGCTGTTGAATATACTAGCAACGAAAAAGTAATAATTGCTAAAAATATTAAAAAATTAAATCAACAAATTAGTAAGTTATATGATAATCAAATTTATACAGCAAATAACATTGTTAGTTATTTTAAAGATGATAATGTTATATCAGTAAGTGTATATGGTAGAACTCAATGTGGTAAAACAGGTTGTATGATTTCTACAATCCAACAATTTACAAATAATAATCTAATACCAATTGAAAATATCTATATCATTACAGGTTTATCAGATAAACAATGGAAAACTGATACTATTAATCGTTTTCCTAATATACTAAAATCTCAAATATTACATCGTCCTAATTTAAATGATAAGTTTATTACCAAAATAAAAAAACAACAAAATGTATTGATTATAATGGATGAAATACAAGTTGCTTCTAAGAACAATCAAACAATAAATAAAATCTTTACTGAATGTAGTTTCTATGATTTAGAATATCTATGTGATAATGATATTAAAATAGTGCAGTTTTCAGCAACACCTGATGGAAACATAATTGATTTAAAAGAATGGAAAGAACATTCTAAAACCGTATATTTACAAACAGGTAAAGGTTATACTGGAACACTTGATTTTTTAATACAAAATAGAATATTTGAATATAAATCACTTGAAGTTATTGAAAATGTTAATGAATTGAAGACTCCAATATTAAGATATAAAACCCCTATGTATCATTTAATTAGAGTTCCGTCTAAAAAGCAAGAAAAGCAAACACAAGTAATCTCAAACTTTACAACAATATTTAAAAACGATAATATTGTCTTTAATACTGATTTTTTAGAAACTGATAAAAAAGATATAAATACGGTGTTAAAGATAGCACCAACACAACATACAATTATTTTTTACTGCGAAATACTAAGATGTGCCAAAACCCAACATAAGACCCATATTGGTATTTCATATGAAAGATACACAGATAAAACAAATGATTCTAGTATAATTCAAGGTGCTGTAGGACGTCTAACAGGTTATGACGACAACGGTATTAGCATATGCTATACAAATATTGAGAGTATTAATAATTATGAAAAATTACTGGACAATAATATGAGTTATACTGATGTTATATGGAATACAAATACAACTAAATATGTTAAAAAAGAAAATAAATCTATAAGTAAAGGAACATTTAATAGCACTAATAACATTGAACAATTTGAAAATAGTGAAGAATCAAATGAACCTATTATTAAAGAATTTGATACTCAAGACAAAATGATTGAATGGTTTAAAGATCATTTACCAAAAGAAACTTATGGTCGTGGTCCAAATAAAAAGAAAGTAGATGAAGATGGCTTCTATAGATCAGCAGGTGCTACTCGTAAGGGCAAGCATATAATATCAACTGAAACAGTGTATAAAGAACGTAAGTCCGGTTTAAATGATAAAAATAAGTTTAGAAGCTATCCGTGTTATAGTGATATAACCAAGCCAGAAACATTAGAATGGTGGTTGATCTATAATAAGTTCTAAAGATATATAATATCCTTACATAATTCAGTTAATAATTCTAGATTATGACTAACAAGTATAAATGTAAAAGTATATTCTTTATACTTTTCTTTTATAATTTCTATAAATAACTTTTGATTATGATTATCTAAGGCAGATGTAGGTTCATCCATTAATACAATAGGTCTATTTTTATTTAATATATTACAAATAGTAAATCGTTGTTTTTGTCCTCCACTCATCTTAGTATTTGGTATATCTTTTGTAAAGTCTTTCATTAAATTACTATCACACCTAATATTATTTGTTAATTCTAATAATAGAGGTTCTTGTGCTATATATCCAATTACGTCATTATAAAAAAAATCATCATCAATATTTTGTATATCAATATTATTAAAACCAATATCACCTTCATTAACTTTATACATTTTGATTAATAATTTTAATAAAGTGCTTTTACCAATACCAGATTTACCGTAAATACCAAGTTTAGATCCAAATGGTATAGATTTACTAAAATCTTTATATACAATAGACGTATTATAAGAAAACGTAATATTATTAATACATATATCAGGTCTAAAATCTGGTATATATTTAATACAATTTAAAGAATTATTAGGAATATTTAATACATCGCGAACTCTTTTAATTACACAAGTATTTTTATAAGTATTAGTTATAATATGTCTATATGATTCTAATATACTAATTATTGAATCTATATATAATAATAATTGATGTATAATTACTAAACTTATATTATTACGAATACCATATGATATTATAAAATAAATTATAAAAGTATTATATGTATTAGATAATATTAGATCAATACCATAATAAAAAGCTTCTTTAATATTGTTAATACCAATTTGATTTTCTAAATCAATATATTTAGTAATTAATGATTTATCTAAACAGTTAGTTTTATAGCTATCAATTTTATGAATATAATCATCAATATAATTATTTTGTTCTTTAGTCAAGCGATCTTTTTCGTGTATAAACTTATGATAAATGTATTTATGATACAAATAATTAAATAATAATTGAAAAAAACATAAAATAAACAATAAAATAGTTAAATCATATTGTATATTCATATTATAAAAAATATAAATAGTTGATAATGATTGTATAGTAGTTCTAACAAATATATTAAGATGTAAAATAAATAAATCACTTAAGATATTAGCATCTTTGGTTATTAATTCTATTGTTTCATTAGATTTTTTATTATTAAAATACGATAAACATAATGAAGATAATTTAAATAATATTTGTTTTTTTTTAATAGCAGAATGTTTAAACATAATTATACTAAATAAGAAACCTCTAATACCTCCAAATATATTAGCCAATATTTTATAAAATATATACGATATCATAACATCGTATAGATTACTAGATTCTGTTAATAAACTTGAAATTAAAGTAGCATAATATATAGGAATAAATGAAGAAAAAAATGCGGAAATAGAAGCAGATAATAATCCAATTAAAATATAAAATATTAACATTTTAGTTTATATATTTAAAATAAATGTCATCACAATTTAACACTTTATCATTAAGTGATACTACACAATCCAAATTATTAAAATTAAATAATACAAGCGCAATAGATACTGAAACTTACATTAATATAAATAATTATTATCAAATAGGATCTGTAAATTGTAATTTTGTTATTAAACGAGATAATGAAGAATTATTAGTAATTGATGATAGTAATATAACTTTCAGTGTTAATATTAATTTAGATAAGATAAATGTTAATAATGAGGCAATATTATATGATGTAATTATTGAAAATGATCTACTTATTAATACATCAAATGTAAATATCAATAATGATATTATATTATCATCAAATATTATAGATATAAATAAAACTACACATTTTAATAGTAATATTCATACTAACACATTATATGTAGATACTATAGATAATATATTAGGATGTAATATAATAATTAATAATTTAGAATTAAATCAAAGTGTATTTGATAATCCAAAATTATTAAATAGTGTTAATGTTATTCGCAATACCTTAGATAGTTCTAATATTATTAATATTAATATTAATAATAATAGTAATTTAGAAAATATATTAAAAGTTGCTGATACCATTACAATAAATAAAAATGGTGAAATAAATATAAAAGATAATATTAATATTAGCTCAAATAGTATTTATTTACCAACATTGTCTATTGATAATAAAAATCATCTTACAATTGGTGATACTAAAAATCCAGTTAATGTAGTAGATTATGATACAAAAATAGAATGGAACAATAATAATAATAGTTTATTACATATACATCGTAAAGATACTTACAAAGAATATGATATTATAAAAGATCCTTTATTATATATAACTGTTGATTATGAACCCAATTGTAATATAATTAAAACAAATTACGATCAGACTGAATTAATATTCAGCAATTTAGAATTAACATTAAGTAGTAATATAACAATTGAAAACCATATAATATATTTAGATCTTTTACCACCTGTTCAAAATGCTATATGGTCTTCAAATACTATACCATTGGTTATAAATCCTATAACAAATGATCCGTTTTTAAATACCAATATAAACTTATATCTTACAGATTATGATTATAATAACTATAACATTTTTACAAATGAATGTAAATCAACTTCAGTTGAAGAGGTAGATGGTATAACTACATATGATATGAATGTATATATAGGATTTTATAAAACTGAAGATATCAAATCAATAATTTTAGAAAAAACTGATGAACATAAAGCAGGACAAGGTTATATTTTTAAAGATAATTTAATAGGATCTAATATAGATTATTATAATATAATTGAAAATAATTATAGTCCTTACAATATACCAGAAGAAGGTTCAGGATCTATTATAATTAATTTCACGATTCATATATTATACGAAGAAAGTGATGATACAGAAGTAATGTATTATATTAATACAAATCCAATAATAAT
>Ga0255766_10003483_pt1 | contig 13630 bp, 9 predicted proteins | sample 071ome_23_FD_179966 | JGI IMG/M metagenome (GOLD analysis project Ga0255766, IMG submission 179966) | Coastal salt marsh microbial communities from the Groves Creek Marsh, Skidaway Island, Georgia - 071403BT metaG (version 2) | ecosystem: Environmental > Aquatic > Marine > Intertidal zone > Salt... | reverse complement strand
CGATGTCGGGGTGAACATTCAGATGATCAGCACCTCTGAAATCAAAATCTCGGTAATCATCGAAGAAAAATATCTTGAACTGGCGGTGCGGAGCCTGCATTCTGCTTTCGGACTTGATACAGTCGAAGCAACGGCTTAATTCCCCTTTGGGGTGAAGAAACAGGATCCGGCCGGTAAGAGAACGCCGGACCAGCATTACAAGGAAGTGAGTCATGCTGATTTTGACGCGGCGCGTAGGCGAATCACTCATGGTCGGTGACGATGTCACCATCACGGTGCTTGGCGTTAAAGGGAATCAGGTACGAGTCGGCGTCAAGGCACCGAAAGACGTGGCGGTGCATCGCGAGGAAATTCTCAATCGTATAGAGGATGCGGCGGCCCAAGAATTGGCTGACGACTAAGCTAGAAGTCTCGCAGAATTCGCTGAGGGCCCTCGCCTTCAGAGAATTCAGTCCTACCCTCCTGAACGCGTCACTCATTTGCAGATCCGCAGGCGTCTCCTTGCCTGTCGTGTGTTGATAACCGCAACTCGCGCTCGACGCTGTCGTCGCTTGAAAGTCCCTTCTTGTTGCCATCAAAGTCCCATCTTTAACTCAGTAACGAATTCTGTGAGGGGATGACTAAATGTAGTGATATTCCTCGTAGACGGTATAGCGTCCAAGAATGCAGGCACCCAGCCGTTACGGGGAGCAATACAGACAGTGTGGAGTCAAGGGCATGGGCTAGTGAAATCACATGCGAAGGCTTTTTTCTCTACCCATGGCCGAGAAGAAGCAAGCTCCGCCTCTTCCCGCTAGCTCACTGAATGCAGCCTCTTGCTAGCGAACCGTTTGACAGGAGGGGTATGGCGCAGCTCTCAGCTCGAATTCACTTCAGGATTTGGGCAATTGAGTCCTGATATCGCTGCGAGCGAAATCAACGGATGTTGGCGACGAAGAGTCCTTGCTCGAGTTGTATCGCCCATAGCACGTAGAGGAAAAACTATGGTTAGTTCACTGAGATTCAGAGTTGCGCTGAATTGGTCAAGCTAAAACTTCGGTGTTACGGTTAAACCTTGTTCCTTTTACTTACTGGTGGAGTAAGACATGGACAGTTTTTGGTCGAAAGCGCGAGTCACCGCAGCAGTGTTAAGCCTGACGCTCTCCATGACAGCGCTGGCGGACGGATCTCTATGGAGTGAACTTCCCTCAGAGTCGAGTGCGTCGGATGTGGGAGCGCAAAACCGTACCGAGCGTGTGGCAATGACCCGACATCTTAGGATTAATCGGGACGCTTTAGACGCGTTAATTGATCAAGGGCTCGAATCCCCACGAGCCGCATTTACTTTGGATCTGCCGCTGCCCAATGGTGGGTTTCGTGAGTTCGAATTCCGTCTGGCGGGTACGATGAGTCCGGTGTTGGCTGCCAAGTTTCCCAATATCAGAGCATTTTCCGGCCGTTCGCTGGATAAAGGCATGGCCACTGCGCAAATGGAGCTTACTCCTGCCGGTTTGAGCGCACAGATACTGGCGTCGGGCGGAAGATGGATGATTGATCCTTCGGATCAATCTGATGTTACCCGGGTCAAAAGTTACTTTGCCCGTGATGCCAAACGCGGGGATAGCCCCTTTCAATGTGGTGTAACGGATAACTCGCATTTAAGGGACCTTCTCAACCAAAAGCCAAAGCAAGCGAAGCTTGCGCAATCCAGCCAGCCCCTGAAAGAGTCGCGGTCTAGAGGCGCAGAGCTTCGCACTTACCGCATCGCGGTGGCGACAACCGGAGAGTACAGCGAGAATCACGGTGGCTCAGTCGACGGAGCCCTTTCCGCCGTGGTCAAGGTGATTAATCGCGTCAACGGAATTTTTAACGCCGAACTGTCGGTGGGATTTACGCTGATCGATAACAACGATCTGATCATTTTTACAGATCCTGATACCGATGATTTTGAAGGTAATGGCGATACCGAGGTGCTGATTGACGAATCTCAGAAGGTTATCGATGAAATAATTGGTTCAGAAAACTACGACATTGGCCACACCTTTAGTACGTCCCCCGGAGGCTTGGCCAGCACGGGCCCTTGCGATGACGATTACAAGGCCAGAGGAGTATCTGGTGGGGTCAGCGGCGACGCTTTTGCGGTTGACTACGTTGCCCATGAGATTGGGCATCAATTCAGTATGTCTCACACTTTCAACTCAAGTCATGTTGATTGCGTGGAGCAACGTGCCAGTAGCACGGCTTTTGAGCCGGGCTCTGGCACCACCATCATGAGTTATTCAGGAATCTGCCCAGGGGACAATGTGCCTCAAGCTCATTTGCAGAATAACAATGCAGACCCGATGTTTCATTCGATCAGCTATGAGCAAGCGGCCGATTATGTCGAGGGTTTTGGCGCGACATGCGGTGTTACAAGTGATACCGGCAATAGCCACCCTGAAGTCGAAGCGGGTGCCGAGTACATAGTGCCTGCTAATACGGCGCTGGTTTTGGCGGGATCAGGGGCGGATTCTGACGGGAATGTTCTGAGCTATTCATGGGAGCAGCGGGATTTGGGTCCCGCTGCTGCCTTATCTGCACCGGATAATGGCTCCATTCCACTTTTTCGGGTCTATGCACCTGTTGAAAGTGGCCAACGGTATTTACCGAGGTTATCAACCTTGGTCTCCGGAGACTTTACAGACGCTGAAAAATCGCCAAGCAAGTCACGCGATATGAATTTTACCCTGACGGCTCGCGATGGCCTGGGTGGAAGAAACTCAGACGATACGGCGATTACAGTGGCTGCGGCACCGCTAGTTGGCAAATCATTTTCATTGGCAGAGCCTGATTTAGGGGGCTCTCTTGGAAAAGTGGGCACTGTCCGATGGAATGTCGGCGAGACAGATGTTTCGCCCATTTTGGCCAAAGAGGTTGAACTTTATTTATCCATTGACGGCGGGGCGACTTTTCAATCAACACCCTTTGTCACGGTGGCCAACGATGGCTATGCGCGAGTTGAATTCCCCTCTGGCATCAATACCGATGAGGCTCGGCTGATGGTCAAAGGGCGTGACAACATTTTCTTTGACATATCAGCTGCCGACTTTGCGCTCAATAGCAGCGCCGCAGCAACTCCAGAGGTCCCCGCACCTGAGAATGTAAAGGGCTCTGTTAAGAGCGACACGGTCATCAGCTTGGATTTCTCTCCTGGCGCAGCCAACGGCGTCAACTATTACGATGCAGTTTGTGTTGGTGAACCTGCAATTTCGCCAGTATCAGGTTCTGCAACTAGTGCGCAGGGTTTTGATCATACGCAATCAATCACCTCATCGGTTTCGCTGAGTGGAGACGGCCTCATCTCGCCCACAGGCGTGAGCGTGTCGGTAGATATATCTCACACCTACCGCGGTGATGTGATTATCAAATTGATTTCCCCGTCGGGTACCGTTGCTACGCTCAAAGATTTTGATGGCTTAGACCAGTCTCAGGATGTCAAGGAGACATACTTGGTTTCCGCTATGGCAGGAGAATTACCCTCTGGAGAATGGCGATTGGAGGTCAGCGATGGATATGAGGGTGATGATGGAGTTCTGAACAGCTGGAGCCTTACAGGTGAAGCGGTAACTGCCCCCAGAACCGTTGCAGGATCGACAGCGCCCGCCTTCACAATTGATGATTCAAAAGCAGTAACCTCACAGATCAGCTTATCGGCAGAAGGTGAAGTGTCACCTGATGAATTCGAAGTTGAAGTGGATATTACACACACTTGGCGGAGCGACTTACTGATAGAACTTGAGACGCCCAGTGGAAAGAGGATTACCCTGAGGGATCCTGATACCGATGACAGTGCTGATGACGTTATAGGCGTATTCCCAACCAGCCTTCGCGCAGAAACGCCGTTTTCGGAATTAGCTGGCGAGACACTTTCTGGCACTTGGTCTCTACATATTGAAGATCGATTTGCTGGAGATGATGGGACCCTGAATAGTTGGGGCATTGCTCAGACGCAATATTTGTTTTCCGGAAGAGGAACGAGTTCGCCGGTTGAGGTAAGGGGATTACCCACTGATCAGTCTTACAATTGCAGCATTGCGGGAGTGTATTCAGACGTAACGCCACCTCGGCAAAGTGAGTCGCGCGCAGCCGGGAAGATTACGGTGGGGACATTACCTTTCAATAGTCAAGCTGAGTCTACTTTCCTCAGTTTGCTGGAGACGGTTCTCACGTTGGGTGGATCTGCGTCAAGCGGTGATGTTGCTATTGCGAGAGGCAGTCAATCCGGCGCAGAAAAAGTAGTGGCGGCCGATGCTGCAGACTCACGCCCGAATGCTATCCCCACTTTGAGCGCGTGGGGTCTGGCGATGCTGATGCTGCTAATGGGATTAGTGGGCCGACGCTGGGGGAAAGCAAGTCCCAAGCAAAGCTGATTTCGTGCGATGTAGCGCCGTTAACTGATAAGGGCAGGGAGAAGTCAACCAAAGCTTCTCCCGGCTAGGTGAAGGTCGACATCGGCGAGCGTAAGAGTGTGATTTTGCGCGGAGGGCCCGGAGGGCCCTCTTGCTAAACATTTTGGCGCGATGTGCGCGCAGTCCAAGCACCTGCTATCGGCGCTTTCGCATCGCCGTTAGTGTCTGTAGCTGCTGGTCGAAGCGAGTCCGGGCACTGGTATCGACTGAGCTTCGAGCGCTCCCCCAAGTCGATGTCCAGCTACCAGAGCTACTTTCAAGCACGTCGTTGTTGCCGGTTTGATCATCGACGATGGGCAGGTTCTGATTTTTTCCCACGACGATGCCAGAGGTTCGTGTACCCAAAAGCACATCAGTCGTGGCTTGTGAGGCAGAGAAATTGTTGGCCACTATCGCCCAGCCCGTCACGCCGCCACCTGCGAAGCCGTCTGTAGAAGATCCGCTGCGAAGGTCTACCCACGTGCCAGCTTTGCCCGAGAAGCGATTACCTGACACCAGACCATCTTTAGTATCGATGGCCGCTAATCCCGAGCCCTCAGTGCTGGCTGAGTTGCCAGTGAACGTGTTGCCGCTGACCAACATTGTGTGGTTGATACTCTTCTCATATTGCCCCACCAAGATTCCGTACCCCGACGTTGAAGCGCCACCATCGTTGAATTGATTGTTTTTCAGGGTTGTGCTGTTGCTGTTAGGTGAATCCTGCGTGCTCGCGATAAACACAGCGGTGGTACCGAGCCCTGAGCCAGCGGGGTATCCGGGCACGTCGTTAAAGCTAAAGGTATTACTGAGGATAGTTGTGCTCTGCGATGCATCAAGTATCGTAAGCGGCAACCCCACCTCCTCAAAAGTGTTGTAGTTGATGTCGACCTGACCGCCGGCCGCAACTGAGCTGATTACGCCAAAATCCAGATTGACCATGTCGGAACGGTTAACCTTGAGGGTGCCCGTAATCCGCTCGTTATCCGCGTCGCATCCGGGAGCAGCCTCCATTAACACACCCGTCACGGCGTCCAAGCCTGATGTGCCCGCGCCGGTGATCACAACTCTGTCCACGTTGCCGAAGGTAGCACGCTTGCTACATTGGTCAGGATTTGAGTAGTACGCAATAACACTGGCCGAACCGCCGTCTCCGCAAGGGGAATCCACGGAGAGGGTCATATTCCGTACCGACGCTGTACCGAGGCGAAACTCTAGCGCAACTCCCATTGCTCCATCGCAAGTGAGTGAGGAATCCTGAATCGTCACGGTAGTATTGGTTTTACTGCGACCCGTGAGATCACCCACAAACCCCGTGACGGCGATGGCACCAATGCTGTAATCCGTGGAGGTCAGGGAAACATTACGGTAGCCACCGGCCGAGGCCGCGTCGAGGGCGCATTGGATATTTTCAGTATCATCACCCGATGCGTCGGCCTCGACCTCAATCGTGCCGCCATTCAACGAGACCGCGCTTGAACATCCGAGATCTTGAGCTTGGATAAATGAGGCGCCAGTCAAAAATATGAGGGCGAGAATCGGTCGTAATGCAAAGCTGAGCATGAGTAACTCCTTCTGGTTTTTCCACCACTTTAACGGCGACGGTGCACGTTGGCTAGCCTTAGCTAACCGCTTTTGCCTACTTGCCGACGCGCTAAGCACCGCCCGTCACGAAGGTTTGGAAGGGCGGTAGCCAAGGGGGCCATAACACTGATTCTTTTTATCGATCATTAGCCAAGGAAGCCCTGACTGGCGGAGCCAGCTTTCAGCATGTACTTCATCTTGAAGGCAGCCTACGGTGGCTAGTGCGCCAGCTATCAGCGCGGACTCTCCGACCACCGTCACTGAGCAAGGTCCATCAATGGGTTGTCCAGTTCGAGGATGAAGCAAATGGCTGACGAATTTTCCCTTGTGGTAAAAGCGGCGCGCGTAATTTCCACTGCTACACACTGCTGCATTGGTGAGCTTCACGGACACAATACTATTCGCGGGCCCTTGAGGGTCTCTAATGCCAACTTTCCACGGTCCGTCATGGGAGTTCATTCCTATCGCCACAATGTCACCCGCGAGTTCAATTAACGCAGACTGGAATCCCGCCTCTCGGAGTATGGCGGCCGCAGCGTCTGCGGCGAATTCTTTCACTAAGCCGCCAAAATCGATTTCCATACCTGCCTCCGGAAGGCGAATGCCGCTCTCGTCAATCTCCACTCGATCCCAGCCTACCTTCTCTAAAAGATCAACCAACTGCACGTGGGTGTTTGCTCTTCCTGTTCTGAAGTCCCACAGCTGATTCATTACGCCGACGGTCGGATCAAATAATCCGTTGGTCTCTCGCCATAATTGGTCTGATAGATCGATTAGAGATTGCGTCTCCAAATCAATTGGAGTGAAGACGCCTGTGCCGGCTCTAGCGTTAATCTGAGAAATAAGGCTGTCGGGTTTGAAACGACTGTACCGCGCCTCGAGGGCAAGTAAACGCGACATAACCCCATCGATGGTGATCTTTATCGCGTGCGCGCTATGGTGAACCGAATTGATGGTGACTCGGGCAGGGCCACCCATGATCTTGAACGATTGGGTGATGCCTTGCGCGTCCTCAATCAAAGCGCCAGATAATCCCGACAGTACCTCGCCAAAAGTCGACCAGCGCCGGTGCTTCGTCGCCGCTATAAGTGCTCCAGCCGTGATTGCTGACGTAGCGTTCAACCTGAGCTTCCGCTATCCAGTCACCCAGCTCGATGGTCCATCGCAGGCCTGCCGTCAGCGCTCCGAATGAGGAGAGGCGGTAGTCGTCCGAGTAATGATTAGAAGTCAAGTCAGCGATAGGGCTGAAGAAATCAGCCTGCCCCTGACTGTAATATCGAACATAGGGGTTTATGGTGTGGCGATCGAACGGTTGCACCCACCCCATTGAGACAGTATGCGATTTTGAGCCCCAGTCGTCGCTGTAATAGCGGTAATCCGCGTGGAGAGATCCCCCAAGAGAGATGAAATGCTGTCGTAACCCCGTTGCCAGGGTATAGCGATGATGCTCTTCGGGTCTTTGGTCGCGGAGCTTATAGGGGTCGCTCAGAAAGCCCTCGCTGTAGGTGTAGCTCAATCCGACTTTGACTACGGCTGTGCGGCTGAGGATCTGGCTGACACCGAAATAGAGTGAGTGGGTATCTAGTGTCTCGCTGTCAATGAAAACCGGAATTTTTTCTTGCGTGGGTTCAACAGTATCGTGGGAGCTACTGGCGGACACAGACCAAGTCGTGGCGTTGCGATTGGTGTTCCAAGCTGCATCCATAGACCAGGCCAAGGCTTCGTAGTCGTCTTCTTTGGAGTGAACGACATTGAACCCGGCGTTACCGTCTGCCCAAAAATAACGGGTGGTAATCCCTACCTCGACGCGGTTGTCCTGAATGCTCGCCCCGGACATGATTACCCCGGGACTACCGTCTGCAGTGGCGCCTACAAACCAAGGAGAGGCACCTGTCTGGTAGTCATTCTGCAGGTCGAGAGCGACGGCCCAGCTGGCGCCCAAAGGGGCTTCAATCCACAGCTGGGTAATGTCTATGTCGTATCGGTCGGGTGAACCGAAAAGTACTTTGTCGTCGCTTAGTGAATCTTCCGCGTACTGTGTGTAACGAACGCCTACCTCGGTGTACGCGGGCGGCGCGTCAGCAAGCACGGAGCCGTGATAAACCGGCAGAGCGGCAACCGTTTGGCTGAGTCGCCTGACGAGTGGGGATCTGGCGGGTAGGGGACGCATAAATGTGCCGATCAGTTGCAGCCGCAGCCGCCGCCCGCAGAGCCCGTGCCACCGCTCGAGGCCTCTTTGCTGGTGTAGACATGTCCCTCGAGCTTAGCTTCTCTCGCTAACATGTCCCATTGCATGCCAGCTTCAGCGAGATAGCCTCTGTCCCAGGGGGCTACTTCTTCCACTGTCGCGCAACCGCAGAGAGCTCCAAGGCCGCATAGCCCCGTAACGCACACTATGTTTGAGAGTTTTGGCAAGATCATGCGATTCTATGTTCGGCCGAGTCGGCCGATTTGTCTACACTGTTCTAAGTTATTGGCAGAAATGTAAAAAATGAGCGCGTCTGCTTCACAGGGAATGGTGGTGCTTGTGCTGGTAAATGTCAGCGCCACAGAGCAGGCCCCGGTTTAGCGAGACAAGCGCATCTACTGTGGCGCTTATGGCCTCTATAAGGGAGAAATCCAGTGGCAGATTTACATTTGAGGGTTCCAATTCATCATCGTTGCGCAGGCGCCACGTTATGGCTTCTGGGGTGCCTCGCGGCTTTTTTCCCTGCGGAGCTTCTCGCTGCCCCGGAGCTTCAGTTCAGCCGGCTCCTCACGACTTTAAATGAATTTCGAAGCACGGATCCTTCTCCCTGTGGGCAAGCATCTAGGAAGGATTGGGTTGGGGAAGTCGTCAGAGAGTGGTACTTGTGGAACGACGAGCTTGCTGACGTGTACCCGACGGACTTTGCTACAGCAGAGCAATACCTGAGTGCCTTGACGGAGCCGTTAGCGGCGGATGGTCGAGATCCGGGTTTTAGTTACTTAACGACGCGTCAACAGGATGAATCGAACTTTACATCGGGCGCTTACATTGGGTTCGGCTTTCGCTCGGGCGTAGGGCCCAATGACGAACTGTTTCTGGCTGATGTATTCGAGGGCGGACCGGCGCACGACGCCGGTTTCCGGCGAGGTATGGAGGTATTGGCCGTCGATACCGGTTTAGGGTTCGAAACTTGGGAATCATTGATGCAGCGTAATGCGTCTATGGAAGAGGTGTTTGGACCCTCTGAGCGCGGTGTGGGTAGAGGCTTCCGCCTGAGGGATGGTGGAGATGCGATTTTAGAGATCTATGTCGAAAAGGATGAACTGGACCCCCCTGCTCTGGCAGAAGCACCCAGGTTGATTGATAGGTCCGGATTAAGCCCTGTCGGATATCTAAACTTTCGCCAATTCACGCTTTCTGCTCGGCTACCGTTGATCAGTGCCAGTCGGTTTTTTTTGAATGAAGGGGTCACCGATTTTATTATTGACCTCCGATATAACGGGGGAGGCCTTCTCAGTATCGCCGATCTGATGCTGGATCTCCTTGGTGGGCGGCTTGCCAACCGACAGCGTTCCTTTTTTTTGTCTCATAATGATTGGCGCGCTGATTACAACGACTATGCGTATTTTGACCGTTTTTCCGAGAGTCTCGATCCAATCCGCTTTGTATTTATTACGACTCGCGGTACGGCCTCGGCCAGCGAATTGGTGATCAATAGTCTGGCGCCTCATGTCGAGGTGGTCATGGTGGGAACCAATACCCGCGGGAAGGCGGTCGGCCAGTATGCGTTTGATCAGCCCGGCTGTGACGCGCGCATACGACTGGTATCTTTTGAGGTGCTGAATGGAGAGGGCGACGGGGGCTATTACACCGGCTTGGCTGACACGGGTCGCTTCACCTTGTGTGCAGCAGAAGACGACCTGTCCCGGCCTTTCGCGGACCCTCAAGAAGACTCATTTCGGACCGCACTGGGCTGGTTGGAAGAGGGGGAGTGCCCCTCTGAGCCCGCTTCGCAAAAAATCCCTAAGGCCTGGCATAAAAGAGAGAAACTGCCGCTATGGCTCAAATACGTTCCCGAACCTCTTGGTGTTCTTGACCCCAGACGCCATTGAATGAGCCGCTCTCAATACTGACTTTGCTCCACTGGCGTATCGAGTCAAGGCAATGGCGGAGTTGGCCATAGAGGAGCCTCCAGTAGTAACGACAATGAACGAATACATTTTTGTTTGTTGTGATCACTCGAGGCACTGATGAAAAGATTCAATACCAGAGATCGTCTCTCACGAAGACAATTTATGCACGCTACTCTAGCGGGGTTAACGACCCCAGGGGCGTGATTCGAGCTTGGACCATGATCGTGCACAGTGTCATGAGCAGTGCGGCTTACCTACATGACTAACAAGTAAGCTATCTCACCCTCACAGAACGTCAAATTTTTTATTTGCCATTGGAATGGGGCTAGCTGACAAAAAGCATGAGCCTCATTCGTTACGGCACAACCGTATCTCGCATTTGTTGCCGAGGTATGCCCCACCGCTGGTGGTGAGCGCGGGGGTGGGGTAAGGCGTGAATGGCGACTACAATGAACGGTTAGGCTAAGGTAATATCACGGATGGTTGAAGGTGTGTTAGCCTCCCGCCTCCGCAAGTACAGCAGTCATGCTTCCTGGCGGTAGTTAGTAGCCACTTTTGTGGCCAGGTAGGCTCAAGGGTTAGCACAGGGAACCCGCGCCCTTGATTTTAAAATACGGAGAAGTGGCCGAGTGGCTGAAGGCGCTCCCCTGCTAAGGGAGTATACGTTAATAGCGTATCGAGGGTTCGAATCCCTCCTTCTCCGCCATACTCCATTCACGGCCGCAAGAGCATGTCATGAGCCCCGTGTGGAGACGAAGGCAGGCCCCGCTCCTGAAGAGGCCAATCCACGCCGCATGATGAATCATCAGTCGTTGCCGCGAAGCGATAAATGCTCGTCATGATCTCACCAGCGGAGGTTTTGTTTACTGTTTCATGCGTTGTGTTCTTCATATAGGTACTGAGAAGACGGGCACCACTGCCCTGCAATCGGCCCTAAGTGGCCTGAGAGATTCTTTGTCAGAGCAGGGAATGTTTTATGCGGGCGCTCCGGGGGACCTTAATAGTCGACGATTGGCTGCGGTTTTTACTCCCTTCAGGGTCTCCGACGACTTTCTTGTCAGGCATGATTTGGCGGAACCTGAAAAGTTTTTAGCATGGAGAGACCGCACGCTCTCCGAGTTCTGCGATGAAATAGAGGCTGCAGGCGAACGGCACGACACATATGTGCTGTCCTCTGAGCATTTCTCTTCAAGGGTGCTGACAGATGAAGCAGTTATTGAATTAGCTCAATTCTTGAGCACCCGATTTTCTGAAGTTCGCGTGGTTTGTTATCTCAGGCGCCAAGATGAGATGGCAGTAAGTAGGATCAATGAGGGATTGCGCGCCGGGTTCCCGCGGCGACAGTTCCCAACAACCAAGGGTGGTGGGCGACTTCCACCCCTGTACGACTACTACGGGATGTTCAAGCGGTGGTCGTCAGCTTTTGGCAGTGCTTCCATGCACTTGAGAATCTTTGATCGATCAGAGCTTGTGGGTGGCGACATTGTGAAGGACTTCTCAGAGACTCAACTTGGTGTGCCTCTCGATTTCGATGAGGAAGGAGCGCCAAATGTCTCACTGAGTGCGAACGCCCAATTAGCATTGATGATGTTTAACGAGGTCATGGGGCCGGAATCTAGGCTCAAGGTTGTTGCACAAAGGCGAGAGCTAGCCGCATATCTTGAGAGGGTGGCTGCTGGGCCAGGCTACAAGCCCATTCGCGCACGTGCCCTGAATTTTTATGAGCTCTTCATAGAGAGTAATAACCGGCTAGCAAGGGAGTATTTTAAAAGAGAACGTCTCTTTGATGAGTGCTTTGATAGCTACCCGAATTGTGAGGCTGATCCAGACATTCGCGCGGCATCCTCTTTGCTCAGTGAATACTTCGAGCACCGCCACGTTGAGTAGCCGGCCGATTAAGCATACACGCCGGACACCAAGTTGACTGCATGTGTTCTACTGGCCACTGGTTCTAGCAACTGCTGAGGGGCGTTCGAAGCGTGAAGCCGATGGCGTTCTTTTAAAAACCAATAATGTGCAGAGATTTTTGGCGCCCTGCCAGATAATGAACTTTTACCCCATCAAAGATCGCGCTCTGCTCTAGTTTCATTTGAACTGCTTGGTCCAGCCACTCGGGGACCTTCACTGTCACGTTTCCCTCAATGGCATAGCCAGTCATAGCGTGCAGAGGCCAGTCGCCTCGGATAGGAGTGGGCCCTTGATTGTCCCACATGCCAATCGTTGGCCCCGGCGCGTGCCCATAAAAGCCTAAAGGATGCGTATATATTGCATGGCGTATCCCCACTTTTGACAGTGCTGCTTTTGCCTCTGCAAGAATCTCATTTCCGGAGCGTCCCAAAACAAACTCCTGGGTGAGCAGATCTTGCCATTGAGTGCCGGTGCGCATGGCGTTAACTAATCCCGCGGGCGGCTCCGATTCCTCCAGCTTCAGAACGTAACCCATTTCTTGCGTATCCGTACAAAGTCCGAGATAACATAGCCCCACGTCAGTGTGTAGGACGTCGCCCCTATGGATAACTGCATTGGGATCGCCATCCCCCAAAAAGGGCGAATTGCCATAAGTGGCTCCTTGCCATTGTCGATTCACATCCGGATGAAACCAGGGCTCGAGACCCCGCTCCTCAAATCGAGTGCGAATGAACCAGGCAACATCGCTTAATGTGGTAACCCCCGGCGTAATCACCTGACTGCTAAAGGCACTTGCAATCGTCTCTCGCGCTATCGCGACACCCCGTTGCCATAGTTCCACCTCTCGAGATGTCCGAGTTTCCATCCAACGAACGACCAAGCGCTCGGCAGACACAATCCGTTCCCGTAATTCCGGCTCAAGTGCAGATTCAAGTTTTTTAAAAAGGCTGTGACTCAAGCCATCGGCAACAGGCCAGGTATCACTCACATTAACCGCTATTTTTTGCGGGTTACGCGCTCTGACGATCGCTCCCAGCTTTTGCCACTGCGCACTCAGATCACCTCCCTCCCACGCCGCATCGTAAAGCGAGCCCAATGGGTATCGACTGACCGTCAGTCGTTCTAGCCCCATCTCTGATCCGCGATCGAAGAAGACAAGCATAGTCGTACGGCGAGCCGTAAAGCGTGGCTTTGGAACTAAGGACAGGAATACGGGATCGTCGTTGTACTCTCGCGCAACAACAATCCACATATCTATGTCTGACTCGCGCATTAGTGTTGGGAGAAGCTCTTTTAATCGCTCCTCAAGCACTTGGTTCTGGATAATAGGGCGGCGCTCATAAGGCTCGATGGCAAGATCGGCAGTCGCTGGCTTCGCAGCGGCTGTCAGCACCAAAGCGAAAAAGATGTTGATCAGGCGCCCGTTAGCTCTATTCCCTAGCCGTTTGATCACGTGTTACTGACTCCTTTCTCAAGCATGGTTCAACAGCAGCGGCTCAATCACAATAGACGTTCACATACCACTGAAGTCTATTTTACCTCCTTGGCACCTACCCCAAAATCTGCGATTTGATGCTTACAGATGGGATCTGATTCTGGCATTGCAATCTCACATTACACCTATTTGGCTGTCA
>Ga0255766_10003455_pt1 | contig 13688 bp, 9 predicted proteins | sample 071ome_23_FD_179966 | JGI IMG/M metagenome (GOLD analysis project Ga0255766, IMG submission 179966) | Coastal salt marsh microbial communities from the Groves Creek Marsh, Skidaway Island, Georgia - 071403BT metaG (version 2) | ecosystem: Environmental > Aquatic > Marine > Intertidal zone > Salt... | reverse complement strand
TGCCGGTGGCGGAAATGTTGCCGGGGCTCGTGCTCGCGCCGGTCATCACCGCGGTGCTCGCCGCCTGGTGACCCGGGCGTGATCGCCGGCTGGGTCAGGCGGCGCGTCGGCGCAGCACCACCCAGGTGAAGTGTTGATCGATGTCCTTCGGGGTGCGATGGTGCTCATCGCGGGTGGTGATCATCTCGAATCCGTTCGCGAACACTGCGGCGAGCTGGTCAGCGGAGTAACGCGCGACGTCTCGATCGGAGCACCGGGTCGGTCCGTCGTCGGCGAAGATTCCGATCACGAGGTGCCCTCTTTCGCGGATGCTGCGCTCGGCCGTGGCGACGTACCGGTCGCGGCCGAGGCCAGAGAGGAAGTGGAACACGGCCCGGTCGTGCCAGAGGTCGAAGGTGCGACCCGGGTCCCACTCAGTGATGTCACCGACCACTGTCGCGACCGAGGCCGGTTCGTTGAGGCGAGCGGAGGTGGCCGCGAGCGCGGTCTCCGAGAGGTCGAGGAGGGTGAGGTCCCTGCAACCGGCGGTGAGGAGCGCGTCGGCGAGGGGACTGGTGCCGGCACCGACGTCGATGATGGAGATCGTTGCCGGGTCGGCGACCGAGGTGATGAGGGTGAGCGAGGTGTTGGCGCTCGGTTGGAACCACGAGAGTGAGTCGTGGGCGCGCGTTCGATAAACGTCGTCCCAGTGGGCGGCCTCGGTCACACTCCGACGGTAATCACCCGTTTGTGACCGGGTGGATGTTTACTGCCCCGGAATAGCAGCGGTCGCGCGCGCGTTTGAAATGGATCCATCAAGTCGCTGACGAATAGTCGACGATCAACGCCGATAGATAGATGCTGAGCGGTTTCAACACCGTGATGCGTTACCCCCCACAGAAACGAAGGTCCTCCGTGTACCGATCCCTCGCTCGCTGGTCGTTCCAGCACGGCCTGTTCATCCTCATCGCTTGGATTGTCGCTCTGGTCGGCATCAACGCTCTGGCTGGCGCGATCGGGTCCGGCTTCTCCGGCGAGTTCTCGACCCCCGAGTCGGAGAGTTCGACGGGCTTCGATGTGCTCAACGAGAACTTCCCGGGGGCGGGCAGCGCTTTCGGTGGCTCACTGGTGTTCCTCGCCGAGGACGGCGTTCAAGACGCGACGGTGGTGGCGGAGATGACGTCGTTCTTCGAGGCGATCGATGAGATCGATGGCGTGTCGGTCGTGTCGCCGTATGAGCCGCTTGGGCAGGGCCAGATCGCCCCTGATGGTGGTATCGCCTACGCCCAGCTCAACCTCGCCCGTGATGTCGACCAGGCCCGCGCCGCCGTGATCGCTGAGGAGATCCGCGATCTCGAGCCCGCCGTTGACGGCGTCACGACGGAGATCGGTGGGGCGATCTTCGCCGAGTTCGAGCCGCCGAAGTCCGAGTTGATCGGTCTCGCGTTCGCCGTGGTCATCCTGATCGTGTCGTTCGGCTCGGTGATGGCGATGGGTCTTCCGATCGGTGTCGCTCTGGCCGGTGTCGGCACGGGCGGGTTTGGGGCGGTCAGCCTGCTCTCGAACGCGGTCTCGATTCCCGAGTTCGCCCCGTTCATCGGCGTCATGATCGGTCTCGGCGTCGGCATCGACTACGTGCTTTTCATGGTCACCCGCTACCGCGAACTGACCCGCCAAGGCCGGTCGCCACTCGAGGCGACGATGGGCGCGCTCGACACCTCGGGTCGCGCGGTCGTATTCGCTGGCATCACCGTGGTGCTTTCGCTGCTCGGCATGCTCGTGATCGGTCTCGGGTTCGTGTCCGGTCTCGGTATCGCGGCGGCGACGACGGTCGCGGTGACCCTGGTGGCTTCGATCACCTTGTTGCCGGCGCTTCTCGGCCTGTTCCATTCCAAGGTCGAGGTCACTCGTTGGCGTGGTCTGGTGACGGCGGGCTTCGTGGCTATCGCTCTGCTTGGCGTCGGTCTCGGCGTGTCGGCGCTCTCCACGATCGGCGCGGTGCTCGCCCTCGCGACCTTCGCGGCGAGCCTCTTTGTGCGACCGCTGCGACGGGCCGTTCCGGCACGGCGCGAGCGTCCGCTTCGAGAGACCACCGCCTACCGCTGGAGCCGGGTGATCCAGGCTCGGCCGTGGACCTTCGTGTTCCTTGGTGGAGGCGCGCTGGTGCTGCTGATGCTGCCGGTGTTCTCGCTGCGGCTCGGGTTTTCCGATGAGGGGAACCTGTCGGAGGAGACGTCGGCGAGGCGCGCCTACGACCTCGTGGCTGAGGGCTTCGGTCCTGGTTTCAACGGCCCGTTCCTCCTCACGGTCGAGCCGGGTTCACCGGCCGATTTGCCGGTGATCGCGGCCCTGCCTGATGCTCTTGCGGCCGATCCCGGTGTCGACCGTGTCGGTCAGCCGTTCCCGAGCGACTTCAACGATCCGTCGGCCTCGGAGGCCTTCCTCATCCAGATCATCCCGACTACCTCGCCTCAAGACGAGGTCACCGAGGCCACGGTCGCGCGGCTCCGCTCGGAGGTGGTTCCGTCGGCGATCGTGGGTTCGACGTTGACGGTGAACCTGACCGGCGCGGTCCCGGCAAACATCGACTTCACCGACTATCTCGGTGGGCGCCTGCTCGTGTTCTTCGGTGCGGTGCTCGGAGTGTCGTTCCTGTTGTTGACGATGGTGTTCCGGTCGGTGCTGGTGCCGCTCAAGGCGGTGCTCATGAACGTGCTCTCGATCGCCTCGGCCTACGGCATCGTGGTCGCCATCTTCCAGTGGGGATGGCTGTCGGGGGTGTTCGGCGTCGAGCCGGCTCCGATCGAACCGTTCGTGCCCATGATGCTGTTCGCGATCGTGTTCGGGCTCTCGATGGATTACGAGGTGTTCTTGCTGTCGCGAGTGAAGGAGGAGTTCGACCGCACCGGTGACGCCGCCAACTCGGTGGCCGACGGTCTGGCCGCGACGGCTCGGGTGATCTCGGCGGCGGCGGCGATCATGGTCGTCGTGTTCGGCGCCTTCCTCCTTGAGGACGATCGAATTGTGAAGCTCTTCGGTGTCGGTCTCGCGGTGGCCGTGCTGCTCGACGCGACGTTGGTCCGCATGTTGTTGGTGCCGGCGACCATGGAGTTGCTCGGTGCTCGCAACTGGTGGATCCCGAAGTGGCTCGACCGGGTGTTGCCGCGTCTCAACGTGGAGGGCCCGACCTACGCCGAGCCGTCGATCGACAACGCGGTCATCTCTTCCGGGGATGAGCCGAGCGACGAGCCGAGTGACGAGCTCGAACCGGCTGGCGTCTGAACGGGTTCAACTCATTCGACGATGAGGCCGTCGAACCGGCGGAGATCCTCAGCTGATTGACGCACCTGCCAGTCGCGGTCGTTGAGCGCACGGTCGATGGCCGCCTCCACCTCGGGCCCTTCGAAGGGTGCGAGGGCGAGGACGGCCCGACGACGGACAGCGGGCTTGTCGTCGCAGGCGGCGAGGATCGCTGGCAGCCCTCGAGAGTCGCCGATCGCACCGAGCGCCGCGGCCGCCGACTCTCGCACGAGTGGGTCGGTGTGCTCGGTGGCGAGGGCGATCAGCCGGTCGAGGGTCGAGTCGTCGACCTGTTCGCGTTCACCCATCGCCCAGGCGGCCACTTCGATCACGGTTGGGTCCGGGTCGTGCAGCAGCGACGTCGGGTCGACGTCGGAGTGGGCGGCGAGTATCTCGGCGAGTCGCCGGCGAACCCTGATCGACGGGTCGTTGATCATGCGGCTGACTTGGTGGTCGTCGAGTGCGCCGAGTCGTTCCATCGCGCCGAGGGCGAGTTCGCGGATCGCTTCATCGGTGTCGCCGAGCGCGGCTTCGGCGGTGGCGCGGTCGCCGAGGTGACCGGCGAGGGTGACCTCGCGGCGACGTGAGGATCGTTCGCTGTCGGTCATCGGCTGAGCAGGTCGGTCAGGGTGATCACGCCGTAAACGGCGGCGAAAGCGACGAGCACGGCGATGAGGGCTCCGGTGAGCAGGCTAAGTCCAGTGGCGGCGGCGAGCGCCCAGATTCGGCGGATGGGGCCGGGTCGCCGGTAGAGGGTGGTGGGTTCTTGGGTGACGGGCACCCCGATATATCCACCGAAGGGTCCGCGTGGTCGTCGCACCGATGCTCTGGCAGGCTTGCGCCAACCGGCGAGCAGCAGACCGAGCACCGCGAGCGCGACGATTCCCGCCGCGCGGACGGTGAGCTCGTCGACGGAGATTGCGATGGATGACGACACCGTGACGACGAGCGTAACCGTGGGCCGGACGCCGCTGTGGTCGGTACCGCTCGCTGTCGTGTCGCTGCTCGTGCCGTTGCTGATCATCGCGGCCGCGCTCGTTCCGTCGTCGTGGGTGGCATCGAAACTCAACACGCGACTCGACGAGATGCAGCCGGCCCCGTACGCGCGGGTTCCAGCGTCGGCGCAGCCGGTGGCTGAGCGGCTGTCGATCTCAGCGCCATTCGGGCAGTTGCCTGAGCAGTTCCCGACCGACGGCTCGTTCAACTTCGTGACCATCACTGAGCCGCGCCAGTCTGCGTTGTCGTGGTGGGTCGGTCGCGACGAGGTCGCGTTCCAGTTGCTCACCGAGGAGGACCGGTTCGGTTTCCAAACCCCGGATCAACGACGGGTGTTCTCGCTCGAGTCGATGCGCACCGCTGGGCAGGTCGCTCAGTATGTGGCGTTGACCCGGCTCGGTTTCGAGGCGCAACTGTTGCCCGGTGATGTGCTGATTCAGGAGATGGTGTGCCTTGAGCGGGCCGCTGATGGCGAGTGCTTGTCGACGGCGCCGTCGGACGAGATTCTCGACCCGGGTGATCGCCTGCTGGTCGCCGATGGGGTGCGTTTGGAGAGCGTCGACGATCTCATCGAGGTGCTCGCTGACCGATCGCCGGGTGATCTGCTGTCGGTTCGGGTGGAGCGCCGCGGTTCCGATCCGTTCGAGGCTGAGGTGGAACTGATCTCGGTGCCCGACGAACCGGATCGCACGATCGTCGGGTTCATCCCGTTCGACACGCGCCGTATCGAGTTGCCGTTCACGGTCGATATCGACACTGGTTCGATCGGTGGGCCGTCGGCGGGGCTGGCGTTCACGTTGACGTTGATCGACGAGTTGTCGCCCGGGGAGTTGACGGGGTCGACGCAGGTCGCGGTGACCGGCGCGATCAATCTCGACGGCTCGGTTGGCGCGATCGGCGGACTTCGCCAGAAGGCCTCCGCGGTCGATCAGGCCGGCATCGAGGTGTTCTTGGTGCCCGCGGCGCAGCGCGAGGACGACATCGAAGCGGCTCGGGCTGCGGCTCCGGATCTCCAGATCATCCCGGTGGCGACCCTCGATGAGGCGCTCGAGGTGCTGGTCGACCTCGGCGGCGATCCGATCGATCCGTGACCGTCGCTCGGCGCGCGCATTGACGCGACCGGACTTCGTGCGCAACCTACGCTCGGAACATGGCCACCAGTCCGCGTCCCGATCCTTCGGATCCGGCGGCGGTTGCGTCCGCCGGGTTCTCCTCCGCACGTAAAGGGTTCGACCCTGATGAGGTGCGCACGTTCCTGACCGCGGTCGGGGGCGAGTTGGAGCGGTTGCGCACGCGGCTCTCCCGGAGTGAGAGCGAGCTGTCCGCAGCCCGAAGCGCGGGCTCGGATCTCAGCCAACTTGATGATGAGACGGTCGCGCGGATGCTCGGTGACGAGACAGCGAGCGTGTTGCGCGCGGCCCGCGAGGCAGCCACGCAGATCCGCGCGCGGGCTGAGCAGGTGGCCTCCGAACTGGTTGATGAGGCGACGGCGGAAGCGGCTCGGCTTCGGGAGGCTGCTGAGGAGGATGCTTCGCGTCGGCGGAGCGAGGCGGCGGCCGCTGCGTCGCAGGAGATCGAGACGGCCAAGCGCGAGGGTCGTGAGCTGCTCGATCAGGCGCGGTCTCATCAGGAGCAACTTGAGGCGGCGATCAAGCGGCGCAAAGCGGATGCTCGGCAGTGGTTCCGCGAGGCTGAGGTGGAGCAGCGTCGGCTGACGGAGGCGATCGAGCGGGCGCGCTCGACGATCGACACGGTCGCGGCCACGGTGCGCCCGACGGGCTTCGATGTTGATCTCGACGCGCCGGAGCCCGAGCCGGTGGTGTCGTCGGGCACTGGGGCGATCTACGACGCGGCGGCTGATGATCTCGATGACGGCGAGGTGTCGATTCCGCCGATCGTGGATGCGACGGCGGTGATGGAGGCCGTCGAGTCGGAGGCTCAAGCGGTCGACACCGATTCGTCTGGTGATGACTCGTCTGATGATGGAGGCGAGGGCGCCAAGGTGGTTCCGCTGTTCGCCGGGGGCGAGCCGGCCGCCGAGTCGTCGGTCGATGACATCTTCGCGCGGCTCCGCGAGGGCGCTGAGGCCGATGATGGTTCGGCTGATGGGGGCGATGGCTCGGCCAGTGAGATGACTGACGAGTCAGTTGACGATGCGGACACCGACGACTCGGGTGATGAGCCCGATGCTGAGGCAGCCGTTTTTGACGAGCTGGTGGCGGCGGCCTCCAAGAAGGTGAAGCGCGTGCTCGCCGATGAGCAGAACGCCGCTCTCGAGACCCTTCGCGGCAAGGCGAAGGTGAACGATCTTGGCGACCTGGTGCCGACCGATGTGGAGCATGCCGCGTCTTACACGTCGACGGTCACCGATGAGATCGATGCCGCCGCGGTGTCGGGGGCGTCAACGGTCGGGGGCTCGAAGCCGGCGGCGCGAACGCTGAAGCGGATCCGCACCGAGGCGATCGAGTCGATCTCGGAGGGGATCGTGGCGGTGTTGCGCGAACGGCTCGGCGCGGCGGTCGGGGCGGCAGCCGGGGACAACGACGAGATCTCGGCCAAGGTGCGCTCGGTGTACCGCGACGTGAAGACCAAGGTGATCGACGACCGCGTCGGTGATGCGCTGTGGCAGGCGCGCTTGGCGGCGGTGGTCGCGGCTGCGCCGAAGGGCGCGCGTCTCCGTTGGGTGGTCGCGCCCGGCGCGAAGGCGTGTCCCGATTGCGAGGACAACTCGCTCGCGGCTCCGGTGACGGCCGGTGAGCCGTTCCCGACCGGCCATGTGAACGGCCCGGCGCATCCGGGCTGTCGCTGTCGCCTCGTGCCAGACGGCCGGTAGGGTTTTGGGGGACATGCGTCCCCCCTCAGACCTCCCGAGACCAACGCCGGGCGGCCGCTCGCGTGGTCGTATTGCCCTCATCGCGCTCGGCGCGATCTTCTTCTTGGTGGTGGTGTTCGGCCGCGGTGTTGCCGGCTTCTACCTCGACTACCTCTGGCACGACGGCCTCGGTCGCACCGATGTGTTCTGGGGCCAGTTGCTTCCGAAGTTGACGTTGTTCGGCATCTTCTTCGGTTTCTTCGTGTTGTTGGCGCTGGTCAACCTCTGGCTCTCCGACCGGTTCGCACCGAGCGTGTTCCCAGCGAATGTCCACCCGTACGTCGAGCGGTTCCATCAGGTGTTCGGCCGTCGTCTCCGACTGGTGCGCTACGGCACTGCCGTGTTCCTCGGGCTGATGCTCTCGTTGCCGGCCACCCAGCAGTGGCAGGACTGGTTGCTCTTTAGGAACTCACGCGACTTCGGTGTCGACGATCCGCAGTTCGGCGCCGATGTCGGGTTCTACGTGTTCCAATTGCCGTTCCTGTCGTTCGCTCTCGATTGGCTGTACGCGGCAGCGATCGTGGTGCTGTTGCTCACCTTGTTGGCTCATCTGCTGAACGGCGGGGTGATGATCACCGGCAATGTGCCGACGATTCGTCGCGCCACGAAGGTGCACGCGGCAGCCCTCCTCGCGGTGCTGGCGCTGCTGAAGGCCGGTGACTACTGGCTGAGCCGATTCGCGCTCACCAACGAGACACGCGGCTTCGTGCAGGGCGCCACCTACACCGTCGTCAACGCGCAACTCCCAGCATTGATGCTGCTCACGTTGATCGCGGTGCTCACTGGTCTGCTGTACCTCACGGCGATTCGCACCGACCGTTGGAGGTTGCCTCTCCTCGCCTCGGCCCTGTGGCTCGTGGTGTCGATCGTCGGTGGCGTGATCTACCCATCGGTCGTGCAGTCCCTCGTGGTGCGTCCCAACCAGGAGGAGCGAGAGGCTCCGTATATCGAGCGAAATGTGCTCGCGACACGGGCCGCGATGGGTCTCGATGCGGTCGAGACTCGCGAGATCGAATTCTCCTCGCTCACCACCGCTGAGGTGGAGGGAGACCTTGAACCGATCGAGAACGTCCGCCTGCTCACTCCTGGCCTGTTGCTCTCGCGTTTCGCGATCGACCGCGGCGAGGTAGCTGGGCTGCAGATCGACGACCTCGACATTGATCGCTACCTCGTCGACGGCGAGCTCGAACAGGTCCTTGTCGCCGCTCGTGAACTCGATCTCGCCGGCATCCCGAACAACTCGTGGCAGGGCCAGCATCTCGTGTCGACCCGCGGGTGCGGTTTGGTTATGGCGCCGGTGAGCCGCGTGACCACGTCGTTGCGTCCCGACTACCGCACCCTCGAGGTGGACCGCCCCGAGCTGTATTTCTCGCCTGCGCTGACTGGGTATGCGGTGGCAAACACCGATGTCATGGAGAGCCAGTGTGGGGATGGCAGCGCCTACTCCGGGCGTGCGGGAATCGAGATGCGCAGCGCGGTCCGTCGGGCGATCACGGCGCTTGCGTTCCTCGACTACAACATCTTGGGCTCGGGGGCTATCAACTCGGATTCGCAGTTGTTGCTGGTGCGTGATGTGCAAGAGCGCGTTGAGAAACTCGCGCCGTTCCTCGATTACGACGGCGACCCGTATCCGGTGGCGGTCGATGGCCGAGTGGTGTGGGTGATCGACGCCTACACGGCGACCTCCAATTATCCGTACGCGCAGAGCATCGGCAATGTGCAGCTCAGCCGCAGCACCGGTCTTGACCGGAGCGCGAACTACGTGCGTAACTCAGTGAAGGCCGTGGTTGACGCCTACACCGGTGAAGCCACCTTCTACGTGGTCGACGATGCCGATCCGATTCTCGATGCCTGGTCGGGCGCGTTCCCTGATTTGTTCACTCCGCTGGCTGAAATGCCAGCCGAGTTGCGCGAGCACCTGCGCTACCCGGAGGATCTGTTCCGGGTCCAGACCGATCTCTATTCGAAGTACCAGATCGCGCCGGAGGACTTCTTCCAGCGGACCGGTGCCTGGTCGGTTGCGCAGGCTCCCTCGATCCAGCCGCGTGGCACGGTGGTGTCGTCGGTGTCGGGTGGTCTTGGTACGGGCGACGAGTTCGCTCTCGAGACCAATTCCGAGCGGTTCGTGCCGTATTACACGCTCTTCCGCGACCGCGACAGTGGAGAGCAGCAGTTCGTCATCCTTCGTCCGTTCGTGCCGTTCTCTACCGATGACCGACGCACCGAGCTGCAGGCCTACATGACGGCGTCGAGTGACCCCGACTCCTACGGACGCCTGATCACCTACGTGGTCGATCAGGAGTCGCTGCCGTCCGGTCCGTTGCGCGTGGCCACTCAGGCCGAGTCGGAGCAGTTGATCTCTCGTGAGATCTCGTTCCAGGACAACGAGGAGAGCGGCACCGATGTGCTCTTCGGTGATATGCAGATTCTGCCGGTGGCCGATGGGCTGATTTATGTGCGCCCGTTCTATGTCTCGATCGACGGGGTAACGGAGTACCGCTTCGTGATCGTTTCCCACGACAACCGGGCGACCTTCGCGTCGAGTCTTCGCGAAGCACTCTCCGATCTCTTCCCGGGCTTCGATGCCGATCTGCCCGAGCGTGTGATCGCCGAGGAGGATCTCGTCGACGGCGAACCGGCCGAGCCGGTGACCGCTGGCGACGCCGAGTCCGACTCGGGTGCCACTGACAGTGGTGCCGATCAGCCAGCCGAGGGCGGACTTGAGGTGCCGGCCACTCCTGATGAGCGCGCGACCACGGCGGAGTTGTTGTTGCAGGCTGAGGCGCTCTTCGCCCTTGCCGATGAGCAATTACGCGCCGGTGATCTCGGTGCCTACCAGGCGACGATCCAGCAGGCGGAGGAGTTCATCCGCGCGGCGCTGGCCACCCTCGACTGACGGGCATTCAGCTTCGGCGAAGTTGTTCGACGAGGTTGGCGAGATCCTGGCGGAAGGCGATCTGGTAGCGGGCCTGCTCGTTGGCGAGGCGGGTTTGGCCGTCGCGCAGTTCGGTGAAGATCTCAGCGACCGCGTCACTGTCGACACCGGCTGAATCGTCGCGGCTCACCTCGTTGCCGAGTTCGTCGATCTGACGGGCGATTTCGGTGCTGACGGTGGTGAGGCGGACATCGATCGCCTCGGCGCGGTCGGCGATCTCTTGGAGTCGGTCGGCGAGTTCGGATCGTTCGGCGTCGAGGCGCCCCACCCGCTGCTCGAGAGATTTCATGGTGGAGGTGATCCACTCGAGGTCTTTCGTGGTCCGCTTGCGGAATCCCGCCATTTTCTCGAGGTCCTTCGCGCTGCGCTTGGTGAACTTGGCCATAGGGGTTGGAGACCACCGTACTTGTCGAAGGCTCCTAGCCTGTCGACATGGCACAGGCAGCGGTCAACGGCATCACCATCGAGTTTGAGGAGTACGGCAGCGGTGATCCGTTGCTGTTGGTGATGGGTCTCGGTGGGCAGCTCACCGATTGGCCGCCGGAGTTGATCGAGCATCTCGTCGCCGCCGGTTTCCGGGTGATCGCTCCCGACAACCGCGACATCGGGTTGTCGACGGAGATGTCGGGCGAGGGTCTGGCCCGTTCGGCGGTGGTGAAAGCGATGGTCGGTCGGCCGGTGAAGGCGCCGTACTCGCTGAGCGATATGGCGAGCGACGCGGTCGGTGTGCTCGACCATCTCGGTATTGATCGCGCGCATGTGGTCGGCATGTCGATGGGCGGGATGATCTCGCAGGAGATCGCGATCGGTTGGCCGGATCGGGTGTTGTCGCTCACGTCGATCATGTCGCACACCGGTGATCGTCGTCATGGGTTGGCGAAGCCGTCGTTGTCGTGGCGCATCACGCGCCTTGGTGACCCTGACCCGTCGAATCCGTCGTCGGTGGTCGATAACTCGATGAAGATTTGGCAGTGGATCTCGGGTCCGACATATGACGAGGCGGTGGCCCGTCAGCGGATCGAGGCCGGTGTGGAACGGTCGATCCGGGTGCAGGGCACGGCTCGTCAGACGGCGGCGATTTTCGCGAGTCGCGACCGGACGCCGCTATTGGCATCGGTGAAGTGTCCGACGCTCGTCGTGCACGGCATGGTCGATCCGCTGGTGACGCCGAGCGGGGGTCGCACGACGGCCAAGGCGGTGCCGGGCGCGCGGCTTATCGAGTTCCCCGACATGGGGCACGATCTGCCGACGAACCGCATCCCGGAGATCGTCGAGGAGATTCGGCGTAACGCCGATCGCGCCTGAGTTCGTTCAGTGCCGGTGACGGGCGGGTTCGCCGGACACGACAACGGCGGCCAGCCAGGTCGATAGCGGCACGGAGGCGACGAGTCCGATCGAGCCGACGAGTGCCCGGACGATCTCGGTGGCGACCACTTCGCGGGTGAGCACTCCGGTGATTCCTTGGCCGGCTTCGGTGAAGAGCAGCAGGAGCGGGAGGGCAGCGCCGGCGTACGCGAGGAAGAGGGTGTTGACCGTCGACGAGATGTGGTCGCGCCCGATGCGCAGTGCCGGCCGCATGAGTTCGACAGTGGTCATCTCGGGCCGAGCGCGTTTCAGTTCCCACACGGCGGACACCTGGGTGACGGTGACGTCGTCGAGCACGCCGAGGGCGCCGATGACGATGCCGGCGAGGAGGATGCCGCGCGGGTCGATCGAGTTGTCGAGTCCGCCGAGGAGCACGCTTGAGTCGTCGGTGAGCCCGGTGAGTGAGGTGACGCCGACGAAGATGCGGGCGAGCACGGCGGTGATGACGAGGCTGCCGAAGGTGGACAGCAGGGCGACGGCGGTCGCGATCTCGAATCCGTGGGCGAGGAACAGCGCGGCGAAGGCGATGAGCGAGGCGGTCACGAGGGCGACGGTGACCGCGTTGGTGCCGTCGAGGATGGCGGGCAGGGTGAAGCCGGTGATCACGATCAGGCTGAATCCGAGTCCGGCGATCGCGCCGATGCCTCGCCACCTCCCGAGGGCGAGCACGGCGCCGACGAAAAGCGCGACGAGGATGATCATCGGCCAGCCGCGCCGGTAGTCCTGGAACGAGAACTGCACGTCGCCGTCGGCGGATTCGTAGGCGACGACGATGACGCCGTCACCGACGTCGAGAGGGCTGGTGGTGCCCTGTTCGATGGTGCCGAACTCACCTTCGAAGGGGCCGTCGAGCATCTCGAAGCCGATCAGTCGGCAGTCTTGGCTGGCGTCGTAGTAGCAGGGGACGAGTTGGTCGGAGACCACGGTGGCCGAGATCGGATCGGCGTCGAGCAGCAGTGGGTCTTCGAAGTTGCTGTCACCTGACGGCCAAATCAGGGTGAGGGCGACGAGGGTGAGCACGCCGACCACCGCGACCGCGGGCCAGAGCGCGATTGAGGCGATGCGATGGAGGGCGGGGGGATCGGCGTCTTCGTTTCCGTGGCTGTGGCCGTGGCCCATGGGGTCACGTTGTCACAGGGTTCGAACGAGCGAGGGGATATCCACCTCGGGGTACGGTGCCTCATGGCCGCGGGGCTGGCGACGACCGTCGAGGAGTTGGATGCGGAGTACCTCACTCGGGTGCTCGCCGTCGACGGTGCTCGCGTGACCTCGGTTGAGGCGACACGGATCGGCACTGGTCAGGTGGCGCTCAGCTTGTTGCTCGAGTTGACCTGGGATGTTGCCGATGCGGAGTTGCCGCGCCGACTGGTGGCGAAGATCCCGGCGGTGGAGGACGCGAGTCGGCAGGCGGCGGCGATGCATCGCACGTATGAGCTCGAAGCCGGCTTCTACGCGGATCTTTCGGCGTTGGTCGAGGTTCCGCATCCTCGGTGTCGTCATGTGGTGTTCGATGCCGAGTCGGGTGCGTTCACGCTGATCATGGAGGTGGCGCCCGGTGAGGTGGGTGACCAGTTGGCGGGTTGTTCGCCCGCGGCGGCTGAGGCGATCGTGGATGCGGCAGTTGGGTTGCACGCGCCGACGTGGGGGCGGGCCGAGGAGTTGTTGTCTCATGGTTGGCTGACCCGTCCCGATGCGGCGACGCTCGAGATGCGGGTCGGCGCCTATCGCCATCTGCTGCCGGGATTCGTGGAGCGGTTCTCCGGGCGACTCGGCTCGGAGGTGATCGATGCGGCTCGGTGGCTTGGTGAGCGCTTGGTTGATGTGGCACTCGCATATCGGTCGCCGATGTGTCTGGTGCACGGCGATTTCCGGCTCGACAACATGCTGTTCGATCCGTCGGCATCGGCCTCCTCGGGGGCGGTGTCGGTGACAGTGGTCGACTGGCAGACCGTCGGACTTGGCCGGGGTGCGGTGGATGTCGCCTACGGGTTGGGTTCGGGGTTGTTGCCGGAGGATCGCCGGCGCGTCGAGTCAGCCTTGGTGGATCGCTATGTCGGCGGGCTTTCGGCTCACGGGGTCGCCGATGATGAGGTGGCTGACGCGGTGCGTCACGACTATCGGCTGGGGGCGACGAGTGGGCTTGCGATGTCGGTGATCGCCTCGCAGTTGGTGGCGAGCACCCCGCGTGGCGATGAGATGTTCGCGGTGATGGCGGAGCGTCACGCGGCGCAAATGTTCGAT
>Ga0255766_10003446_pt1 | contig 13715 bp, 8 predicted proteins | sample 071ome_23_FD_179966 | JGI IMG/M metagenome (GOLD analysis project Ga0255766, IMG submission 179966) | Coastal salt marsh microbial communities from the Groves Creek Marsh, Skidaway Island, Georgia - 071403BT metaG (version 2) | ecosystem: Environmental > Aquatic > Marine > Intertidal zone > Salt... | reverse complement strand
GATGGGTCTGGAGCAAAAGTCAGTGTCACTGTTGACAATGATAATACTATAAGTAATGTTACTGTTGTTTCTGGTGGAAGTGGATACACTTATGGAATGGTGGATTTGGATTCAATTTCTTCTAGTGTTGATGTAAAGGCAAATTTGATTCCCATTATTCCACCATCAAAAGGTCATGGATATGACATTTATAAAGAGTTAGGTGCGGATAAAATTTTAATGTACACTAGATTTGACGATTCAACAAAAGATTTCCCACTTAATTCAAACTTTGGACAAATAGGGATTATAAAAAATCCAACAGTAGTTGACTCAACATCATTATATTCCCAAAATACTTTCTCATCATTAGGATCTATTAAATTTGATAATGCTACGACAGAAACATTATCTGTTGGAAATGTTATAGAGCAAGAGGTGACCAATAACTCTGGTAGTGTTATTGGAAAAGCAAAAGCTTATGTAGCATCATTTGATAGTGAAACTAAGATTGTCAAGTATTTTCATGATAGGTCTCTTTTCTTAAATCAAGTATCATATGATACTGAAGATTATGTTGGTGTCAGTTCTGAAGGTCAACTTTATGAATTTCAATCATCAACAAAACCAATCAACGGACCAAGTTTTAGTCAACAAGTAAGTGTAGCATTTACTGGCAGTACACTTACACTGGGAAGTAAAACCATTTCTCTTGGTTCAGAATTTGTAAGTGGTTTATCATCACCTGAGATAAATAAAGGGTCAGGGGATGTAATTTATCTTGATAACCGCCCAGAGATTTCAAGAAATTCTAGACAAAAAGAAGACGTTAAAATTATCCTGGAATTCTAAAAAATGCCACAGAAAACAAATCTCAATATAAATCCTTATTATGATGATTTTGATAAGGACGATAATTTCTATAGGGTTTTATTTAAACCAGGATTTCCTGTACAGGCAAGGGAATTAACGACTTTACAATCAATTCTACAAAATCAAGTAGAATCATTTGGTAGTCATATTTTCAAAGAGGGATCGATGGTGATTCCTGGAAATATATCTTATGATAATGAATATTATTCTGTAAAAATTAATGACCAACATCTTGGCATTGATGTTGAAGTTTATGCTAGTCAATTAGTAGGGAAAAAGATAAGGGGACAAACCACAGGAATTGTTGCCAAAGTAGACAAATATTTGGCAGCATCAACTGCTGATGAGACCACAAATCTTACACTGTTTGTAAAGTATTTAAGGTCTGGAGACAATAATGAAATTTCATATTTTGATAATGGTGAGACATTAATCACTGAAGAAACTTTTACTTATGGTAATACAACTGTAACTGCAGGAAGCACGGTTGCATCACTATTATCTTCAGATGCTTGTTCAAGAGGATCATCAGTATCTATTGGTGAAGGTGTATATTTCATAAGAGGAACTTTTGTAAACGTATCTTCTGACACAATAGTATTAGACCCATATTCAGATATACCATCATATAGGGTTGGATTAACAATTGTAGAGAAAGTTATTTCTGCAAAAGACGATAATTCTCTTTACGATAATGCGAAAGGATTCTCAAATTATTCTGCCCCTGGAGCAGACAGATTAAGAATAACTACATCTCTATCTAAAAAAAGTCTAACTGATTTTGACGATAAGTCATTTGTAGAGCTTTTAAAGGTTGATGGCGGTGTTGTTAAAAAGTTACAAGATACATCCGTCTATAATATAATCAAGGATTACATTGCTAAGAGAACATATGATGAATCTGGAAACTATTCATTAGATGATTTCATTGTTGATGTAGATAATTCTTTAAATGATGGATTATCTAATGGTGGAGTATATTCATCTGAACAAAAGACTGATGAAGGAAATAATCCCTCAGATGATTTACTATCCGTCAAAGTGTCGGCTGGACGAGCATATGTAAAGGGTTATGATGTTAACTCAGTTTCTACAACTATTTTAGATGTAGATAAGCCAAGAGAAACTAAAAATGTATCATCATCTCTTGTACCATTTGAATTTGGCACCTTACTTAAGGTAAACAATGTTTTCGGAACTCCATATATTGGTGTCAATGTCAATTCAAATACACCAATAGAACTTTACAGTCGAAGAAGAAATTCCACTACTAGTGGGACTGGTGTAAAAATTGGAGATGCTCGGGTATATAGTTTTAGTGTATCCGATGCACCATATTCCGGAGCATCTACCGATTGGGACCTTTATATGTTTGACATTCAAACATATACTTTCTTGACAGTAAACAAGTCTTTAACAGCATCTGAGTGCCCAGCAACTTCGTTTATAAGGGGTGTTAGTAGTGGAGCAACTGGATATGTAGTTAATGCTGCTTCTGGGACCGAATTAACACTCACTCAAGTGTCAGGTGTATTCTCTCAGGGAGAACAAATTTTAATCAATGAAACCACGTTGGTTTCTAGGTCTGTAGCATCTACAAAATCTTATGGAATTGAAGATGTTAAGTCAGTTTATCAAGACGCATCATCATATTCCGGAATTACTGTAGATTTTGTTGCAGATACTGTTTTACAAAAATCTTTGCCTAAAAACTTCAGTATTACCGATACAATTACTATTGACAATTCTGGTAATGTAACTTCCCCAGGAAATAATTTTGTCGGTATCAAAACAGATACTATTATTAGATATCAACTTTCAGGTCTAAGCACAGAAACATACAACAGAGTTAGTTCTGTTAGTGCAGATGGTCTCACTATGACACTTGCGAATGACATTCCAAATGTATCTGATGTTTGTGATGGTGGTTATCCTAGTACTACACAAAAAGTAACTTTTTCCCTTGGAACACCATTAGCAAGAGAAATCGGAGGTCTTTATTCAAAGATACAGTCGGACAATGTTTCTTCAGTAAATCTTTCTAATTCTAATTTAACAGTATCTAAACAACTTAGTGGTTATAATGCTACTGGAGGAAGCATAACAATTCCAATTAGTGATGTTGGTATTACCAGTGCATTTTTTGAAAGTTTTGATGCAGAAAGATATGGTGTTTTTTACAATGATGGCACTGTAGAAACACTAACTTCTGACCAATTTACTCTTGATTCCGGTGGAGGTAACATTACCATTAATGGATTGACTTCTGGAACTACAAATACTGTTGTAAATGTAACCGTTAGAAAAAATGGTATTCAAAATAAGCAAAAAGAATATGTAAGAAGTGAAAAATTAGTTATATCGAATACTTCATCTGGAATATCTACAAATATTAGTGGATTGTCAACAAACTCATATTATGGATTGCGTGTAGAAGATAGAGAAATATCTTTGAATTTGCCAGATGTTGTAAAAGTTATCGCAATACACGAATCTTATAATTCAAGTTTACCAACTTTAGATTCTCTCAAATTCCCATCTGGTCTTTCTTTAAACACCAATTCTATTTTAGGTGAAAAAATAAAAGGTAAGACAAGTGGTGCTATAGCACAAATTGTAACTAGAGTTTCTTCTACTGATGTTGAGTTTGTGTATTTAAATACGAATAAATTCAGAGTAGGTGAAGTAGTTGACTTTGAAGAGTCTGATATATCTTCAACTATTCAATCAATTGCGTTGGGAAATTATCAAGATATTACCAACAAGTTTGATTTGGATAAGGGGCAGAGAAGTCAATACTACGATTACTCACGAATTGTTAGAAAGAATAATTCCTACATTCCAAATCATAAACTTCGTGTAATATTTGATTACTATAGAGTTCCTTCCGATGATGATGGTGATATTTACACCGTAAATTCATATGACTCTGAAAGATTTGGTGCAGATATACCACACATCTCAAATACAGTTAGAGCTTCTGATACTTTAGATTTCAGACCAAGAGTAGCAAAGTTCACCTCTTCTGTATCATCACCATTTGCATTTGCAAGTAGAGACTTTTCTACTGCTGGTATAAACCCATCACTAGTAGTATCTCCAGCAGAAAGCTCATTGATTGGATATGATTTTTATCTTCCAAGAATAGATAAAGTTGTCCTCAATAAAGAGGGTAACTTCAGTGTCATTAAAGGTGTATCTTCTGTAAGTCCTAAACCACCAGTAGATACAGATGATGTAATGAATATTGCAACTATTGAATATCCTGCATATCTTTACAATCCAGATGATGCAAATATAACATTGGTTGACAATAGAAGATACACTATGAGAGATATTGGTGATATTGAAGATCGTGTATCTAATTTAGAAACTTTAACTACTCTTTCTCTCCTAGAAGTTGATACTAAAACACTTCAAGTCAGAGATGCTGATGGGTTTGATAGATTTAAGTCCGGTTTCTTTGTAGATGATTTTAGAGATGAAAATAGATGTGATAGATCTTTATCAAAATGTGATTTTGATATTGAAAATGGTTTCTTGCAATCTTCTTCAGATGTGCAATCAATTAAACTAGAAACTGCATTAGCATCTGATGGTGTAAATTTATTAGATTCCGATGTCCAAAAAAGTGGTGATGTAATCACTCTGAAGTATCAATCTGAAAAGTGGATTTCTCAAGAATTTGCATCTAGAGTCGTAAACGTTAATGAATTTAATGTTGTTGAGTATACTGGAAATATTAGTTTGAGACCATCCAAGGACACTTGGGTGAGAAATATCTATGTTGATGGTGGATCTAGAACTGTCACAGGATGGGGTCCAAATTATACACAAATTGTTAAAACATCTAGTGTACCTGACCCACACATTCGTTCAAGAAATGTAACTTATAAATCGACAAATTTAAAACCATTTACAAGATATTATTCTTTCTTCGATGGTTCTTCTGGGCTTGATATTATTCCAAAACTGATTGAAATCGAAATGGTATCTGGAGTATTTGAGGTTGGAGAAACTGTTAGGGGATATGTTGATGGTGTTCAATTATTCAGTGCAAGAGTAGCAAACTCAAATCATAAGACAGGACCCTATAATAATCCATCTACAACTTATACTTCTAATCCATACAATAGTTCAATTTTCGTAGCAGAAAATTACTCCGCATCTTCAACAACTTTAAATATTGATGAAGAATCTTTGTCAGATCAGGTTATCGGTAAATATAATGGATACATCACAACCGGTATGGTTTTGAGTGGTGAAACTAGTAATGCAGAAGCAACAGTATCTAACATTAGAATTATTACTGATACTAACGGCAGTGCATTTGGATCTTTCTTCATCAGAAATCCATTAAATAATCCACCTTTCAAATTCAAAACAGGAGTAAAAACTTTTAAACTTACTTCAAGTAGTTTGAATGCCAAAAATCTTCCAGGAAGTGTGCTTATTAGTAGTGGAGAAACATCTTATAGAGCTATAGGAAGAATAGATACTTATAAAAAAACTAAAATAATTCTTGTACCACCACCCCCACCACCAAGAAGAAGTGATCCTCTTGCACAAACATTTACTACAGATGAAAACACAGGATCTTTCTTAACTTCTTTAGGGTTGTATTTCTCAAGTAAAGATCCATCTACATCGTTAACAGTTGAAATTAGAACCGTTGAATTAGGGACTCCAACTGCAGATTTAGTTTATGATTATGCAACAGTGGAAGTCAATCCTGAAGATATTACCACTTCATCAGATGCATCTGTAGAAACAGTTATTAACTTCCCATCACCAATTTATTTGGAATCAAATACTGAATATGCAGTAGTTTTATTATCACCATCTTCAGATAATTATGAAGTTTGGGCTTCTAGAATGGGAGATATCACCATTGAAACACAGTCGTTGCCAGTATCTGAGTCTATCAAGATTGGAAAACAATACATTGGTGGTAGTTTATTTAAATCTCAAAATGGCACTATTTGGACTGCAAGTCAATATGAGGATGTTAAATTCAATCTTTATAGAGCAAATTTCACATCAACTTCTGGTACAGCATATTTCTACAATCCAACTTTAGATGATGATATTAATTTAAATACTCTGTCTGAGAATGCGATAAAAACACTTCCAAGAAAATTAACCATCGGAATTACAACCGCAACAGATTTAAATGATGTGTTGGTCGTTGGCAATAAGGTTAGTGACACAACATCTGCATCTGGTCCATATGGATATATTGAAAATGTTGGAGGTGAATTATCCACAGTATCCTCAACATTAGTTGGAGCAGGTTACAGTAATGCCACTTATACTAATGTTTCCCTATACAATATCACTGGATCTGGAAGTGGTGCTCAAGCAACGGTTACATTCTCTTCTGGTCAACTTTCGGGGACACCAACAATAACAAGTGGTGGAAGTGGTTATGTTTTAGGTGATGTATTGGGAATTACAACGGCAGATGTCACTAAAGGTGCTGGAGCACAAATTACCGTAGAAACCCTGAATGGTTTCAATACCTTATATCTCACAAATGTCCAAGGTGAAGAATTTACCACTTCTTCAGATTTAGTAGTATATGATGGTGCAACAGCAGTAGCATATGCAAATACCGATATTATTTCATCCACCACTTCTAGTGACCTGTATACTGGAAATGTGATTGAAGTTAATCAGAGTAATCATGGAATGCATTCTGATAACAATGTTGTTTCTATTTCAAATGTTTCTCCAAATACAATTCCATCAACACTTACTGCTAGTATTGATTCCGATTCAACATTAGTTTCTGTTGCAAACACAACTATTTTTGCTACATTTGAAGGTCAATCGACTGAAGAAGGTTATCTAAAAATAGGTGCAGAAATACTCCATTACAATGGAATTACAGCAGGATCTTCACCACAAGGAACTTTATCTATCGTCGAAAGAGGAGTTGATGGGTCACCGGTAACGACACACAACATTAACGATGCAGTATATCCATATGAATTAAATGGAGTTTCTCTTAGAAGAATCAACACAGACCACAATTTACCATCAAACCAGACATTAAAATCTGAGGGTGATATTGATAAGTATTATCTACAAATAGATCGTACTGGTAGAGAAACTGGAGATACTCAGTTAAGCTTTACAGATGAAAATTATGTAGGAGGAAGTAATGCTACTGGTAGTAAGAATATTCAATTTAATTCCATTCTACCAAGTATAGATTATATAACTCCAGGTGAAAAAACAACTCTTTCTGCGTCAATAAGAACAGTTTCTGGCACTAGTGCCTCAGGCTCTGAAGTTTCTTTTGTTGACCAAGGATTTGAGCCTGTGCAGTTAGATGAAGTAAATGAATTAGATACAACGAGAATAGTTTCTTCTAAAAAGAGTGAAATTGTAAGATTAACAAACTTACCTAGTAATAAGTCATTTACAATGGGACTAGAGATGTCGAGAGGTGATAATGAATATTTGTCTCCACTTATTGATGTAGGTAATGATACATTCTCTACGATTTTAATCAGAAATAGATTAAATTCTCCTGTATCTAATTATTCATCTAATGGACTTGTAAAAACAGAAACTCTTGATCCACACGAATCAGTTTATTTTACAAATACAATTCAACTGAAGCAACCTGCATCTTCTCTGAAGGTAATTGTTTCTGCATACAGAGATTCTTCAGCAGATTTCAGAGTTCTTTATGAATTAATAAAAGTTAATTCTTCTACATCATCTTTTGAGTTATTCCCTGGATATAATAATCTTAAAGATACTGATGGTGATGGATATGGAGATGTTGTTATTGATGCTACGTTAAATAACGGTAGACCTGATGCATTTGTAAGGGCAAGTAATGATGAAGAGTTTCTTGAGTATCAGTTTAGTGCTGATAATTTAGAGCAATTTGTTGGATTTAGAATTAAAATAGTATCCAGTGGTACTAATGAAGCACGTGCTCCAAAATTCAAAGACCTTAGAGTAATAGCACTGGCATGATAAGAGTTGAAGGACATAAGCACCTGTTTCGTGAAGAATCAGGTGCTATTATTAATACTGATACAAATCAGTATAATCAATATATGAAAATGAAGTTGGACAGGAAAAGACAAAGGGAAGAGATTGATCAAATAAAATCAGATATAAGTGAAATTAAATCTTTGCTCTTGACATTGGTGAATAAACAAATATAGTAGATCCCGAGGGATATAAATATCTAAAGGAATAATTCTATGTCTAATAATGGCAGTTTATGTATCCAATATTGTGATTGAGCAGGGATATGATTTTCAAACATCGTTCCAATTAGAGGATAGTAGAACTAATGGACCTTTGGAATTAACCAATGCTTCGACTGAAGCTCAATTGAGAAAACATTACGGTTCTTCAACATCAGTATCATTTGCCTCCACTGTTGCCAGTGAAAAATTGGGTATCATATCAATATCTTTGACTGGACCCCAAACAGTTGATTTAAAACCAGGTAGGTATGTATTTGACGTAAAGATAACAAATAATGGCATAGAATACAAAGCTGTTGAAGGAGCAGCATTAGTAAGAGCAGGGGTAACCAGGTAATGCCTAGTATAAACGATAGAATTGGCTCTCAGAATGTAATTCGTGTTTTATCTAATGCAGCAGCACCTCCAACAAGATTAATTAATCTATCAGATGTTAATTCTGATTTACAAGCTAAGGATGGATTAATTTTAGTCTGGGATGTTTCTACAGAAACATTCTATATGACGGATCAGATTGATTCGTCTACACTCAACATAACTGGTATAGTAACTTTTAGCAATACTACTGATTCAAATTCACCAACTACAGGTGCATTAATTGTAACTGGTGGTGCTGGAGTTGGTAAAAATCTCAATGTCGGTGCGGGACTATCAGTTGTTGGATTCTCAACTTTTCAATCCAACGTTGATATTAATGCTGCTGTTGATATTTTAAATCAACTAGTAGCAAATTCAACTTTTAAATCTGTAGGTGTCACCACACTTGCCTCTTCTGGAGGTATAACAACAACTGGTGGAGATTTATACGTCAATAATGATACCTTTATCGGTAGAAATTTAAAAGTTCAAGGTACATCAGAATTTATAGGCAATGCTACTTTTAGAGGTGGCACTATTGGGATTGGAGATTCAACTTCTGATGATATTAATGTTACAGGTGAATTTGTATCAAACTTAGTACCGAATACTGATAATACATATGACCTTGGTATTACAACTCAGAGATGGAGAAATGCTAGATTCTCTGGGTTAGTAACAACAACCAATTTATACGTATCAAATACTTCAACATTTACTGGTGATATTGAAATCAATAGTGACGTTACGGTTACTGGATTTGTAAGTGTAACTGAAGGATTATATTATGATGCTAATGATTATGATGGACCAAATGGAATTGCATATTTTGACAATACTGGCAGATTAATTGGTGCTGCTAGTACAGAAAATGCTTTAACAGAAACTTACTTCGTATTGACAACAAATGCTGTTGGAATACCGACTTGGACATCTGTAATTGACGGAGGTGTATACTAATGGCAAAACCAACCACTAAACAAGAATTAGTAGATTACTGTTTAAGAAGACTGGGAGCACCAGTATTAGAAATTAATGTTGCTGATGAGCAAATTGACGATTTAGTTGATGATACTATTCAATATTTCAATGAAAGGCACTATGATGGTGTCGAAAGAATGTATTTGAAATATAAAATTAGTGAAGATGATATAAACAGAGGAAAAGCAACGGGCACTGATGGTGTTGGTATTGTAACTACATCTGGAACTTCCACAATAGTTGGAGCAGCAACAACTTTCAACTATTATGAAACATCAAATTACATTCAAATACCAGACTCTGTAATTGGTATTGAAAAAATATTCAGATTTGATACTAGCTCTATTTCAGGTGGAATGTTTAGTATTAAATATCAGTTGTTTTTGAATGACTTATACTATTTCAATTCAGTCGAGTTACTTCAGTATGCAATGACTAAATCATATCTGGAAGATATTGATTTTCTTCTGACAACTGATAAACAGGTAAGATTTAACAAACGTCAAAATAGATTATATCTTGATATTGATTGGAAAGCACAAACAAAAGATACTTTCTTGGTTTTAGATTGCTACAGAGCACTTGACCCAGAAGATTTTTCAAAAATATATAATGATAGTTTCGTAAAACTCTATTTGACAGCACTTATCAAAAGGCAATGGGGTCAAAATTTAATTAAATTCCAAGGCGTTAAACTTCCTGGCGGAATTGAATTAAATGGTAGGCAATTGTATGAAGATGGTGAAAGAGAGTTGCAAGAAATTAAACAAAAAATGTCTATGGAATACGAACTTCCACCATACGACTTCATTGGATAATTATGGCACTAAATCCCTTCTTTCTTCAAGGATCTACGAATGAGCAATTTCTTGTTCAAGATTTAATTAATGAGCAATTAAAAATTTATGGTGTTGAAGTATACTATCTTCCCCGTAAAATATTTTCTAAAGATAATGTTATAGAAGAAATACAGTCATCAAAATTTGATGATTCATTTTTAATAGAAGCTTATATAAACAACTACGATGGATATAATCCTGGTGTAGATATAATGAGTAAGTTTGGTCTAAAATTAAAAAATGAAGTAAGTTTAACTATTTCAAGAGAAAGATTTGAAGAATTTATTACTCCATTCTTAGAAGGGATGGTTTCTGGTATTAGGGAAGGTGTTAATACTGAATATGATATGTCAGATTTGGTTGAGAGACCAAAAGAAGGAGATTTAATATATTTTCCACTTGGGGAAAGATTATTTGAAATCAAAAGAGTAGAATTTGAAAAACCATTTTATCAACTTGGAAGAAATTATATTTACGAACTAGAGTGTGAGCTCTATGAGTATGAAAATGAGCAGATTGATACTTCTATAGAAGAAGTCGATAATGTCATAGAAGATGAAGGTTTTATTACAACTATTACTTTAGTGAGATCATCGACTCAAGCAACTGCAACAGCAATTGTTGGAAATGAAGGAATGATAGGTCAAATTGTATTAACCGATGATGGATCTGGTTATACATCTAGACCTACTGTAACTATATCTGACCCAGTATTTGGCACTACAGCGACTGCTGTCGCAATTACAACTTCTATTGGTGGTGTACAATCCATAGATTATATTGCCATAACAAGTCCAGGGTCTGGATATGATTCTTCAAATCCACCAACTGTTACGTTTACTGGCGGTGGAGGAGTTGGGGCAGCTGCTACAGTTGTTATTGTTGATAATGGAATTTCTGCACTAAGCATAACAAATCCTGGAAGTGGATACTATTCAATTCCAACCGTTACGATTGGTGGACCTTCTATTGGAGAAACAGCAACAGCAGTCGCAGTTATTTCTGAGGGGAAACTCAATACACTAAGATTCACAAATACTGGTTATGGATATACTGAAGCACCATCGGTAACAATAGAATCAGTAGACCCAACAGGAATTGGCACCTTTAGATACAATGAAACTGTTATTGGTCAAACTTCTGGAACTGAGGCAATTGTAAGAGACTTTAGAACTTACGCATCAACTACTCCAGGAATACCTGCTAGCACTAAATTGAGAGTATCTATAAATAATGGATCATTCTATCCCGGTGAAGTTGTTGTAGGTACAATTTCTTCAGCAAGATATGTTGTAGAATCTTACGATTCCAATTCATATGAAGATCCTTATGATTCTAATGAAGAAATAGAACTTGGAGCAATTGATATAATAGATTTTACAGAGACTAATCCATTTGGAGAATATTAATGTTAGGTACTTACTTTTATCACGAAATTATAAGAAAGACTATTATTGGGTTTGGAACTTTATTTAATGAAATTTATATCAAACATGATGATAAACAAGGAAACGTTCTTGAAGAAATAAAAGTTGGGTTATCATACGGTCCAAAACAAAAGTATCTTGCAAAAATAGAAGAGCAAGCAAGATTAAACAAACCCATTGCAATGACTCTTCCCCGAATGGCATTTGAAATGGTTTCATTAGAATATGATGCAACCAGAAAAACCGGTATAACTCAAACATTCAAGGCATGTGATGAAACTGGAAATATTAAGAAAGTTTATATGCCAGTGCCATATAATATTGGTTTTGAGTTAAGTATCTTATCAAAGTTGAATGATGATGCTCTACAAATTGTTGAGCAGATACTTCCATTTTTCCAACCATCATTCAATATTACAATCAATCTCATTGATTCTATTGGTGAGAAAAGAGATATTCCAATTACTCTGAATAGTGTAGATTTTCAGGATGATTATGAGGGTGATTTCTCTGCTAGAAGATCATTGATATATACATTAAGATTTACAGCAAAAACTTATCTCTTCGGTCCTGTTGCTGATAATCCAGAAGGTCTTATTCGTAAGGTTATTGTTGATAATTATCTTGATACAAATACCCAGACTGCGAAGAGGGAGATGAGATACACCGCAGTTCCAGACCCAATTGACGCAAATCCTGGAGATCCATTTGATATTGACGAAGACTGGACATACCTTGGGGACTCCAAATCATACAGTCCAACTTTACAAACTGATATTTGATTCTTATGTCTGAATTTAATTCTATTGATGAAGCTCTGAATGTTGAGAGCAGCATTGTTGAGGTTGATGATGCTCCTAAGAGTATCAAAAAACGTGAAGAGAAGACTGATATCTCAAAAGACTATGAATATACAAGAGCAAACTTGTATTCACTGATTGAAAAAGGTCAGGAAGCAATCAATGGAATTATGGAATTGGCAGGTGAGGGTGGAAGTCCTAGAGCATATGAAGTTGCAGGTCAGTTAATTAAGAGTGTTGCTGATACTACTGATAAGTTAATTGACTTGCAGAAGAAACTGAAAGATGTGGAGGAAGAAACGGATAAGAAAGGTCCAAACACTGTTACTAACAATGCAGTTTTTGTTGGGTCAACAACAGAACTTCAAAAACTACTCAAGCAAGGTTTTCTAAATAATAAAGAATAGTTTATAATTGCTGCCAAACATGGCTAAGGAAAAAGACCATGAAGTGTCAATGGCAAAGACACAGGTCAAGAAATCTATTGATAATCTTCAAAAGGTAGCAAGAGTTCTTGCAAAGAAATCTGATGCTGATAATCTCCCTGCATGGGTGCAGGCAAAGATAACTGATACTGCACATGATACTGATGCAACTGCGTCTTATATGACTGGTGGTGATGATGTTTCTGAAGTTTATGATTCTAGAAATCCTAAAGATAGGGGAAATCCTGATAATACTTTAAGAAGAGCTGTGGAAAAAATGGGTGGTGATCCTAAAAAAGTTCTTCCATCAAAACTTCCTCTTGCCAACTCACATGAACCAGAAGGTGAGTTTTTAGAAGAGAAGAAAAAGAAGGGTGGCACTCTCCATAACTGGTTTGGTAAGTCAAAGTCAAAGGATGGTAAGAAAGGTTGGGTGCAGTCTGACGGGTCTCCATGTGCTAATGAAGAAGGAGAAACAAAAACTCCTAAGTGCTACTCATCCAGAAGACTTGCTGGTCTGAAGAAAACTAAGGAAGGAAGAAAGAAGATTAGAAGTGCTGATGCACGCAAGAGTAGAAAGGATCCTGGACAACAACAAAAGTCTGGTGGTGCTGCACCAACAATGGTAAGAACTTTCACTGATAAGAAAGATTATAAGAAGCACAAGTCTGGTGATTATTCAGCAGAGAGTTTTGAAATGCAGGAAGCAAGAGATGTGAAGGGTAAAGGTAGTGGCAAGAAAGATGCTTGCTACCATAAAGTCAAGTCTCGCTATTCTGTTTGGCCAAGTGCTTAT
>Ga0255766_10003440_pt1 | contig 13731 bp, 3 predicted proteins | sample 071ome_23_FD_179966 | JGI IMG/M metagenome (GOLD analysis project Ga0255766, IMG submission 179966) | Coastal salt marsh microbial communities from the Groves Creek Marsh, Skidaway Island, Georgia - 071403BT metaG (version 2) | ecosystem: Environmental > Aquatic > Marine > Intertidal zone > Salt... | reverse complement strand
CTCTCTCTCTTTCCTTCTCTCGTTCGGGCACCGCACGCGCGCGCTGATAAATACACACAGAGAGAGAGAAGAGAGATGGCACCGCCGCGAGTTTTGGGCGGCAGCGGCGCGCGTCGCGAACGAGGAAGAGGAGAAGAAGAACGAGAAGAAGATGCGAGAGGGGCAGTGCGAAATCTCGTTCGAGACATTAAAACCGAGTTGGCGATGCAGCGAGAACGAGAGCACGTTCCGGGAGGAAAAGGAAACGAAGGAGCGGACGATGGCGACGATGCGAGAGCGAAGAAGATGCTCGAAGAGCTCGTGGAGAGGCACTTTCGCCGAGGCGTTTATGTTGGTACGTTTTCTTTGCTTTTTTCTTCTTCTTTGCTTTTGCACGCGCGAAACAACAAACTCTCGTTTTTTTCAAAAATACTCACGCGTTGAAAAATCTTCTCTCTCTCTCTTGTTCTTCTTCTTCTTCTTTTTCTTCTTCAGGCGAAACGTCCGCGTCGGCGATGACGACGTCATCCTCTCGCCTCGACGATGAGTCTTTGACGCTAGAAGTGCTTCGAGTGTTGCGAGATGCGATGCAAAAACGACCAAACTTGTTCAAACGCGAAGAAAGGTTTTCGTCGGCGGCGGCGGTGACGGTGTTTTTACGCGTGTTTCCTTGGACGTGCGCGGTGTCGTCTTCTTTGGATTCGAGAAGGGTAGCGTTGGAGTTGGCGTCTAAATTGATGCAGTTCATCGCGGTCGATGATAGGGAAGGGTGGATTGCCTTGTGTTTAGGTGCGTCGAGGGCAGTAGAAGATGCGTGGGAGGGGTTAATGTTACAGCAAGAAAAATTGACGGCGACGGCGAGTTCTTCGTATTATAATAACAACAATTATACGAATGTGGCGGAGTACGTCGCTTCGTCTTTTGCGGCTATCGTGGAACACTTTGAGATGAAGATTATGGATAATGATTCCGAAGGAAAGGAAAATAGTGACGCTGCAATTAAGAAGAAGAGTGCGGAGGCGCTGCGCGAGGAAGAGTTTCTCTCTGCTTTGAAACGTTCAGCGTGCATATCTTTAGACCTCTCGAAAGGTGTCTCTGCGACGCATCTCTTTGTCAACGCAGCTTTGCAAGTCGTTTCTTACACATTCAAGGTTTCGCCGCAAATTGCGAGCGCGATGATCACACCACAAACTATCGATGCGATTGTAGATTTGAGTGCGTACGCTGGTTCGTACGAAGTGCGCTTGAACGCTTTGAAGTGCGCAAAGTCGATTTCCGTAGAATTTTACGAGAACATTGGTCGCGAAGATTTCGCAGTTGAAGCCACGCTGAACGTTTTACACTATTTCGATCCCAGTGATGAGCATACTAGTAATCTCGACGTAGTGCGATTGTGTTTTCAAACTTTGCAGCAGCAGAGCAGCAACAACAATAGCATCGAAGTAGATCAGAAACCGTCTTCGTTGTTGTCATCAACAATCATTGACAACGCCGCGAGGCTCGTAGAATCGCTCACAAAGTGCATTGCTGTTTGCCAGACTCGAGATACGAGAGAAATTTTACTCGAGGCCCTTTTAGTCGTCGCCACCTGTGCCGAAAAAGAAGAAAAAAGAGTGAGGTTGCATAGACGAAGAAGAACAGAAAACAAAAAACAAAGGAGTAGCCAACAACTAGTCTCGTCTTCAGCATCGGATACTATCGGTGTATTGTGTTCGAAAGCGTGTGCGTCCATTATGCACTGCGCAGTCACTATGGATGGATCGATGGCTTTTTCTGGAATACTCGCAATAGCCATGCGCGCACCACACCAGTCAGGAAAAACAGGAAGAAACAATAGAAAACAAAACGGGAAAGAATTTAGTGACGAAGATACCGATTATGAAGATCAAGCATATTTTAGAGAAGAAGCCACGGGGGATGGTGCGAGTTCAAATATTATAGACGAAGAAAAGCAGCGTCAAATAGCAGCTGCGAAATGGACAGAGTCTTGCGTGATTTCAATGTTAGAACAGCTCGGCTTACCGCGAAAGAACACAGATCCAGACTCTCCAGGCGTGTGGATTCCAGATGCACATGTCAAGGTGGAGAAAACAAGTTTCAATAACAGCGCGAGCGATATAAAAACATTAGAAAAGATTGGTGCCATAGTAACCCTTGCTAAAGCTGCTGCGATGTCTGATTCTGCCGATGATGCGAGAACTTGTTCCGGAAATTTCGTCTCAACGTGGTTGCAATGGTTCGGGAAAAATAAGAATTCAACAAAAGATAGTAAAAGTTTAAGTGCAGCAGTAGCGAGCAATAGCGATGGCGTAGACATCGAAACAGTAGCTCTCTCTAGGGAGAAATTTTGCGCATTTACGATGCTTTGCGATGCGGCAACAGCTTTACTCCTAGCTGAAACGACGAAAAAGCGACGACACGATCACGAAGATAACTCTCATCGAAACATGGATGTGAGCACAACCGGAGGATCGCTTGTAAATGTCGACGATTTTTCACTGCTCAACGTGCATGATATCACTCCAGAAGTCGTGTTGTGGCCGTACACGAGATATGTGAAAGATCCGCACGTCAGTTGGGTTCTTCTGAACGCGAATAAGTTCACGGACAATAGCAGAGAACGACGCCAAGCCAGGGCGCTTCTAGATAGTACGACAAAGTCCAAAATTGCATCTGTGGCGCTAGCAATCACTTTTATAGCGTCGACGGAGAAGTCGAGCGGAACATTGGTATCTGCTGAACTTGCGAGGCGTGTGTTACAGCGCGCCATTGCAGACGAAGATGAGCGAGTGAAGTCAACGGTTGTCATGGCTTTGCCATTTGCCAAATTTTTTGCAGAGCGATTTTCACCTTCGAGTCGAGATTTGGGGGAATTGACAAAGAAAGCGATCGATATGACTCGTGAAGAAGCGAATAAAAAAGTATTTGACGTTGCGGAACGGTATGAAATTCTCGCAGCAAAAGCTATCGCGGCGATGGCGATTGGGGTGAATTACGACCTCGGATGTCTCGCAGTTGCCCTCTCGCTTAGCGACACTTTGATTGAGAAAAGTAAAGAAAACAACAATACTAGTAGCTCCAGAACGACATATAAAAGCTACGAAGTTGATCTTGACCGTTTGCGTGATTCCTTGACGTCGAAAGCTATCTCAGCAATTCGTCTCGCTTCGGAAAAAAAGTACGAAGACTTGGAATGCATTTGCGAGTCCATTCATTCAGTTGTGAATATCAACCTAGCGAGCGCTTCAGAAACTCGGCGCAAGATTCTGAACGCGTTGTTCGCAAAAATATCGCAGCAAGATAGGGGATCGACAGAGTCGCGAGATAGTCACTACTTTCAGAACAATGTCTTCCGTATAGCATCTTCCGGCACGGTCGGTCAACAACAATCCAAGTCCAAGACACCATCGCGAGGGCGAACGTCGCGCGCAAAAGCAATGAGTGAACTCGAAGTCCAAAGAATGCCGCTCTTGCGCGATGAGCTCGAAAAATTATGCATCGAAGAATATGCTGAAATTTTTGAGATTTTTCTCGTTTCCGACGACTGTCCTGAAATTAATGAGGCAGAAGATGGTACGGAAGAGGCGAAAAAGCGACGCGCGGCTGCTTGGAGTAATAACAACGGCGATAAGAAGTGGGAAGCAGATGCGATCAAAGTTGCGGTTTCCTCGTTACGAAGAATTTTAGATACCTTGTTAACTTGCGGTCCAGATTTTCTCGATCGAAGACTGCGAAAAGAAAAGGAAACATTTGCACTATTTGGGGCCAAGAAATTGATTGGATACGCGTGGCGATTAGCGCATCATGAAAGCTCGAGCGTGCGAAAAGCTGTCCTTGATGCAACGCGTATATTCTCTCGGCGTGAAATTCTCCTTGAAAGTGCTCTTGAAAGCGGAGAGATTGACCTTTCGACGTTTTCCTTCCGAGCGATCAAAGTATTGGCAGAAAACGCAAACAACTCGAATTTGCGCAGGCAATCCAGTTTGAATGTCGCCTTACTTTGGGGTGGTGTGCCTGCGGCCTTGAATCAAAATCCAATCCATAATATTGAGATTGAAGCATCTTTAAAATTACTCCGGCATCTGAAAATTGTAGTGGACGAAGCGCCGACAGACACCGCGCGAGAGCTTTCTTTGCGTGTTTTTTCGACCGCTGCCATGACTGTCCCGGCGAGACGGGACGCGTTAACGATTGAAGCTATGTTCTGTGTAAAACATATCGTTCCAAACTCAGGGGAAAGTTTACTCACGGCATCTACTGCTGCTCTTCTTTTGCACAACCTAGCAAAGAAACGTGACATTCGACCAAAAGAGCTTTTGTTAGGAGATGCTCAAATCGCGGAAGGTATTGGATGTATTATCCCTAATAATAAAGAGATGTTGCGTACGCTTTGTGAAGCGGTTGTGGAATGCTCAGAAAGAGAGTTACTTGATGCTCTTTTACCTGCGGCGATCCCAACGCTAGTGCGTAAAAGGGATATCAAGACGTTGGGGGCATACGCAACTGAGCTTCGAGGAGAGAAATCTGTCAAGTCTATCGTGACTGAATTCGCGTACGTCGTCATTGCTGATTTTCTCTCTGCTCGAGACAATGAAGCGTTGAAGAAAAACGCAATCGAGTTTCTCGAAGAGCAAACAGGTTTAGAAATAGAAACTTTGATCGCAGATAATGCGTTGTATCTCATTAGGTGTTTGATCAAATCAGCCGGCGCCAACGAGAAAATTGCAGAACCAGTAGTTTGCGCGAAAGAATTGAAGACCATGCTCCACGATATTGGTCGTTTGGCGCTAGGAGATGAGCAATTCACCACTTTGCCAGATTTCTTGCGTGCCCATTTCACTGCCGTGGAAATGCTGATGTACGAACCAGATGAGAAGAGGAACGAAGTGATCCATCGCAGATTTCTGAAATCGCTTGCGATCATGGTCATTTTAATCCAAGATCATTTACCTCAGTTTGCACCAAAAGTCATGGCACACTTTTCAGCCGCACTTGAGCGTAAGAGTTTGCGCAAAGATGCTCTTCGAGCTTGGTTGATATTTGTGCAAGTGATTGCAAAGCATAGCAATGAGTACCTATCGCGAATCGCCGGTCAAATTGTGGTCACGATGCTCCCGTATCTACAAAGTAGCGATCAGGAAAAGCAAAGCAGCAGTGAATTCGATGAAGGACACGGAGATTCATCGAAAAAATTTGCAAGCTCGGCACACTCTGCGACGACAGATGCTAATCTAGCGGCAGCCGTTATTGATGAGCTCGTGTTAAAGGCTATTTTACCAAAGCCAATTTTGGCTTCGCTGCCTCTTTTGCCTCGGCTGGATAGACTGCGAGACTCGAACACAAAGCTTGATGATGCAAGAAGATCAAATTTACTCGAAGATAGTTTAGGAATTCGTCTACAAGCGTTGACCAACTCCTTGTCCCAAACAGAAAGTGCGGCAGTCCGCGAAACTGCACTGGTGGAAATATATCGCGCTTTGAGCAATCATGAAAACACAGATGAATTGAATGCTCTTGTGAAAGGCTCAAATGAAGGTGCAACGGCTGATTCAGTTGTAGGCAATCTTGGGTTTGCTCTGTTGAAGTCTTTCTCGCATGATTATTCATCCACAGGGAGTGCCAAAAACGAGCAAGCCAGAGTACGCTCGCAAAGAATGGCGGCAAAATGCCTCGGCGAGCTCGGCGCTATTGATCCCGGCCGTTTGGGTATTACTCCGGAATCTGTCGACTTACACTTGGACACTACGCCCACAGAAGTTGCTCAAACTTTACTCGTAGATCACCTAGCTCGCATGGTTCGCGGTGCAACAGATGCGATCATGCTTGATGCCACGGCGTTTTGCGCACAAAAAGTCCTCATAACGAGTGAATGCAGGCCAGCTGAAATTGAAGAAGCCGCGACATTTTTGTACAATCAGCGTAATAATTTCGGTATGGATACAGCTGTATTACCAGAAGGATCAACAAAAGACGGAGCTAAATTTTGGTCGGAGTTACCTGAGGAAGCGAGAACCACGTTGGCTCCATATCTTACGACGATTTACACCTCAAGTAGTAACAAGCAGCTACCGTCGACACGTCCGATATATGGAACGTCTTCTTCTGTGAACTCATTCTCGAAATGGATTCAACAGTGGTGTCGTGTTCTAGCCATAGAAGCTCGCGGTCCGTGTGCAGATTTATTCGAGAATTGTTTGGGAGTGTTTCGACACGATACACGCCTGACGCTGTATTTGCTTCCGCACATGGTTTTAGATGCTCTGACTGGACAAACCAAAGACGAGTATGCTAATACGAACGAGAAAAATGATCCGATTGTTATCGATAATGATGACGGAGATGAAACCACGCGAATGCGAAGGCTCTCCATTGAGCTTGAAATTTTAGCCGTGTTGAGAGATGCTGCTGGTATAGTAGTTTCGGAGAATGAGCAGCAGATTGTTACTACGAGCAGAGGTGAAATATCCCCGAACGATGTTGTCGCATTTTCGGCGTTGCGCTCGCAAAGAGGAAGAGATAATGCGCTTAGCAGTAAGTCATCTGCTTCCGGAGGCTCTGGTGGTATTGCAGAGTTGGCTGCGCAAGCAATATTCCACTTACTCGACCAGCTCGAAACGTGGGTTGCTAATGTCCGTATTTCTAGTACGAGACGCCATTCATATGGCGCAAATGCCATGCACAAAAATGCTCACTTTGTTCAGGAGTTCCTGGAAAGTATTCCTAAAACGCTACTTGCAAAAGCGGCGCAGAATTGTGGTGCTTCAGTTCGCGCCCTGAGGTACTTTGAAGATCACTGTCGCGCTCAGGGTGCAGTATCCAACCCTGCGTCGGCAAATTTTGCAAAGACAAAGCTCGACATGGCGGATGGAGACGTCTCATTCTTAGCATCGGTATATCAGGGTCTTGCTGAACCGGACCAGTTATTGGCGTTGCCCAGATTTCGCGCCCAACCAAAAGTGGAGGATGAACTTTTACGTCACGAGGAAGCCGGAGAATGGGAGGAGGCATTGATCCACTACGAATCTGAGCTTTCAAAGAAGCCACCACAATCATCATCTTCGAGTGATGCTTTATCTCCTGCGGAATGGGGAAGACTTCGATGCTTGAAAGGTCTTGGACATTTAAGAACAGTGCAAAGAGATTCGGAAACTTTACTCGCGGCGCGTCGCTTCTCACGAAATCGCAGAGAAACAGCCGCGCTGGCAGAATCTGGAGCGAATGCAGCGTGGCGGCTGGGCCGATGGGATGATTTAGAGAGCTTTTTGACAAAGTTAGATAACGAGAACTCGAGAAGAGGTGGCGGCGGCATTCACTCTTATGATGGCAATGCTGCATCGGCGGGCTCGTTAGAACACGTCATCGGTTCTTCTCGTAAACGAATTCGGAGCACTGCGGGTGGAGGAATTCTCTCTTCGCGATTACATCGTCATCAAGCGGTAAATGTCTTCAACGATGACGACGATGTGTCTGGGTTATTGACGAATTTATCCTCGTCTGCGTTCAATCCAAAAGCTCCTGCAGATGGTGATGCTGCTATTGGACGCATAATGCTTGCATTGACAAGAAAAAATAACCGAAATGGAGTAAACAATTGCGATGAAGTAGGTTTTCGCCATGCGATGAAATCTGCTCGTGATGCTGTCTTGGCACCATTAGCTGCAGCAGCGATGGAAGGTAGTTGGCACAGAGCGCACCCGAGTTTGGTTCGACTTCATTTGTTGCAGGAATGCGCAGCTGGCTTTGAAGCTGTCAGGTCTTTTCGCGAAGAGACGAGTAAAATGCAACTGGAACTTGCACGACACAACGAAAGCATACCTTCTAACAAGGGTAACACCAATAGCACATCAAGAAGTCGATTAGCCGAAACGAGAACAACCGCAAACCGATTTCGAATATCTCGAGAGTCCAAATCTGGTATTCCTACGGTCGCTCAGTCCGTGTTGAACGCGTGGGATGCGCGCTTAGAGAGAGTACCTGCCACGATTCAGACACGTGAGCCTATCTTAGCTTTGAGACGGTGCATCTACGGTTTACTTCACGCTGCACCTGCGCAAGCGAACGCGTGGTTGGCGCAAGCTCGAGCATGTCGAACGGCTGGTCATCATGGCGCTGCTCAGCTTGCTCTCTTGGAGGCAAGAAACTCCATGCAACAAGTAGAAAGTGGTGTGAGCGAACGAACAATGATTGGAAACAATGTTCGATTAGCCTTGGAGCAAGCAAAGTTACTCTGGGCAGAAGGAAAACAACACAAAGCAGTCAGCGAAATTCAAGAAGTGCTAGGCTTTACCGATGAGAACAACAACAGCTCGCGTTCGGGAGGTAACACGACGACCATAACGGAAGACATACTCGCCGAAGGTGACGAGGATGCGAAGATCTTGGCGAAAGCAACGCTCAAGCTCGCTCGTTGGGCAGCAGTCACTGGACAAAAGCAAAAGAATGAAATTCTCGAACTGTACAAGCGTGCAAAGACCCATTACGGATCGAGAGAAAAGGCACATTTTCATCTCGCTAGGTATTTGGATGAGCTACTCAAGGATGCTCAAAGGAGAGAAGCGATGAGTGGGATTGGCAGCGCTTCAGTCGCCCAGAATTTGAATACGTCCTCACGAAATCGAAGAGCGAATAATCAGGTTGGCGGTCGCGCAGGCTCAAACGCTCTCGCAAATAGTAGAGAAGTGACATCCAGTTACGATTTGATCACTGAAGCAGCGAAAGCTTACGGAGCTTCCGCCAAAAATGGGCACCGCCACGTGTATGCCTCCATACCGAGAATGTTGACGTTATGGTTTGATGCCGGAGACAACTACGAGAGAATGCACGCAACTTGTACTTCCACAACCTCAACAACGGCGCAGCACCAGTTGCAAAAGGAACTTCAGCGCGCGAAAAAGTGTTGCGAAGACATTACGCTCATCGTCAAGACGTACAGTAATGCGTTTCCCTTGTATAAATGGCTCGTCGCTTTACCGCAGCTCACCTCTCGCCTGACCCACAAAAATGAAGACGTGTTGCACGTCATCCAGACGTTAGTTTCGCGATTGTTCCGTGCATACTCGGACCAAACGCTGTGGCAGCTCGCTCCAATGCTGCGTTCGCGTGATGACTATCGGAAACGATCTGCTTTACAAGTATTACAAAAAGCGATTCGCGAAGAGAGCAGCCACCGCGAGCAAATTGCCACTTTTCAAGCCATGGGTGACCAACTTGTCAAGCTATGCGCGTTTCAACCGAAAGCACCGACAGAGCCTAGACAACGTCAAGCGAAAAGTTTCTCACTCGAGAAGGAATTCCCTGGTTTATGCGCAATGTTACCGTCACAAATTATGATTCCAGTTCAGTTATCTTTGACGGCGGCGCTCCCTCCGAAGGATTCAAATCCAACGGACCACAATCCATTTCCTGCCGCCGCGCCAAGTTTTTACGGTTTCGTCGACGACGTGCAACTGTTGCAATCTTTGCAAAAGCCGAAAAAACTTACCGTCATAGGAGACGATGGTTTGGAGTACTCATTTTTGTGTAAACCAAAGGATGACTTGCGAAAAGATTTGAGAATGATGGAATTTTGTGCCGTCTTGAACCGTCTGTTATCTCGCGACGAACAAAGCCGCAAAAGACGGTTATATCTACGCACTTTCTCCGTGATTCCACTGTCTGAGGACTGTGGTATCATTGAATGGGTCCCAAACACGACCGGTTTGCGCCACGTGATGCAAAATTTGTACGTGCGCGAAGGTATATTCGGACGCCACACGCACAACGACATCAAAGAAATCTACGAAAGATGGAAAGGACGCTCACCGCTCGGGTATGGGAAGGAAGTCTTACAAAAGTTCCCGCCCGTTTTCCACAAATGGTTCCTGGATACTTGGAAAGATCCATCGAAGTGGTTCGCCGCGCGCAAAGCATTTGCGCACACCTCCGCGGTGTGGTCGATGGTTGGCCACATCGTTGGTTTGGGAGATCGGCACGCAGAAAACGTCTTGTTGGATGCGACGACAGGTGATTGTGTCCACGTGGACTTTTCGTGTTTGTTCGATAAAGGTTTAGAATTGGAAACGCCAGAAGTTGTTCCTTTCCGATTGACACAGAATATGATTGATGGTTTAGGTGTTGGAGGCTACGAGGGTGCCTTCGAACGCGTATGTGAGATTACTTTGGATGTGTTGCGAAATCATCGCGAGGCGTTGATGTCTGTGTTAGAAACGTTCGTCCACGATCCACTCGTCGAGTGGACTCGCGGGAAGAGTAGTAGTAGTCAAAGTAACACGAATATAGTTTCGCAAAGGAAAGCAAAAGAGGCTTTGGAAAACATCGGTGCGAGATTGGAAGGCGTCGTCGTTGGTGTTGGTGCGGCGCCGAGTTTACCTCTGAGCACAAGCGGTCAAGTCCGCCGTTTGATCGAGGAAGCTACCAGTCTAGTCAATCTAGCTTCTATGTACATTTGGTGGATGTGCTTTTTCTAATTGTACGATACAAGTTTGGTACATGTTTTATTTCACAAGTATATATTTTTATATTTTAGCGTCTCTTTCTCCAGTCGTCGGAGAAATCGTCCTCATCGATGGATCTGTTCTGGTCTCTTTCCCACTCGTCTCGTTCGTATTCATCGTATCTACTTTGGTCCGCGGCGTTGAAGAACCCACTAACCACGTTCACGATAAACGCTAACATGAACAACTGAAAGATGAACCCGCCGCCGCCAAAAAAGCCAAACGGCATGCCGTATCCGAAACCAAACGGCATACCGAACCCAAACGGAGAAAACATTGGCACCGGCATCGGCATCACGGTCGGTCCGTAACCGGCACGCGGCGGTGGTGCACCTCGTCTGTATTGTCCGCCACCTCTCGGCGCAGACCTGTACGATCTTCCACCGCCGCCGCCTCTGCCGCCGCCGCCTCTCCCCGCCACTTGCACGATTTCATTACCATTCGTCATTGCCTCCGCAGGTTGATTCAACACCGAGCAATCCGCGACGGCCAACGACGTCGCAACCAACGACGCCAAAGCGAAAGACGCCGCTTTCTTTTCCCAATCGTTCTTCATCGTGTTCTTTTCCTCTTTGTTCTTCTTATTGTTGTTAAATAACGACGACGCTTCGAAGAAGATCGTCGAAGAATGCTTCCCACCTCTCGTCGTCGTCGTCCCGCATCGCGCGATTCGAGAAGAAGAAGAAGAAGAAGCGGTGAACTTTCCCGCAGCAGTAGCGCTACTGCCGCTCATCGCTAATAAAGACGATCGGAACGTTAACGCGGAGGACATGTTTCGTTTCTTTTTTCTATGTCTCTTAGATTTGTATTACGCTGTTGTTCTTTATAGTGTGAAGTTGACAAGTTCACCGCGAAGAGAAACTCAACGAAATATCTTTTCACGGCAGAGCGATGACGTAGGATTTTTCAAAAATGATGAACACCCTAAACCATAAACCCTAAACCTTTCTCTCCGCTTTTTTTCCATTTCTTCCAAATTTCCAAAACAAACAAAAAGAAAAAAATGTCGTTCGAGGCAAACGCGTACTCGATCTTAGCCGGCTCGTACGAGCGCTTCCTCTTCGGACACACGTTCAGTCCCGCGGGCTTTACCACCACTCTCGACGACGATGACGAGAAGAAGAAGGAAGAAGAAGATGCGAAGAAGAAAACAAAGTTTCTGTGCACGATTGACGCGCATCAGCAGTCGATAAAATCGTTAGCCGCCGCCGGTCCGTTTTTTTGCAGCGGAGGACACGACGACAGAATACGAGCGTTTCACGTGAATAAGAGAGGAGAGATTTCAGACGTGGGGAGTTTGACCGGGCACACGGGGACGGTGACGTGCATCGCGTTTGCCAAGCCCGGCGGTGGAAGTATTGGCGCAGGAATTGAAGATGGAAAGTTTAACAACGACAGTAAGAAGAATAAAAAGAGCAACAAAAACAAAAACAACGACTACAACGAAGACGACTACATCGTCGAAGTGCCGCCGCCGTCTCGGATGCTTTCCGGGAGCGAGGATGGAACTATTTTAGTCTGGCAAACGTACGATTTTGAAATACTGAAAAAGATGTTGGCGCACAGAAACGGCGTCTCCGGATTGAGCGTGCACGCGTCGGGCTTGGTGGCGGTGTCGTGCGGGAAGGAAGACCGTTCCGTGGCGCTTTGGGATTTGAAGAAAGGACGGGTCGCGTATAAAGGAAAGACGAGAGGTGGAGAAGAGAGCGGAATTGATGTGTTTTTCAGCAGCAAAGAGGAAGATGCATCGGGTGGAGGAGGCGGGAACAGGTATGGACTTTTAACGAATAAGTGGTTGGATGTCATCGATTGCGAAAGCGGCGGCGAAGTGAGCGCGTTTATGAGAGAAGACCAACGGGAAGGTAGGATTGGGTACCGCAAGTGTTTGTGCGCGACGAGTAAAATAGATTCTGCGGAGAATATCTACCGGATTGGATACGAAGGTGGTGACGTGTGCATTTTCGACGCGAGAGTTGGTGGTGGTAGCGCGAGTACGACGATTGAAAACGCACATGAAAATCGCGTTCGGTGCATAGCGGAGATTCCTGAACGCGGAGGACACACTTTCGCTACGGCTTCGTCGGATGGCATTATTAAAGTTTGGGACGAGAGAAGCGTCCGCGAGCCAATCGCGCGAGTCGAAGGTGGCGGACGATACACGAGTTTAGTAGTTATGGATAACAACGACGTCATGCGCAGATCCAAACCGGCGAAACCGAAAGAAATTGAAATCGACGATATCGAAGCCCGGTTGGAAATGAGGAAGAAAGAGGAAAAGAAAGCGAACGCCGAAACGCAAAAGAAAGCGGAAAAAGGAAAGAAGAAGAAAACGAAGAAGAAGACGAAAGCAGATTACGACAAAATGGATTCGGATTCAGAGCTTGAAATTGTCGACGAGGATAAAAATAAAAATGAATCGGTTGAAGTTGATGACGGCGACGAGAGCGACGAGGAGAACGACGAAGACGACGAAGACGCGATTGAAAAAATGCGACAGGCGTACAATAAAACGCACCAAAAGAACAAAAGCAAAAGAAAACCGCAACAATCTCGCAACAGTCAGTACGAGAAAAACGCAACGACGGCGCGAAAGAAAGCGAACAAGAAAAGCAAAAGTAGCAATAGAAAAGTAGTGTAAGAGCAGCAGCAACGAATATACAATGTAGACGTCCTTTTAAAATTCTAAATACAAATATTCGCTAGTAAGTTATATTACGTCCCTATCTTGCGCCGCTGCTTTTCCCTGACGTCACCCTCCTCGTCCTTCCCGTCTTTTTTCATCTCGTTCTTCTTATGCTCTCTCCACAAATCGCAGACGGGTTCAATATCTGCAACGTACACCGCCCGGTACTTCTCATCTACTAATCCTAGCTTTTTCAATAAATCCAAAATCTGCACGCTCGCCGCCTCTTTCGCGTTCTCGCTGCTCGTCCCTTCCGCTTCCACTTCAATCGTTCCAAATTCTAAAGGCATGTTCTTATACTTCTTCCTTTGTTGGTCTCCGCTATACACTCTCCTTTGCGTCACTGTCGCCGTAGCTATGAATTTTGGATCGTGCACTAACCCAGTCACGCTCCTCGACGTTAACCTCACAGAGTATAAACTCAACAAATCGTTAAATTTTGCTCTCGCTGGTTTCACGTCGCTCTTTGCGAATTTCATACCTTCCTCCAATATCAAATTCGCCACTGCATCGATTGCGACATCTCTCTCCGCTTGTTTCAACGTATCGTTAGATAAATCCGCGACGGCAATAATC
>Ga0255766_10003433_pt1 | contig 13749 bp, 6 predicted proteins | sample 071ome_23_FD_179966 | JGI IMG/M metagenome (GOLD analysis project Ga0255766, IMG submission 179966) | Coastal salt marsh microbial communities from the Groves Creek Marsh, Skidaway Island, Georgia - 071403BT metaG (version 2) | ecosystem: Environmental > Aquatic > Marine > Intertidal zone > Salt... | reverse complement strand
GAAGACGTTGCGAATTTAGGAGGCGACCCGGAAGAAAGATGTTCATTTCTCGTATCAAATTACGGAAGTGTAGACGGTGTGGGCATATCGCGCTATGATGACGGCGGCGTTCCCGGCGACGAGGAGTTGTGTCTAAACAGTAACGTCAACACGCTCGTGAAAAACACAACCCTACTCGATGGTGTTGATTCGAACGTGTATTGCTGCGATTCTGGCGTTTCGCCGTTTGATAATTACTTGAACTTTGATAATTTCGCTCGCGGGATGTTTATCGTTCTTCACGTGATTACAATCGACGGTTGGAACGAACTGGCGTGGCCAGTCGCGAACACAGCAGGGTACGTTCCCGCTATGTCTTATTTTTGTGCCGTCGCCGTATTGGGTGGCTTCTTCGTGTTTCAATTATTTACCGCCGTCATTTGCGCTACGTTGGGTGAAGTCGAAGAAGACGATGATCCTGAAGCGCACGAGAAAGAGATGGAAGAGTTGCGAGAGGCGCACGAGAGAGCTCTGGAGCCGGAGGAAACGTACCCACAAATAGAACACGCGTTCGCGCACAAACCGAGGCAGATGATTTTAGATTTTACTAATCATCCAATCTTCCAAAACTTGATCACATTTACGATTCTCGTAAACACGGGCTTGATGTGCGCTAATCACGTGGATAAAACCAACTCGTTCAAGGATGTTGAATTGATCATAGACCTCACGTGTTCGGGTATCTTTCTTTTTGAATTCATTCTCAAGCACATTGGATTAGGACTAGTGCGATATTGGAAGGATAACTGGAATAAATTAGATGGCTTCGTCGTGCTCGTGAGTATTATTGATTTTTCGTTGACCTACGGGATGTCCAGTTCAGGAGACGAAGAGGGCGGAACACCGGTTGATTTATCTTTTCTAAGAGTATTCCGCGTGTTTCGTATTTTAAGAACGCTCAAAATCGTGCGAAATAACGCGGAGTTTTCGAAAATTGCAAACTCTGCGATTTCAGCGACACAAAACATGTGGGTGTTTTTACTCGTGTGGCTCATGTTCTTGGCTATTTTTGCGATTCTTGGAGTGCAACTGTTCTCCGCAAGAGAAAGTTTCGACGAAGAGCGCTTGAGCTTCAAAAACTTTGGATCGGCTTTGATAACTTTATTTGCAGTATCAACAGGTGAGAATACTTTTGAAGTAGCGTGGAGCTGCATGAAAGTTACGAATATTGCTGCCGGTATTTATATGATCATCTGGTGTTTCATCACCACCGCCGTTTTGGCGTTGATTCTCGGTATTCTGATTGACGCAATCGCGTCGGAGACGTTTTTGATACAGGAAGGCGAGTTTAGCGAAGAAGGGTCGAAAAGTGTCGTCGACGAAATTCGAAAGCGCGCGGCTTCTCAGTCCAAGCTCGTGAAGACGTTTTACGAGGACGAAGATTCCACAGATGACGATGAAGATGGAGGGAATGACTACACCGTGATGAGAAGAGCGGCGGCGAAGAAGAAAGAGATAAGGACAGACGCAAATTTAGGTCACGGTGTGAACGAAACGAAACTGCAGCGTTCAGTTCAAGAAGTTGCCGTTGTTCGACAATGGCTCGTTTCAATTGGATTCGAAAAGCATACCGAGAAGACGTTAAAAATTCAAGAGGCTTTGAGACCAGGCCACGTGGTGCGCGCCCGAAAACGATTAACGTGTTATCGCGAGAGGAGAGTGAAGCAAGCGAGAGAAGAATTAAGAGTCGCACGCGAGCACTTGAACGAAAAACTTGAAACCGTGAGAACAATTCCGCGCGCCGTGTCCTTACGATGTAACGTGATGGATTCAGACGATATTTGGGTCAAGTTTGATGAGGAGAAAATGAATCCGGATTTTGTAAAACCGATCTTCATGCGCGCGCCGGAAAGATTGATGAGTCCACAAATGCGTGACGTTTGCGAAGATAACTGTCAACAAATACGAAATTATCTCGCAATTGATCCCATCACTAGTTGGGGTAACTTTCGATGGAAATGTCTGAAAGTTGCAACGAATTTTTGGTTCGACACGCTCATTTTACTCTTGATCATCGCCTCTTCGGTGATCATGGCGTCGAGCACGCAGAGATGGCCCGTTGAAGGCACGAAAGTTTACGACGCTTACAACTTGATTGATATAATCTTTAACGCTATCTTCACCTTGGAAATGGTGTTGAAAATGATTGGCTATGGTATTTGGAAAGGTCCTGGCGCGTATTTAAAAACAGGCTTCAACCGCCTCGATTGCTTCGTGGTGCTTTCATCTTTGATCACGTACGCAGTTGGAGACGCAATTCCTGTCAAAACACTTCGTATTTTGCGCGTGTTGAGACCGTTAAGAACGATTCAAAGGCTTCCGGGTTTGAAGTTAGTCATTACTGTGATTATGCAATCTCTTCCTGCCATTAAATACGTATGCATAATTGGCGCTGGTATGATGATTGTTTTGGGTATCACGGGTATGGAATTATTTCTCGGTCAAATGGCTTCCTGCACGTTAGCCGGCGGCGAAGAGACCATCGATCCACTCACTGAAAAGAGTAATTTAGACAAAGCAACGTGTCTTCAACAAGGTGGCGTGTGGCGAGCGAACCGCTTTAATTTCGATAACATAGGTCAAGCGATTATCACAATCTTTATCATTTCTACCGGCGATAATTGGCAAGATATCATGTATGTAGCGATGGACTCCACTGGTGAAGATACAGCTCCAGTAAGAGACGCGAACAAAGGCGCCGCTGCATTTTTTGTCTTTTCAATCTTATTTGCCATGATGTTATGGGCGAATCTTTTTGTGAGTGCACTAGTTGATAATTTTACAAGCTTGGCGAACGCCGGCGTCACTTTAACGACGGAGAAACAGCGAGAATGGCAACAAGCCATGTTGATTGCAAACCGCGTGCACACGAATCGCTGGCGAAAAATTGTTCCAAAGAGTCCAATACGAAAGAAAGTTCACTCAATAATTTCGATGGAATGGTTCGATAAACTTTCAATCACAATGATTGTGTTGAATATGTTTGTATTGATTGCTTATCGCGCGAATGGAAGCCAAGCTGAGAACGATTTCCAATCGTACGCCGGATCTATTTTTACTGTTTGGTATTGCTTTGAATCTCTCGTCCTCATCATCGGCATGGGATGGCACTTGTATTGGGAGTCCATGTGGAATAAGATTGACTTTGTTGTCGCGTGGAGCGGTGGGATTGGCGCTATTTTACCGGGTATTTTCCCGTCGAATATCATTCGAATGGTTCGTTTCTTCAGGCTTTTGAAAGTAATTCAGGTTTTTAAAGGTTTGAGAACGCTCGTGATTACTGCGGTATCAGCCATACCCGGAGTGATCAACGTCTCCGCGTTATCGTTGTTGGTTATTTTCATATTCTCATGTCTAGGCATTTCTTTGTTTGGAGACGATACCGGTCCTTTCGATGGTAATGCAATCGGAGAATACTCGAATTTCAGTAACTTTCAACGCGCGTTCACGGCGCTCTTCATCGCGTTTTCAGGGAATTGGCAAGGTTTCTTTAACGACTTGTACGTGAAGGAAGAATGCTTTTCTGTTGATGCGCCGGAGCCAGGTTCTGAGCCGAAATGTTCCCCAGATATTGCAAGTGCATTCTTCTTTGTGATCTATGTCATTCTGTCGATATTTCTTTTTGGTAACTTATTCGTGGCCATTTTATTAGAACGCTTTACGTTTGCTCACGGGGAGGAAATTGATGATGATGACGATGACGATGATGACGACGAAGAAGGAGGAGACGGGAAAAGTGGTAAAAAAGACGAACCATACGATAGCGGGCCAATTCAGGTCATCATAGCTTCGGTGCGCCTGAGACAAATTTTGCGAATGTTTTCGCAAAAGATTAAATCGAAACAAGAGTTCCATTTGAAAAGCCTAAAAGAAGGTGGCGGCAGCTTCTCGCAACTGAAACGATCGATGAACGAGGAGGTAAACAACAAGACGTTCGGAGACGTTGCTTCTTCGGTACCTCCATCGGCAGGTGGAAGCAATAAGAAAGTTCTCGTTTCATCGTCATCCTTCTCTCGGTCTTTTACGATGCGCTCAAGTGCCGAAACGCCGAAAGCGAACGAAAGCTACGAGGCATGGAAGGCACGAAAGAAGAAAGCGGCTGCTGCTTCGTAGGAAACTTATTCATTATAGTCACTATTCCATTTTGGACTTTTTTTATTTTATGCGCTTAAAAAATTCTTGAACTAAAATTGAAAATCCTAACTACACGTACTAGTTTGTTTGTTGTTGTTGTTGTTGTTGTTGTTGTTGTTGTTGTTGTTGTTGTTGTTGTTGTTGTTATTGTTGTTGTTGTTGTTGTTGAATTTGCCGCTGCTGCTGCTGTTGTTGAATACGCAATTGCACTTGTTGTTGGTGCTGCGCAGCAACAGCTGCTTTTGACGCGAGCGCAAATGCAGTTTCGGCTTTACGCACATCTGTCATCTTCTGCCGCTCTTCCTGGGCAATTTTACGAAGCTCGCTCGATTTAACATCGAGAGCAATTCGATTTTCTTCTGATACGAGACGTTCTATTAAGAACTCTTCGGCTTTGGACAAAACGTTCGCCGATGTTGAGTCTTCGTCCGAGTGTCTTTGCAACCGCGCGCAACTTTGTTCACACACTTTGAGTGCTTTATGTAATGTTCGCAGCTCTCTGAGCATACCTTCATCATTTCTATTCATGCGTAACGCGGCACCACTACGTAAAACGTTCTCTTCCGTGAGCAAAGCGTACGCTTCGTTCAACCGTCTTCTCTTTATTTTCTGTTCATCTTCGTTGTTCTCATTTTTGTTTCCTTTATCGTTTTTGCCTTCTTCTTCTTCTTCTTCTTCGTTTGTGATGAATCCTTCCTTCTCTGCTATTAACATCCCGACAGCCTCGCGCAACAATCGCAATTTCTTCCTCCTCGCGTTCTTGTTTTCACTTGCATCGCCTCCGTCGTCGTCGTTATCGATGTAAGAGGAAGAAGAGTCAAATTGAAACAAACCTCTTTGGTCTGCAAACGCATGAAACGGCATCAACGTTTCGAGCACGTCCTTCGCCGTCCGAAAGAATTCATCTTTTCTTTTACCATCTTCTTTTCCTCCTTCTTTGTTTCTAAAATGCAAACGCACAGAGATGGCTTTCTTGGCGTCAATCAGAGCTCTTTCTGAGGCAATCGCCGCCGCTTTGCTCACGTCATTCGGGTTTGGAATCATCTTTCGTTGAGGTTGAAGTTGTTGTTGTTGTTGAGGAGGAGGAGGAGCATGAGGAGGCGCTGCGCTTGTATTTGCAACTGCAACTGCGGGAGACGGCGCGGCAGGAGGAGGAGCAGGTGCCGGGTCCACTTCCATCATCGTTTGTTCTTTCTCGCGAGTTTCGTCCTTTTCTTGTTGCTGTTCCTCCTCTTCGTCTTTGGCGTCGACGGTGGACATCCTCTTCTTTTCTCTCTCTCTCTCTTTCGGAGAGAGAATTCGTTGCGTGTGTTTTGTGGATTGTGTTGGATTGTGTGTACGAGCGTACTTGGACAAAAAATTCCCCCTCCTCTGCTCGCTCCTCTGCTCCCACACAAACACAAAACAGACAAACTGCCTCGCGCACGACGAGACAAGTATACTCACGCACACGCTCTCATAAAAAAAGGAAAGAACTTCGAGCGCGCACGCACATCATGACGTCATTTTTAGCGTCGACCTTGTCGTCGTCGTTCGCGGCTTCTTCTTCTTCTTCTTCTTCTTCTTCTCTTTTCTTTCGCGCGCGCGAACCGAAGCTGATTATCCGAAACTGTCGACGACGACGTCGTCGGGAAAACGCGGGAAGCGCGCAACGAAGTAGCGGTAACAGCAGCCTCGACGAAGGAGTGATGAAATCAGATGAGGGAAGTGAAAGCAGGGATGAACAAGGTACCATCGATGACGCAGAAGCTCTGTTGATGTCTGATTCGTTCGATGAAGCCGATTTGCAAGCACGCCAAAGGCAAATTCCGAGAACGCCGGAAGAAGTGAAAGCGAGTCTGGTACAAGATGGAAAGCCAAATTCGGAGAAAAGTAACAGCAGTAGCGATGGAGGATTGAAGAAAAATCTCGCCTCGGTAACGGATGAAAATGAACTGAACATGCTTTTACGAGTGTTACCATCGAGAATACGCGAGCAATTGCATAAACACGAGAGGAAACTTGAACTCATTGAAGTCGTGATGGACGTGGGGAGAGTGCCCTTGGCTCGATTCCCCGAAGGCCCCGCAGAACCGTTGTACTCAAAAGATAGCTTGAAAAAATTCGACGTCTGGGACGCAGAAAGTTCAAAAATTACTATGGATGATATTGACGAGGCCGTGAGCTTACTCGGTGAAGTTGGTGGAGATAACAGAGCTGGGATTGATGGTACTTTACACCGAATCTCCATGATAAGAAACAGAAGAGGAACGGTGATTGGTTTGACGTGCAGAGTTGGAAGAGCAGTGAAAGGTGCGGCTGAATTGTGTAAAGACTTAGTAAGCTCGGAAGAAACGAGTTCAGTATTATTATTAGGCCCGCCCGGTGTGGGTAAAACGACGGCTATTCGAGAAATGTCGAGATTGTTATCGGCGGATTTCAATCAAAGAGTTGTAATCGTAGACACGTCGAACGAGATCGGTGGGGATGGCGACGTAGCACATCCTGGCGTAGGAAACTCGCGGCGCATGCAAGTAGCGGATCCGAAACTCCAACACGCCGTGCTAATAGAGGCGGTAGAAAATCACACGCCGCAAGTCGTTATTGTTGACGAGATTGGTACGGAGGAAGAGGCAGTAGCTGCGAGAACTATTTCTGAACGTGGTGTAAAAATGATTGCCACCGCGCACGGTCACACGTTGGAAAACGTTTTGAAGAATCCCTCTCTATGTGATTTAGTTGGTGGTGTCCAATCCGTCACGCTCGGTGACGACGAGGCAAGGAGGAGACGCGGGCAAAAAACAATTTTAGAGCGAGAAGGTCCGCCAACCTTCAGCATCGCAGTAGAAATGCTCGATATCGGACTCTGGAGGGTGCATACGGACGTTGCGTCCTCCGTGGATGCACTTTTAGCTGGGCAAGCTCCGTTTACCGAATTGCGAGCGCTTCGAGAAGACGGCGTAGTTGTACAAGTTCCCGAGTTTCGTGAAAACTCCCGTTCATATGCATCCAATAACGGGATTGGAGCGTCTGCTCCCAAATTTGGTGTCGGTGCTATGCAAAGTCGATCCCGTCCAGGGTCGGCCGCAACATCTAGTTCTTACGGAAGCCGATCATCTTTGGCGACTGAAGCCGCAGTTTTAAAGCAGTTTACCACGTCCCCGAATATTAACGAAGCTTACGGGTCGTCTGGATACTTGGGTGCAGATGAAAGAGATTCTGGATTACGACGGAAAGTGCCTCGTCCATCCGCACCTCCACCATTAACCTCTGCTGGATATGTGGCGCAAGAGATTGCCAACGCAGCACTTCTTCGAGAACGTAAATCTTCCGCATCAGAGAAAGCTGATGCTATGATGAAACGGCGTCTCAGCGGGGATCGTTCAGTCAAAGGGAGTATGGAAGATAACGAGGAAGACGAGGATGACGAGGATGACGAGGACGACGACTTTTCAAGCGAAAAAAGCGACGAAGAGGCAGTGCTGTGTGTCTTCCCATTTGAGTTGAACGAAAACGAAGTAAGAAAGGTTTTCTTAGAGCTCGGATTCGAAACTTTAATTCATCTGGTGAGTCGTTTAGAGGACGCAGATGCGATTTTGGGCGTAAAAACTCGCGTAAAGAGTGCGAAGTGGTTGCGCCACGCGGCCAGATCGAGAGGGATTCCAATTTATGCCATGAAAACGGAACGCCCGGTGAGTTTAATAAAGGCTGCGCGTGCGATGCTAGGCGAATCAGATATCAGCGCGTCAGAAGACGACGCGCATTAGCGTTCGAAATCGTTTTTTTAGTCGTAGAGATTTATTCAATTGTCTATTCAATTGTTGTACATGTATCTAAAAATCAGTGTGTCTGCTAATTATGAAGACAGTTCTTTCCGTTTTCTCGCAAGGTAACGCTCACGAGCACTCCTAGCCTTCTCTTCCCTATCTATCTTTTGCACCATAACTTTTTCCTCACTTGCTTCTTTTTGCGCTTCATCTATACTCTTGTCTTGTTCTCGTCTATTATCATCATCTGCGGTTGTTTCTATCGAATTTAATGGTAATTCTCCCACATCTTCGCGAGAAAATTCCGTCTTTCGTTGAACATTTTCTTTCGCGACTCCCGTCGCCTTTTCTTCTTCCTTCTTTTCGTTTTGCAAAAGCACGCCTGGTGAATCCGAGTCAGCTTTTGGTTCTGGTGCTTTCCTGGAGTGAGTCGCGGTATCACCCCCAGTAGCTACGTTTCTATTCATCAAGTTAGCATAGAACGATGTCATGTCTGATTTTCCGTGTACTTCTCGTTCCTTTTCTCTCCGCTCGCGCTCAAGTTCTTCCTTCTTCCATTTTTCGTCTTCTTCCAACTTCTTTCTATATGCTGAAGTTATGAACTTTTCTTTGTCGCCATACAGCTCGTCCTCTTTTTCGCGCTCTTTCATCAAGCGTCGCTCATACGTAACATCCTGTTCTCGCTTTCTGAAATCAGCCGCTTCTTTCAGTTGTGCGATGTACCTCGATTTCCGCTCTATTTTCTCCCCGTCTTGCTCTCGCAAAGTGGCTTCTCTTCCTTTTTGAATATCGGTTAGTGCGTCGTCGTACGCAAAGGCATTCGGGTCTTCTTTCAAAGCTTGCTCGTAGATTTCCTTTGCTTCGGCATCCCCCTTTGCTTTTGCCGCTTCTTGTTGTCGTTTAATCTCTTCGTTGTGTCGTTTTTTCGCTCTCTCTGCTTCGCTCATCACGCCGTCGTTTTCTTCTTCGCTTTCGCTGTCGTCGTCGTTGGCGAAAAGATTCACCAGCGGTTTCTTTTTCTTTTTCGTGGAAGCTTTCGCTGCGGCGGGGTTCAAACCATACTTTAATTTTGTCTTAAACTCCATGTTATTCGCGCTGTTCTTCTTGTTGTTGTTGTTGTTGTTGTTGTTGTTGTTGTTGCAACGAGCCTCGAGTGCATCTGAAGTGTATGTGTAAATGATGTTTTTTTTTTGAAAAACTCTTCTCATTTCCACTCACAACAACACAACTCGTTTGGTCCAGTAATTTGATGATGATAAAAGTACAACACTCGACGCCAGCGACAGCAAAATCCCACTGTTATCAACCGACGTTAGTTTTGCGCAAGCATCCGTTCCGTCCTTCGCTTCGGTCTCGCGCTTTGTTTTCCTCTTTGAGAAAGCAAAAAAGAACATCTTCAGCAGAAAAAAAAGTAGTTACGGCAACAAAAAGTGAACCTGAAAGCGAACCAGCAGAAACGAGGACAAATAAATACGACGAACAGAAGAGGAAACGATTGAATCACATGCCGTGGTTATACGACATCGAGAAGCACAAAGCGTTTGCCATGCAGTGGCAGAAAGATGTGCAAGAAAAGTTGATGGAATTAGAGACTATTGAGTTTATCGGAGCTGACACGTTTATTGCCGACGTGAACGTGAATGTTTTCGCAGAGCGGGGTAGAAAAATAGTAGTGAACAATAACTGTCGCATAGCAGCCAACGTGTATTTACACGGGCCCATAGAAGTCGGAGAAAACGTTTCGATCAATCAGCACTGTCACATGGAAGGACCTATTTGGATAGGATCGGATACGAGGATAGGACCTTCGACTTCAATTTTTGCGTTTAATCATAACTTTGACGACGCGGAAACGCCCGTTCGATTGCAGAAAGTAAAATCAGAAGGAGTACACATCGGGAAGGATGTGTGGATAGGCGCGAATGTATCGATTGTCGACGGTGTTACGATTGGCTCTCACGCCGTCGTAGGTATTGCTTCTGTAGTGACTAAGAATATTCCAGAATATGAGATATGGGCGGGCAATCCGTGTAAAAAAATTGGCGAACGCAAGCGGCCAGAGGAATGAGGTTTTACAGAAGATAATATTTTATAGCACATCTATCTAATATCAATCAATACATGTTCTACAACTATAACTAGCCTAGAAATTCTTCTACTGACGCCTTTGGCTCGGCATACAAAAAATCTTCGTCATCCGCATCGAAGGATGCAAAAGCAATATTTTCAAGCTCGGATTCTAAATCCTCTCGAAATTTTTCGTCGCGCGTGATGATGTTGAGCTCTTGAAATTGACCAAACGAGCGCTGTCGCATGTTGCAACTTCCTAAAGAGGCGATGCCAACGTCCGGATTCATCGTACTTTTCGCAACGAAAGCTTTAGCATGTAGCATCTCTGGTAATAATTTGATCGACAGTCGCGGCGCGGACGTTTTCGATCTCAATTGAATCAACTCGTGAACTTTTTTCAAATTCGCCAAAGCTTTTCTGTTTGCGTCGTGATACACGTTTGGGTAACAGGGCATCAAGATTGTCACGTTCGCGTTTCGGTCAATAATTTTGCGGATCATCGCAACTCCCGAGGAATCTAAATACGCTATAGAGAAAGTGTAATCGTCAAATTGCCTGTCGTTCAAAATATCCTCGAACGATTTCTTGACGCTAAATGTGCCCGGGAAATTTTTTATTCGCGGAAACGCCCAAGCTAAAGGACAAAAACCGGTCGGATTGTTCGAGACAAATTTGGTGATGGTACTTTCAACGTCCTCGGTTTTCTTTGCTTCTTCTTTTCCCCTCGGCCACTGTAGCTTCTCAAACAACTTGAAAGACAATGATGTTAACGAAGAAGGAGTGAAAGAAGAAGCATTTGAGGATACTGAACTTTCCAAAGCTTCGACGAGTTCTTGGCCTTGAACGAGAACGGTGAAATCGCGCCAATTCTCGAATCGATCTCCGATGTTAATGCCGCCTAACATTCCGGTATACTCGCCATTATTTTTTCGTTTGAACGTCGCGTATTTCGCGTGCGTTGGAATCGTGCTTTCTATAAGCTCAAACTCGTTCGCATTGTTCCGCTTTTTCTCCAACTCTCGTAATTTTTCAACCAGAGTTGTGGACTGTTCGCACCACCTTGTAAATTTTGAAACGGCGGAGCCGTCAACTTTTACTCGAACCGATACGCCTCGATTACACGCGTTCGATAAGCTTTCAATCACCCTTTCGGTCGAATTACCCTGCTCAAATACGTACACGCTCAGTTGAATTTCGTCTCCTCTGTTCGTATCGTCAATTTCTCTAATCAAGTTTTCGATGCTTTTCAAATACCCGCTGACGAGTTTTATTGCTGATTTCGTATTTTTTTTTTTGTTATTCGTGTTGTTGTTGTTGTTGTTGTTGTTGTTGTTGTTGTTGTTGTTGTTGTTGTTCGTCGTCAACTCCTCCGCGAGCGTTTTGGCCATCGAAGATCGGATTTCGCGCTCACCTTCATCTCTTACTCTCGTTTCAACGTTTGCATCTCCTACTACGTTTGGAGAGAGAATCGATGGTGAAGATGACGGTGAGGAAGAAGAAGTTGACGCAGATACCGTCGCAATTCTAATGTCGTTCAAACCGCTTCTTCTTTTTTGTTGTTGACGGTGATGACTTGGATGCCTCGAAAAGCGGGAGCAAAAAGTGGAGAACGCCATTCTCTCTCCACGCGCGAACCGATCGGTTGCGCGTGCACAAACAGACACGCACTCTCTGGCGCTCCGCTTTTTTTTTCTGGCGACTTTGTGGCTGCGAGGGAAATAAAATATCTTTTGTCTTTTTGCGAAAATTCGGATCCGAGCTGGCAAAAAATTCCCTGTTTTTTGCAAAAAAAAAGATTCGCGTCTGCTTGCTTGCCCACACTCAACTTTTTTTTTGTTCTTCACGCGACATCCCAAATTCTATATTTTTCTCCAATTCTTCTCTACGAAATCCTCATAGCTATACAATCAAAAGCGGCTGATAAGATAAAAACATAACAAAGTCGGAAAAAAAAGACGCGGTAACTTCGTGTACTAGTAGCGTTGTATCGTATTCTTAAATCAAAAGAAAAATTTGGATAAGCTAAAAGATGGGAAGTCGAAGAACGATACGCTCGATGGCTCTTCTCCGGCACTAGACGGAGACGTAGTAGTTGTTGTTGCCGTAGTAGTAGTGGGGCTCGTGGTGGTTGTGGGAGCAGCAGTGGACGGAGGAACTACATTCTTCGGTGACGTTATCGTAGTTGCTTTTTCTGCTCCTGCCGCTGCTTTCGGACTCAATCCATTTTTACCGGCTGCTACCGCTGGTTTCACCGGCGGCTTCGCCGATAATTTCAAGGCAATCGTCGCCGTTTCCAACTTTCCAGAAGTATCCGGTCGAAACGTGTGAAACTCGTTTTCAAAGATCGCTTCAACGCCAGGGTAATGCACCGTAGCTTTATCAATCAGTCTGCGCAACTCGCGGACGTGATCTAAAGTTTCCTCGTACCGTTCCGAGGTCTTCTCCACTAAGAATACAACTTCGCGTTCTCTCGTGTAATTTTTCTCCGCCGCCTCGTATGACTCGATTGCGTGCATCTCTTTCAACTGTTCCATTTCAAATTCGTGTTCTAGCTTCATTCGATTCGCACGGTCTCTGTAAAACTCAATTTCCTCACTTAATTTCGCCGTCGTCGTTTCGATTTCATCCGTTAACGTTTGTTTCATCAACTCGAACGTTTCCTCGCGTTCGGTTTCTATTCTCTCCAACTCGTTCAAATATTTCTCTTTCAGTTCGAGCAAGTCTTCCTCGTGCACTTTTTTAATATCCGCCTTGAACTCTTCAATGTGTTGCTCTTTTTCTAACATTCTCTTCATGTCTCTCTTCTCCATCTCTTGTATTTGTTTCAGGAGCATTTCGATTCGCGTTTCGTTCGTTTTCAGTTTCTCACTGGCCTCCTCCAACTCTTTTCTCAAAGCGTCCATCTCTTGCACTTTTTCCTTAAACTCTACCGCTTTCTTGTACGTCTTTTCTTCCGCTTCTATGGTTTCTTTCAACTCTTCCTCGGTCTTTTGTAACTCCATTTGTAACTGCTCCACCATCTCTTCCGCGTCTAATCTCATTTTGGTTTCCTCGTCGAGCAACTCTTTCAAAGAGTCGAGCTCGTCTCTCAACTCCGACAGTCGATTTCCTATCGGTTGGACCTCTTCCTTCTCATCCTCTGAAGTCATGTTTTAGTTGTTGGTGGTGTTGGTGTTGGTGTTATCGTCGTCGTCGTCTGTGTTTGTGTGGGTGAGACCGAGAAAAGAAAGAGATTCTATTTGATGCGCAATAAATAATCAATTTCGAGAAAAGTCAGAGCTTCTCACCACCTCAATCAGTCAGTCAGATGCTGCGGGAACCACAAAAACACAAAAAGACAAAATTTGACAAAAAACGAGCACAGCATCAGTACACCACAAATCACAAAAAAATAATAATAACGAACGCGTGTGTGTACGTGTGTTCAAAGCCGCCGCCGACACTCAAAAACAACAACATCAATAACAAACAAACAACGATAAGATGGAAGAGAATAAACTCGAGTACGAGGCGTTGCCGCAAAGAGAACCGAGAAGGAGGAAGAAGATGAAGAAGAAAAATGAAGAAAACGCGAACGACGGCGACGAAAATGGAAACGAAGAACAAAAGAACAAGAGAGCGAAAACAAACGGCAAACCTCCTCCGAAGGTGGTGGTGATGATGTTGAATACAACCTCCACCGAAGATGGTGATGGTGAAAATGGGAACGAGAGGACGACACAGGGCGCGAACGCAACAACAACAACAACAACAACAAGCT
>Ga0255766_10003432_pt1 | contig 13751 bp, 16 predicted proteins | sample 071ome_23_FD_179966 | JGI IMG/M metagenome (GOLD analysis project Ga0255766, IMG submission 179966) | Coastal salt marsh microbial communities from the Groves Creek Marsh, Skidaway Island, Georgia - 071403BT metaG (version 2) | ecosystem: Environmental > Aquatic > Marine > Intertidal zone >... | reverse complement strand
TAAAGAATCTTATGAGCTATTATTTATCTTTAACCGGGACAAACCTAGTCTAGCAATAAAAAAGGGGACTTGTCAAGCCCCCTGAGTATTATTTGAGTTTTGTATCAGAGACCCTTTGCGTGTCTTGTTTTACCTGCTGAGTCTGTATAGGTTTCTTTCTCACGTCTAGGAGTTACATATCCTACACCTTTTACAGCACCTGTTTGTCCAGCATCTCTGGCGGCATTTCTTGCTGCTGCTCTTTGTGCTGCTCTTTTACGATTTGCATCGTACCTTTTGTTGTTAGCAGCAATTCTGTCCTCATAGGAACCTTCATTAATTTCTGCTTCCATTATTGCCTCAATCTCTTTTGTGGTAAAGAGACCGGTTGCTTCCAGTTCTTCCTTCTTCAGATTTGCCTTACGATACTCAAGATCAGCACGGGTGCCACGATCCATCTTACCCTGAGACTTGGGTTTGGTCTTACCACCTACATCAGGTTGCATACCAGGGTTTGCTGCCTTGACTCTGCGACCGTGGGTGTATTCAGCACCAGACTGCTTAGAGTCTCCGGAGACCATCTTACCACCCTGAGAACGGGAGTCGGCATATTCTTTATCTGATTGACCGTGCCTGCCCTTATAGACTTCCTCAACATCTTGAGGTGCATGCACTTGATTGTAAAGTTCTTGAATTGTTGCAACGTCGTTGTAGTTCATTTGTTCTTTCCTTGCTCTATCGGTTACATAATCGGCACCTGCCTTGACAGCACCAGCACCAACAGAAACTGCCTTAGAAGCACCTCTAACCAGTTTCTTAAGTCCTCTCTTCAGAAGACCATCCTTTCTTTTCTTGGGTGCTGCAGATGAACCGCCACCTGATGCGGATGATGTTTCACTAGAAGAAGATTCACCACCCGATGCAGATGAAGTGGAAGAAGAACTAGATGATGCTCCACCACCAGACCCCTGTCTTCCTCTTTCATATCCTTTCTTAGCAGCACTCTTGACTGCACTACCTGCTCTCTGTGCCGTTCCTACTGCTCTTGTAGCAAGTCCTACACCACCTTGTACTGCCTTTCCTACTTTCTTGACCGCACCTTTGATTCTTGAAAGTGCTGATGCTTTCTTCTCTGAAGAACCACCAACTTTTGCTCTCGAAACTTTAAGTGATGGCTTGGGGGAAGATTTTTCTGCAGCAGATTTCATTGCTCTGCCAGTTTCAAGTCTATCTTTTGCCTGATCTCTTCTACGTTGAGTTTCTGCAGGATTGACCCTTTCAATTAAAATATCTAAAGAAGCATCAATTGACTCACAAATCGTTTCCTCTAAAATCTCAATGTCAAGTCCCTCTTCCAAGCACTCCTGAAAGAACTCAGTTACTTGCTCTTCAATATACTCATCGGTAAGATCATCAAGATCCTCATCAGTAAATTCATCTAAGATACTTTCAAACTTAGGAGCATATACATTTTCGTAAAGACTTCTAAGTTGTCCATATTCTGATTGTGACAGAGACATTTTTCTTTCTATTATATCCATATATGGGTATTTATAAAAAAGGAGGACTCTTACGAGTCCTCCTCAAAGGATTTATATCCATCATAATCACCAAAAATAAAGTCATCTGCTTTGGCTGCTTCCAAATATGCAGAATATGAATCAGAGACTAAATCCTGCGAAGGTATTTTCGGTAACGTCTTGTTTGATTCCTCCAATAATGTAGGATTCAACTTCCGTTTCTTGCGGAGCCACTTGTAGACCTTTTGATGAAATCCAGTGCTCCGTCCAAGGGAGAGGATTATTCTTTGCGGGTACGTCATAGAGAGGTTTGAGTCCGATTGCTTTCATTCTACGGTTGGCAATCCATTCGACATACTGCTGCAGCAGTTTATCATTCAGACCAATCATAGATCCATCCTTGAACAGATATTCTGCCCAAAGTTTTTCTTGGTTGACACAGTTCTCAAAAGCACCGATTAACCATTGTTCTTCTTCTTCGAAGATTTTTTTCATCTCAGGATCATCACCTTCTCTCCACTTCTTCAGAATATTCTGAGTAATGGCAAGATGCTGATTCTCGTCTCTGGCAATTAAACCGATGATTTTTGCACTTCCTTCCATAAGCTTGAGTTCGCCAAAAGCAAAACTACAAGCAAAGGATACGTAAAAGCGAATACCTTCAAGAATATTAACGTTTGCAACTGCTCTGAAAAGTTTGCGCTTGAGTTCATACCTTGCCTCTTGTGCGTAGGGGACTTGCTCTAAAGCGTGCTGCCACTCCATAGAGTTATCATACTGGTGTGCAGCGTTGATAAACTCATTATATGCTTCTGTCACGGTCATCGCACGTTCAACAATGCGATCATCAGTCAGAATATGATCAAACACATCTGAAGGATCCGAATAAACGTTTTTGATGATATGTGTATAAGAACGACTATGGATCATTTCCATAAATCCCCAAACTTCCATACACGCTTCCAGTTCTGGAAGAGAGCAATATGGAATGAATGCCATACCAGGACCACGACCCTGAACAGAGTCGAGCATAATCTGATACTTTAGGTTGGAAGTAAAAATATGCTTCTGTTCGGGACGTAGTGTCTGATAATCTGCACGGTCTTTCTGGAGGGAGACCTCCTCAGGTCTCCAGAAATAACCTAGTTGTTGCGTTGTTAACTTATCAAAAATTGGATACTTGTAAGAATCATATCTTTGAATACCTAGTGGTTTACCGAAAAACATCGGTTGTTTTTTAGTGTCTACCTCCTCTGAATTAAAGACGGTCATTGAATTGACCTTCGGTCTTTCATCTTTATTTGTCTTAAATCTTACAAGACTCACACTCTTCCTCCTCGGCTTGTTCTAATTGAGAGATTAAACTGTCAAGAGATTCTGTAGATTCTTCTACTTCATCTGTCTTGATATCATACGTATTTTGATAATAACTGGTTTTCCAACCGTACTTATATGTAGTTAAAAGATCTTGTGCCATCACGGACACTGGGATCTCATTGTTGGGATAATGTTCTGGATTATAACTCCAGTTACCAGAGATTGCCTGATCAAAGAACTTTTGCATCACTGCAACAACATTAATATAACCACGATTGGACCTCATTTCCCAAAGAAGATCATAATGATTTTTGAGAGTAGCATATTGGGGAACAATCTGCTTGAGTGGTCCTTTTTTGCTTTTCTTAACGGACAAGTATCCTCTAGGTGGTTCGATTCCGTTTGTGGCATTTGACACAACGGAACTGCTCTCTGAAGGCATTTGTGCGGACAACGTTGAGTTCCGTACTCCATACTGCTGTACTTGTGCTCTAAGACCCTCCCAATCATAGTGAAGCTCATTCGGCACAATCTCATCTACGTCCTTCTTGTATGTATCAATCGGAAGAATTCCATTACCATACTTAGTACGATTACTGTATTCGCAGGCACCTTTTTCTTTTGCAAGATTGACGGTTGCCTGAATCAGATAATATTGGAATGCCTCAGTGAGGTTGTGGACCAGTTTCCAGGTCTCAGGATCGTCATACTTGCGGCAGTTCTTTGCAATGTAGTGTGCGAGTCCGATGTATCCGATTCCTAACGAACGACGTGCTCTGGTTGCGATCTCTGCTGCTCTGACTGGATACCCTTGAAAATCAATGAGTTCATCAAGACTCCGAACAGCAAGATCACAAAGAACATCAAGATCCTCAAGATCCCTAATTTTACCAACATTAATAGCACTAAGGATACAGAGAGCAATTTCCCCAGTTTCATCGTCAATGTGCTGTAAAGGTTTAGTGGGCAGAGTAATCTCTTGACACAGGTTGCTCATCTCAACCTTGTCCATAAAGGACGAGTGAGAGTTGCAGTGGTCAATGTTCATAATATAGATTCTACCAGTTTCTGCTCTTTCTTTCAAGAGATCGAAAAATAGTTCTTGACCTCCAATAGTTTTTCTTGGAATAGACTCATCTCGTTCATAAGCATCATATAGTGCATCAAATCCATCAGTGCCAAAAGCATCATACAGACCTGGAACGTCGTGTGGAGAGAAGAGTGAGATGTTTTGGTTTTTGATAAAACGCTCATAGAAGAGTTTGCTGATTTGAATGGAGTAATCTAGTTTACGAACTCGGTTATCTTCTGTACCTTTGTTGTTCTTGAGTACTAGAATGTCTTCGATTTCTTGGTGCCAGATTGGGAAGTGGACAGTCGCTGATCCACCTCTGATGCCATTTTGAGTGCAGCATCTGACAGTTGCTTCAAACTTTTTGAGGAATGGGACAACACCTGTGTGTTGAACTTCTCCACCTCTGATTTTACTGTTGATGCCCCTGATGCGACCCGCGTTGATACCGATGCCCGCCCTTTGTGCAACATATCTGCCGATAGCCATATCAGAACTAAAGATGCTATCGAGGGAGTCATCAACATCAACAAGAACACAGCTAGCATATTGTCGAAGTGGAGTTCGCACTCCTGCCATGATAGGTGTGGGAATGTTGATTTTGTGTTTGGAGATTGCGTCATAATACTTCTTAACGTAATCGAGACGTGTCTCTTTAGGATACTTGGAGAAAATGGTTGCCGCAATCAATAAGTACATGAACTGTGGTGTTTCATAAAGAACACCACTACTCCGATCCTGTACAAGATATTTATCTACTACCTGTCTCAATCCGGCATATGTGAACAAATAGTCACGACTATGATCGATAAAAGATTCAAGTTTATCAAACTCTTCGTCCGTATAAAGATCCGCAATTTCTGCATCATAAACCCCTTTTTTTATGCATTCCTCCACATGATCTCTAACATTAGGAGTTTCGTGCATACGACCATACAACTGTTTACGAGTGGCAAACAAAAGTAGCCTTGCGGCAACATATTGGTAGTTGGGATGGTCTAGATCAATCAAATCACTTGCAGAACGAATCAAAATCTCTTGAATCTCTGCTGTTGAGATACCGTCATAGAACTGAATACCAGATTGCATTTCAACCTGCGATGCAGAGACACCTGCAAGGTCTTTACATGCCTCTTCTACCATGACATGAAGTTTATTCAAGTCAAGAGGTTCCGTTTTGCCATTTCTTTTTACGACTTTAGTCCCGTTGCTCATATCTTTTTCCAGTTGTTAAATTTAATTTTTGCTTCCAAACCTGAGTAGGTATTTGATTCTAACATAGACATAATATCATGTCCAGCAAGAATCATGTCATTAATATCCTTTTGTTGAACATTACTTGGCCATATGATTATGGAGTAACCATTATCGATTGTCTTTCTGATTCGTTGGACAATCTCTCGATTGCGTGGTTCGTTGTCATAAACATAGACAGCATTGCCAATCCCCCAACCACCAATATCAACATCAGCTCCGCACATAGCAATCGAGTTGCGAATGAACGTTGAGTCAAAAGGACCTTCTGTAATGTAAACGGGAGACGTTTTGTCAATCGTATCGAGTCCATAAACTTTTGGTGCCTCCTCATCTAACATCACGGTGATATATTTAGTGAATGATTTTCCTAGTGCTCTACCCTGAAAACCGATAAGATTTTTATTTTCATCATACATTGGTATCACTATACGACTCTCATCTCTAGTGATAGTGTCGAACGTTTGCTTTTGACTATTTGTCCACTCCATAAACTTGTCAGCAAAGTAAAACTTATCAGGATCTATCTTGCGATTTATCAAATATTCCTTTGCTCTAGAATCACTCGATGCTTTGGGAAGATTAATGGATTTCTTAAATGTTGGTTTAGTAAACTCAAACTTTGGAGATTCAACAACAAAGTTTTTTCCGGTATGACCCTCTTTGAATTTCTCAAGAGTATATTGTTTATGAAGACTTACATCAATCTCCTTAAGAAAGTTGTTGAATGATAAACTAGCACCGCAGTTGTGGCACTTGAAGTTAGTATTATTTTTGACTTGATAGAAATATCCTCGTGTTTTGTTTTTGTTTTTTTGTGAGTCACCACAAATCGGGCAACGAAAATTATAAAGATTATTTTTTACTTTCTTGAATTTCTGGAGACGTGAAGATACCAGACCAATATACTTGGAGTCAACCAGATCCATTACAAAAGACTTTTACTGTCTTTCTATTGTAGTAGGTGCTGCCTGAGAAGTCAAGAAGAATGGTGCCAATCTGCTACCTGCACCAATGATGAGTGCTGCTACTACTAACACTCCACCAACTTGCCAACGAAACTTTGAGAATGCTTTTATCTCTACTTGTATTCTATCGATTCTATCGTGAATAATCTTATGGTCTTTTTCACTTTCTGCTTTTAACTCATCAATCATCTTAATGATGAGAGAATCAGTCTTCATACTTTGCTCTATTCTCTCATCGTGCTTAGTGAGAATCTGAGCAATACGATTATTTCCTTCTGATATTTTTTCTACTGCTGCTTCTAACTTTGCCAGCATTTCACGGGACAAGTCCTCATACATATCAAGTTTAGATTCCAACACCGCTACCTTAGAACCTTGAGCAAACATTATACTCCACCCCTCCAACGGGTTCTAGCACCAGGCATTAATCCTCTGGCAATGATTGGGGGTTTCTTTTTCTTCTTTCTTACAGGTGGTTCATCTGGTGGCAAACCCGCTATAGCACCACTCGATGCATTATTTGTAGGCACGGCAACATCCTCTCTAAGAGAACGAACCATATCTATAAAGTTTTCCAATCTTTTGTCGTACATTATCCTTTATATTGAGTATAATTCGGATAAGCAATAACTGTCTTCTTCAATGTCAGTGATCTCTGTTTTTGGATATTCTGGTATTCTATTCAAAAATACTAGAAAACTTTTTACATAAGGCCAGAGATCACGTTCAAGATTATAAAACAGTAAGGGAACTGCTGCGTCATTAAAGACATTGAACAAGACAGTTAGATGATTGAGTATGAGATGAGTTTTTAATTCCCCAGTATTTTTATATCTTTTCAATAATCTTTTAACATACTTAATTCTTTTCAGGTCATCTTCAAAATCATCCTTAGTCACTGCCTGAGGATTGTCGTAGAATTTTATAGCAAAGAGCAAATAGTTGCTCTCATTCAATTCGTCAAATCTCATACATCAATCACTTATCAGACATCTGGGAATCTTGTATCGTCATCAGCATCAGAAGTGGTGTCGATTCCGATTGCAACAAGTGTTTCACTCTTCACTCTGAGATTTCCGTGACAATCAATATATGTTGTAACTCCAACCCATCCTTGATGCGCTACTGCATAAGCAGTCGTTACTGCAATACCCGTTTCGATTCTATCTACACCAAAAATACCAGTAAATACTGGATTTGTTGAGAAACCAGTAGTTTTAGTTTCTGGTGCATCATACTTAGAATCACCCAAAGTATAAATTGGTTCTTGAGAAACAAAATAATCTGTTCCGGATGGAACAGTTGTTAATCCAGAAACAAAATTAGCAGTATCTGCGATAGAAATTGTTGTAGAAGTGAATCCACTTACAATTGCATAACCATAAGTTGCACCAGTACCAACGGTTACTACATCACCAGTACTAATACCTGCGGTTGTAAAAGTTACAACCCCAACTGTTCCGGTAATCTCTTTAGAAGTAAGATTTACCGCAACTGTTCCATCAGAATAAACCAGATCTTTATTGCCCCAAAGAGCCATGTTCCCTTACCTTATAATTCTTTATACAGATATTTATAAAATTATTCTGCTTCTCGTGTACGAATTGCCGCAGAAACTGTTTCAAGAAGTTTGTCATCCATATCAGTTTTAGTCAGTTTGACTGCCTTACCAAGAATCACCAAACAAATGTCAATCAGTTTTTCTCCAAGTTCCTCGTTCTCGGGAATTTTGGAAACAGCATCGGTGATTACCTTTGATGCAAGGGGAAGTAAAAATCCTAACATAATAGATACCAATTATCTATCATTATATAGGAACTTACTTCTTATTTTTTGCTGCCTCTACGTCCTTTGTGAAGTCTTTGAATGACTTTCCTCTTTTTTCCATACTCTTTTTAACGGCACCCATTTTGAGAGCACTGCTAACACTTCTTCTCAGACTTGTACGACCAAGAGGTGGTTTAGTCTTATCAATTGCTCTGGCAATGTCTAATCCAACACCCTCTTCTACTCTCTTCTTTTCTGGAAGACCTTTATGCTTTGTAGATGCAAAATCCTTGGCATCACCCTTTTTCATGGATGCTGCTGCCTGAGCAACTTCTGGGGAAGGTGCTGGCATATCACCTTTCTTCACGGCATGAACCATACCCATGAAGCGTTGTTGTGCTTTAGATAGTGCTGGCATCAGTCAAACCTCGATCCCATATCAGGTTTTGGTGCTCTCTTTCTTGCAAGTTGTCCCTTGATTTTATCAACAGGAGTTACCCCCTGATAACCTTTTGCACCAGGATCCTTTTTCTTACCTTGAGGTTGAATTGGTTTACCTCTGGAAGACATCAATCCACCAGTTTTACGGAGACTTGTCTTCATTTGTCGCATTACTTTAGAATGAGTATCATCTCCACCTAAAGTTCCACCTTTCTCAGATGGTTTTCCAGTCTGAGGATCCTTTCCAGTTTCTTTGGCATAACGAGTGCGTTCATCAATCTGATCACCTTCCATATCATAAGACATCTTAAGACCCATTGCTCTCAACTTGTTCTTTGCAAGATTGATATTGGTCTTCATCCCTCTTGGATCTTCTGCCTTTGCTGGTTTTGAGTTCTCATCCCAGTACTCTCCACCATAACGGCACTCATCTCTGGTTTCATCCTTATCACACTTAGGACAATAACGAACTTGTCCTTCACCTTCGGCAATAGTATCACTTTCTGGATGATAAGATGCAGTAATGTCTGCACCACCTCTAACTGCTCTCATTTTATTCTGAAGGATTCTCAACTTCATCATTTTATCTTTCTTTGCCTGTTGATCAGCAAGTGCTTCTTTTTTCTTCTCATCTTCTTGCTGCTTCATTGCAGCCTCTTGCTCCTGGATCTTTACTGCTTTTAGGGCATCCAGTTCTGCACGGATACTTTCACCAATGGTTGGATTGATCTTTACAGTATTCTTACCCTTCATTACATCAATCTTTTTATCACCATTCTCTTCTTTTTCATAGATGACTTCTTCGGTTGTAGTAGTCTTTCCGGTCACCTTTTTATGGAAACCCATCTGACTATCTGCATAGTTTTTTCCAGTTGAGTCGGCATACTTTCCTGGAGCGATACTTTTTGCACCACCTCTTTTTGATTCTCTTTCTTTTTCTGCTCTGCGTTCTTTCGCAAGCATTCTACGATACTCATCTTCGTGAAGAGTTTCTTCCTTTGCCATTGCTTTCTTGATGGCACGGTCCTTTACACCAGCATACTCGTGACGATCTGGTTCTTTGGTTCCGTCTCCGTCCTTGTCACCAACGGTGTTCTTACCTTTTGCAGGACCATACTTCTTCTCGTGCTTCTCTCCATAGGCATCATCTGCCTTCTTTCTTCCGGTGATTTCAACAGAAGAAATATTTGGATTTGCTCTCAACTGAGCAATCTTGGCACGGTCTGCTTTTCTATATGAAGTATTTCCAGTTGCCTTATCGGTCACTCTTATAACAAACTTTTGATCTTCTTCTTCAATAACCTCTTCTTCTTTTTGTCCACCACCCTCTACAAAGATTCTACCAAAAATATCCGATCTTGAATTTTTTATCGTTTCAGAAACAAGTTTCGCACCGCGATCAACTTGCTCTTTAAACAACTTCTGTTTCACAATAGACTTAACAGCACCGGGTGCGGGTGAAGCATTCAAAAGTTGTCTATACAATGCTTGTACTTGTGCAGGACTCAGAGAAGACCCAGAGGTCTGCTTCATTTTTTGTCGTGCCTTATACTTAATATCGGAAGCAAGTTGTGATGCTTGCTGCTCAACACTCGTATCTCCAGAAGCATGACCTCTGCGAGGACCTTCTTCAAAAATATGCTTACCCATTGGAAGATCTAATAATTCTTACTTTTTTCTATACTTATTTATAAATTGCTTTCCCCATTCACTTCCAGGAACCAATTTCTCAACATACTTGCGATGAGCATCTGTTCCTATAAGTCTTTGATCTGCAGGAACTCCAGATGGTGCATTGCTATTTGTGACTGCTTCGGATACATCTCTGATCCAAGATTTGAACATAATATTATCTTCGGTTACACAAATCAGATAGTTAGTTCCACGACGAATAATCTTACCAATCAATCCAGTATTGAGGTTTTCTACTAGTTGTCCGACTTTAAATATCTTTTCACCAACAAAGTTTTCACGAAGGCTTTTCCAATCAAACTTAGGAGCAATCTCCCACATACTCCATCCTTCTTCAATTTGCATTGCCGCACGAATACTATTATAAAGATCTCTTGCCTGTTTATTATTCATTGATGAAGGAACACCCTTACGGAATGCTGCAAAGTCTCCTTCTGCTGCTGCCTTTCTTTGCTTTGATGCAGACATACCAGAGACATCATCACCATCTGGGTCTCTATCACCCGCAGAAAGAACTTCTACATTATCAAAGGCATAGAGTTTTCCATTGTAATTGTTGGAGAGTTTCTCAAACTCGGCAACACGATCACCTCCACCGATGATACGAACACCAGCATATCCATCCATATGAGCTTTCTTCAGAACATCAAAGATAGTTCTATTCTGAGGATCATTAACGATTCTCTCACTGTGTTGAGGGAACATTTGACGCATCACAGATACTTTTGTATCAGGATCTAATGGATTCTTCTTTTTATCTTGACTACGTGATGGAATAATAATATAGTCTCCATCATCAGAACTTGATGCCACAGTATCCAAAAGTTTTTCGTGTCCTGTTGTTGGTGGATTAAAACGACCAAATGCAACGGTCAGAGTTCCTTTGGTTTTTTCTACTGGTGGTGGACCTTCCTGTGCAGGTGGTTCTTGTGCTGCTGGTTGTTCTGGTGCAGGTGCAGATGATGGTGTAGAAAGATTCTTTTCCTTATCAGTCTGTGGAGGATCCTGCTGCCCAACTCTCTGACGCTTATTATAAAACTTCAGTCTTCCTTTTTCTGTCTTTGCAACGAACTCTCCCTTTTTATCATACCATCCACCGTGCCCATCACCCTGCAGACCAAGACGTGCTGCTTGTTGAGTAGCAGTATTTTCGGATAAAAATTGGAAGAAGCTCTTCATTACTTACTCAGTTTAGAAATTATAGACTTTTCGTTGGCAACAATGTAACTGAGGACATTATTCCTCATTTTCTTATATTTATTCATCATCTTATCTGACTTGCATAATGAGATGTGTTTGTCAAAGGTTGTATAGACGTGTGCGAGGAAGTCATTATACTTCCTTTTCGGTGCCTTTGAGTCCGTCTCAAAAGACTGTAATAATTCTGTAATGTGGGAGTTCATTATTCTAACTTATAATAAGGTGCGGATAAAGAAGATCTGGAATTAGCATACAAATAAAAATCCTCACACACTTGATTTACTTTAGTCTTTGGTATTGACTCAATTTTTTCTCTGAGTGCAATGCAATGAATTTTTGAATACAACCATGCATCAAAAGTACCATTTTTTTGTTTCTTAATTTGAAGATCATTAAACTTTGCTTCAGTATATCCCTTTGAATATTTTTGCAATCCTTCTTTCACATCTTCGATTATCTTAAGTTTTTTTGTGGCATTTTTTATTTGATTGGCATAATCAGTTGCAATTGGTGATTCTCCATGCATCTTTAAAAGCAAGTTTACGGGACCCAAAGATATTTTTCCCTGATTTGCTTTGGTCCCTTTTACTTCTCCCTGCCATCCAGTCAATGATTTACTTCCACCAAAAGATCTAAATTGTATTCTAGTTCCATCATTATAATTTAAGTAGATATCAATACTATCATAACTCATCTCAAAACCAGAATATGTCTTTTCCAAAGCATCTTTCTTATCAAAATTTAACAACTTCAAGGTTGCAGTATTGGACATTTTTTTCAAAGAAACACCAAACATTACAGGATTTTGTGGATTTATTCTTTCATTCATACATTGATTCAATCCTTTTATAGATTGCTCATCCTCTAAACATTTAGAATCGTATCCAGGTGTAGTAACATATATGTCTGCCGGTGACCATTTATTAATATCTAATCTGATTCCCTCTTTCTTTTTAATTCTTTTAAATTGATTTTCAATATGATCAACAGTCTTTGATCCTCTATGAAAAACTATGCCCTGTTTTATCTTTTTAAATTTATTCCACAACTCATTGGCACCTAAAAGTGAAGATGCTATCCAATCATCAGTCAATTCATTTAGTATCTTATCAGTATCCTCATCGACATCAAATTTAGATTTAAATTTTTGAACGTTATCGGGAGTAATATCGGAGTGTGTAATTTCTCTGCCAAGACCAAATGCCACTGCAGCATAAACTGCTTGGGCAGATTCTGCCATTTTTGTTAGTGCTGCTCCAGCACCAGATCCACCACCCTTTTTAGGTTTAAATACTATGTTTAGATAAGATCTGGTAGTTTCAGATACTCTCAATCCCTCAAATGTGGATTTTGGAACCTTTACTTGTTCAACATTTATGTTTCTTTTTTTAAATTCTGCCTTTATTTCTTCCCTAGCTTCCGATCTCTCTTTTGAATAAACAAATAAAGTTGTGACTAAAGGACCAGCACTTTTTACTTCAGTATCATAATCCTGCAAGATTTCATTGAGAGCCAATAAAGTTTCAGCAATTGTTGCCATAATACTTTTTGAAGTATTTAGAATGGAGTTAAGCGGACTCGAACCGCTGACATCCTGCTTGCAAAGCAGGCGCTCTACCAACTGAGCTATAACCCCTTGAGATAGTCCTTTTCAGTTTGATAAGGAACTATTTCTCCAGTGTAATGTTTGATTCCTTCTTGAATATCAGGAATTAACCACTGGTCAACCCGATAACAATATTGCCAGTTAACGGGTTGAATACAATTCATTATAACAACTGACCAAAATGCTGTCAAGTAGTTAAGAATCGTGTACATCTTTTTCTAGTTTTTTGACTCCTTTACTTGTCCACAAAGCGGCAAGAATGATAATAGCATAGAACAGAGTGTCATCTAGCATCACTAGGAAAAAAATGATTGAACCACCATACTTGATTACATCAGGTAAAGGTGATATGACTTTGGCAAAAAGATTTCGATAAGTCTGCTCAAACTTAAAATATCCAAGAAGAAAGATTGTAACTACAAACTCACTATATGGAACAACAAAATAAAGTGAGAGGAAAATAAAGAGAGGCCAGTAGTGCCTCTCTGGTATCTTTGCTGCAAGTTTAAGATACTTATGAATCAGTTTCTTCACTTAAAATTTCCTCAAGTTGATTATCAATTTGAACGATTGCTTCACGAATCTGAGAAACTCTTTCCGGAATACACTTAGGATCATAAGTATATCCTTTGGTATCAGTAAAGAGTGATTGCCGAACTGCTGCTGCCTGATAGACGGACAGTTCTACTGTTACTTTCTTTTCTTTACTCACAGGTCTCCCTCCGAACGATTCTCAGAGTAGTATACATCAAATGCACCACCAGGATAACGCTTTTCCAGTTTAGTTACATTACGTGCGATCACATCATCGAAGGAAACACCGAGTGCCATGCAGGCTTGAGCAACGTACCACATAAGATCACCGAGTTCAATAATAAGATGCTCACGGTTATGGTCGTCCCAAGGTTTTCCTTGAAAAACCATCTTCTTGATGA
>Ga0255766_10003420_pt1 | contig 13778 bp, 29 predicted proteins | sample 071ome_23_FD_179966 | JGI IMG/M metagenome (GOLD analysis project Ga0255766, IMG submission 179966) | Coastal salt marsh microbial communities from the Groves Creek Marsh, Skidaway Island, Georgia - 071403BT metaG (version 2) | ecosystem: Environmental > Aquatic > Marine > Intertidal zone >... | reverse complement strand
TAAGAACAGGACTTAACCCGAAACCTTTTCTAAGTGAGCCATATACAAACACTTTCTGACCATCTACTTTGTCGGGGCTAGATGAAACCCCTAATAAATTACTTGCGATATACATAATTGTATCCTCCTAAGTCGAAATTATTTAATTGTTATGTATTAAATATAGTAGTTTATTGAGATTGTGCAAGTTATATTGATATTTTTTTTCGCAAAACAGGTGGATATTTTATGATATAAGGGCACTTTAGATATACCCACCTGTCTTACTAATATGCTACCACTAAACCAAGTAGCACATTTGTGGACGTGTGGGGAATTGAACCCCAGTTACTTCTTGTAATGCTGTCCCGCAATTCAATAAGTCTATCCCTGTCACGCCCTAAACCCAATAAATATAGGTTATTCTTCCTCTAGCTCCAACATAAATTCTTCTAATAAGAACATTGGCTCAATCAGTTGTGCAATATCTTTTGCGATTTCTTGCCTAGTGGTTGAGTTCCAATCTTGTCTAGAACTATCGTACATAAGGTTAAGTTCACTTAATGAGTGTCTTAAATTATCTCTAGCTTCAGTAAATAAAAGTTCTAAACTCATCATTACTCACTATCTTTCTTTAATTGCTCATCTAAGAAGTATTCACTTTGACCGTCAAACTGTGACCAAAGATGTAATCCTACACCCATAGCCATAGCACATCTTTTAACTGCATCAGATATTGCGTCTTTCAGCCTAGCTCCATCTGTTCTCCAGTTAAATGGTTGCTCAACATCCCCTGCCTCCTCAATAGTGACAAGTTCTCCATCAATTTCAACAGTAAGTGCAAGTATTACACCTGTAACTACTTCCATTTCCTTACCCTGTTTATCTGTGAGTTTTTCACGAATAATATGTTTAACCTCTTGCGAATATGCACCAACAACACTAAGTAATCGTTGTCTGATTACGGAATGTTGGATATAGTCGCCAAATCCTGTTGGATTTTTATGGATAAATTTATCCGGAAATACTCTACTTAATTCATAAAGTTGTGACATAAAGCACCCCCTTTCCTCGCTTACTTTTTAATACTATCATCATCAGCCCACTCTGTCAATGCACTTGCAGTTCGCATTGTATTTTGTAGCTTAGCTAATTCATCCGGACTTAACTTAGGTTGTGGTGTAACCATACTTGCCCAATGCTTAACAAGTGCAGTAGGTGTAGGTTTCCAACCAAAGCTCAAAGCAAAGTTTCTTGCTCTAACTTCTATATCGTGAGGTGTTGCTCCAACATCAGCTAGTTCCTTACTAGCCTTATTAAGCTGACCTCTTGCGCTAGTAGTAAGCCCATTTGTATCATATTCTAAAACTCTACATAAGGCACTAAAAACAGTTTTATGACTTGTTTTTTCATCATTTACTGTTTGTTGCAATTCATTAGAATTGCTAATAGTCTCCTCTTGTCTAGTCTTCTCTAGTCTAGTCTTGTCTACGTTGGACGGGCTAGGGATGTCCTCCGGATGTCCTGCGGACGCTTGTTCAAGCCTAGTAGTATCAGACCAAACATCTCTGTTAGAAGATGTCTTAGCATTTTTAGATTGTCTATATTTACGCTTTCTTTCAGCGTCTTTTTCTCTAGTTTCAATCAATGCACCGGTATAATCCAACCAATCATGAATAAGTAATTTACCCTCAACCTCATCAATCCAATTATGTTTGATAAGACTATTAATAAACAATTCCTCATCTCCACCCCATTGACTAGCACTAGGAATAAAATCTCTGTATCTAGTTAAGTCTCCATTATCAGCATAATCTAGAGCCCACCACCATAACAAATGCAGGTGCCCTACTGCTTGGGGAACATTAATCCCCAAATCTTTAGCTAATAAATGAACTTTAGGATGTGAAGCAAGTGCTTGTTCACTTTTTATCCACGCCATTTTGTTTCTCCTCTGTCCATATAGCATTTAGTTCGTTCACAACCTCTTTTATTTGTGAAAGTCTGCAAATAAATAGCCCATCTCTTGTGCCTGTAGGCATAGCCATTAGACTAAACAATTCTTTAGGATTATCTTTTGTAACTTCATAATCCCAAGATTGTGTTTCAGCTTTCTCAAATAATGAGAATGTGTTACTTACCTGTTTACCACTTTTAACTTCTAAACGCAAATTACCGCTATTCCAAAACTCTTCATCGCTATCTTTACCTAGCTTACTGTCCGGAATACCTAACAACTTTTTAGCTCTGTCTTGACTTGCTCTACCCTCAACTCTGTTATTAGAGTTTTGTTGTCTGACCAACTCTTTCCTTAGCTTATCTAGTCGTTTCTTTGTTTCGTTATCCATAGTTTTCAAGTAAATCCTTTAATAATTGTTCATCCACTATATATAGTGTTGATACACCATCCGCTGACCTTCGGGCATTAGACCCTTTATTTACTAGCTTTTTCCATGCTAGTACAAGCGGTTTGTCTCCTGCTTTTTGTTTAGCTTTGTAATATGTTTGATGAATGTTTAGATTTTGTCGTGCTTTACACTCAAAGATTAATTCTTTAGGAAGTTCTACTTGAACATCTCCCTCATCTTTTAATCCACCCTCAGCAAGTCTATAGGCTTTATATCCCCAAGACTTTAAAAGATTAACTGTGGCAGTTTCAAATTTAGTTCCCTGTATTTTTGGTTTGTTTACCAACTTGCTTCCTTTCCCATACTTCAGTTACAAAAATATTAAAAGTCTCATCTTTTTCACTAACAGGTCTGCTAAGTTCTAGCCACAACAAATAATATTGTTGATATTTGTCGGGATATTTCATTAAGTAAAGCATATCCTCTACGTTTAAAATTAAACCTGCGTTGTAAAGACTTTCAGCAAAGTCACTTAGTTCTAAATAATCTTTTTGAAATTGTTCAACTCTTTCAGTTAATAATTTATCTTCGTTTTTACTATTTGTATATTCTGTATATTGAGCACCTGCAATAGCAATAGCATGAGAAATCCATTGCAACATATCTTCATTAACTACAAACATTTCTTCAACTTCATTTTCTCCGTTATAAAAATCTTCGTTCTGTCCTATTGGGCAACTTGGATGATGTAGTTGGTTTGACCATGTACCACAAACCCTACAACGTTGTTCATTTTTTCTCATAGTCACATCCTAGCACTATTCTTCTTCCACAGGCACCATTTGAAAGTCTTCATAATCTAATTCTCTATATTCATCTTCAATTAATGTTCCATTTTCATCAATAGTAACTTTACCCTCATACATATTATCCATTGACCAAAAAGATAAAGTTACTTGTCTTTCAGTTAAGTCAGCAATCTTTTCTGCAAGTGTAATCAATGGTGCCCAAGCACTATCAAATTCATAAAGAGCTATATTCTCTCTATATTTATGCCTAGTGCTTGTGTACCAATCGCCCCACTTTCCGCCATAATTTTCAATAGTCCAATCATATTCGTTTTCATCTTTTGGTGGGGGGAACAACGAATAAGCCAATGAATAAAAGGCTTCGGAACTAGCCTGCTTCTCTTTGGTGATACGATTTGTAAAATCTTCAAACTCTTTTTCATTGTGAAAATTAATAGATAATTGATTATGAACTATGTTAGGCATTACTTTTTTTTCCTAGCATCTTCTAAACCACGAACTCTTGGTTGCTTAAACTTGTGGTGTACAAAACATTCAGTTCGGTCATTATATTTTGATAAAGTAACTTCACAACCTTTTTCGCTACAAGTTCTTCCCTCATCATAAACCTTACTTTTTCTAGTAGCATATCTTGTTTTGCTACCTTTTATATAAATACTAGACATAGTCTTCCTCCTCTTCTAATATTACAAAACAACAATCAGTTACATACTTCATGTCATCCATTTGTGAATAATCGCTATAGCTATTACACTTTGGGCAAAATTTTGACCAAATTGGTTGTCCATCTCTCGTGTAATCAACTACGAATGGATAATGATTTTGCATTATTTAATCTCCAAACATTCAACCATTACATCATGAACGCTTACATTTTTCTCAATATCTTTTTTGAGAGCAACATAAGTGTTTTGTTGTTCTTTACTTTGTTCATCATCTTTGAATGTGTTTACGACAATTACATAATCGTCAGCGTCAAAGTATTTCCAATTATCATACATCATCGCTATACCACCTGTTGTAATCGTATGGACTTGCGTTATAAAGCATTACAAAAGATTTATCAAAAATTTTTCTAGCAAACTTGTGCCCAAGCCTTTTAGTAAAGGTATCTCGGGCATCAAGCTTTTCTAAAGCCACTAATGAATATTCATTAAGTGATTTAATCATTCTTCTTCAATCTCCTCTTTAAAAGGCGATAAACAATACAATGTAGGTGTGTGACCTGTCATCTGAGCAGTTGAGTTGTCATTATCAGCTAAGCTAATAATCTTATCAACAATCTTGATAGCTTGTTCTTTAGTGACATCACTATCAAATCTAAAATCAACCACCAAAACATTCTCATCTCTTGTGTGGCTATGGTCTATAAATTCGTAAACCATTATTCCTCTTCTCCTACATAAATTAGTTCAGAAGATGTTTGGAAGTCTTCAAATGACCTCATGTTTGTAGTGTTTTGATAAGCAATTCCATACTTCTCATAAACATATTTTATTGCGTCAAAGGACACATGAGTGTCTACAGTTTCATCAATAAATGTTATATTTCCGTTTTTGTCTTTGTAAGATATTTCTACGTAAGTTTTCCACATAGTCTTATTCTCCGTTGTCAGTTATATTTTCGTCACGAGCAACCCATAAGTCCTCGTTCCTTTTTTGTTTGTCGTAATCTCTAAGTTCAAGCATAAACTTTACTCTAGAAATTACTTCTTGTATTAAGTTGTTTAGAAAGTTTCTCATAAAGCACCTCCCTCTATAGCTTATACTGATTTAAATATAGTCAATTAATTTTCTGTTGTCCACTTTATTTTCCATTTTTTTTCATCTTCCCAACACCATTGGCTACTGCTCCAATCTCGCCATTGAGTACTCCCATAAACATCTTCAGCTAAAACAGAACTAGCATAGATGTTCCAATAAGCTGACTTCTGTGCTTGCACAAGAGAAAAGCCAAAACTTGTTTTAGAAACTTTTTGTTCCAAATAAGGTCTTTCATTTTTTAGCACAACCCATTCGTTCCAATAAGGTACGTATTCCATGTCTGCTAACCAATTCCAAGTCCATGAAACAAACTGCATAACGCCTGTATCGTAATTACCCTCAGCAGTTCTTACTGCTTTTTCTTTACCACGACTTTCACACCAACCAATACGAATAGCAGTAGCAATGTTTTCTTCATCATAAAATTCATAATATAAAGGTGCGTATTCCCACATAGAAACAGGAACATTATTTTTGCAGTTTAAATAGTTATTAAGATAATAAATATCAGAATTATCTAATGAATTTGGCGTACCTAAAGTAGCCAAGAATATTATACAACTTGTTATCATAAAGCACCTCCTCGCTAGATTGATTAAAGTCTAGCGGATTGGTTATATTAATTCAAGTTCTTTGTAATTTACCTAGAATTATTTGTCTTGCACTCATAGAAGCACTCTTAGGAGACTTACCACCTGTTGTTGTGTAGTGGATTAATTCTCCATCAAGAGTTTGTCTATAAATATTAGCATCATAACCGAGCATTAATTCGTTCCAAGAAACGACAACATAATACTCATCAAACCAAAAGGATACTTCCTCTTGTTGATTGACGCTTGTCAATATATCTCGCATATACTAATTATATAGCACTCAGAAATAAAAAAAAGGTATTTTGCACATATAAACTTGACAATATAAACAGGATGTGTAATATAGTTCATAGTGATACTATTACTTGGTACACAAGTCAGGAAATCACGCAAGTGATGAAAGGCAGTATAAACAGATTAACTTTCCTGTTCTGCCCGCCAAGTAAAAGCTACCGGTAGGTAGCACACTAAGTTGAGGTGCCTAGCCTCTTGATAAAAAAAACTAGGTAGGTTTATTAGTACCTTTATTCACTTCAGCTTAGTGTGGTACTTACCTCCATTACGAATTAACCACTCGTGGTGTGGGCAGGGATGTATAAGGGATGACATCTAACGGCTACAAAGTAAGTGCTTAAAAGAGCGAGGATATCATTCATACCCTGTTTGCACCTCGCTCTTTTTTTTATTGTGTGTTAGTATTTAATTATGTATAGTCCGGAATTAACACCTTTAGGTGTAAGTGAAATAGCAAAAATCTTAAATGTAAAACCGGATACAGTTTCATCATGGCAACTTCGCAACAACTTACCTCAACCGGATTGGTATGTCAATGACATGAAAACAAGGATATGGACACTCAAAACTATTATTGATTGGGCTAACGCAACAGGAAGAAATAAGAAAAATTTATCTTACGAAAATGCAAAAAAATCTCTACTTGGTCTGGAGGTTCCAGCAGCTGTGACATCAAACCCTACAATCATTGACGATTTAGGTACTTACGACGACACTAATTTAGTATAAAAAAATAACTCTAATTATTTGCATATACTATATATAGTGTATAGTTAATACTGTTAGTACAACCTATTTGAAAGGGGGTGGTGTTTATGACAGAAAATGAAACAACACTATCTAGTGTCGATAGCATTGTTGATGTTGTAAAAGAGATTACTACTTATCAATATATTGAGGAAGATACTAGAGATGAAAGTATTGAGGAAATCAAGCAAAGGTTTCCTCAAACTACAGAAGAGCAAATTGAACTTCTTTACAAAGTAAAAAGTGTAAAGAGAGCAGTTGCTGAATTAGAAACCGAACTGAAGAATAAACTTGCATATGAAATGCAGGGTAAAGCTAAAAAGGTCGGTAACGAAATCGTAATAGGTAAGGGTACAAACTCTTATAAACCTTACGATGTAAACAAAGTGCTAGATTATCTAGGAGATGATTGGAGAGAGGCAGTTAGACCTGCTTTTAGAACTACTGCTATCAAATCTATAGCCAAAGAAAGAGGAGACAATCCTTATGTTATCTTTGACAGTTTATTTGAAACAGTAACAACAGGGGAAATTTCAATCGTACCGGAAATTAAAGCACCAAAGAAATATCAGACATTGAAAGATGGAGAGGAGATGAATATATGATTATGAAACTTCATAAGGATATACAAACTCAACTGCTAAAAGTGGAAGATATACTTAGGACTAGATACGGTGTTAAAGGAAATATCGTAACTAACAAGCGAAGACAACAAACACCGGAATGTCAAAGTGCATATGATGAGGGTGTAATGGTCGGCTCTGCTGATGGATTGTCTTGGGCTTTAGAGAGAATACAACAAGAGAGTGAAGAGTATTTAGCTGAGGAGGAATTCTAATGCCACACGCAGTAGAAACAATGTTTAGTGCAAATGTTCCTGCATGGCACCAACTTGGTGTTGTGACTAAGGGAGCATTAACTTCAGCTGAAGCTATAACAAAAGCAGGATTGGATTGGACAGTTAGTTTAAGACCGCTTATGACATTAGAAACAGAAGATGTTCCGGCGAGAATTAACAACTTGATACCTGTAGATAATTATTATTCAACAGTTAGAGATAGTGATGATACTGTCTTGGGTGTTGTTGGTAACAGATATACGCCAATTCAAAACATAGAATGCTTTGATTTTATGGATACTGTTGTTGATGATAGTGATGCAAAGTATGAAACTGCCGGAAGTTTACACAACGGCAGGATTGTATGGATGTTATTAAACCTTAATAAACCTGTACAAGTTGATGAAGATGTCACACACAACTATTTGTTACTTACAAACTCTCATGATGGAAGTTCAAGCTTAAAAGGTTTGACTACTCCTATCAGAGTTGTTTGTGCAAATACTTTACGTATGGCTTTGGGGGATATGAGAAATAGTTTTTCTTTTAGACACACAAAGAACTTACAGGGTAAAGTAGCACAAGCTAGAAGTATATTGACACAGAGTTACCAATATGTAGATGCATTTCAGTTAGAAATGGAAAGGTTGTTGGATACAGAAATAACCAATGATAGATTTAATGAAATCATGGATACTGTATTGCCTATACCGGAGCCAACTACTGAAAATGTAAAAGCAGTTACTAGGATAAGTAATATTAGAGGAGAGATTACTAGCTTATTTCACAAGCCGGAATTTGAGACACAAAAGAATACCGCTTGGGCTTTAATTAATGCAACATCCAATTACGAACAATGGAAAGCAAGTATTAGAGGTAAGACAAGTCGTTCTGAAAAGTTAGCTCAAAAAACTTTACTTGGTATTGAAAATCCTATAACTGATAAAGTACATCAAATGGTAGGTAGCTAATGCTAATGTTACCTATTGATAAATTTGTACGAAATCAAAGGTTATCTAAAAATGCACGAACTTTAAATGCAAGTATTCACGTTGCAATGGTTTGTGCATTGTTAGGTCTCGATGAAAAAGAAAGTTCTAGAGTTGCTGAGGCAAGTGCTAGGGTTTTTAAAATATTAAAGAAAGAACTTCCAATAGATAGTAAGTATAGAAAGGGTTACAAAATGAGTTCCTTTATGCGTAATGTTGAGGAAGTTAGGTCTTACATTGAGAGTAATTTAATTTTCGGCAATGATGATGACTTGTTTAAGATTATGGACATTGAGAAAAAGAAAATAGCAGGAGAGAGCATATGACAAAACAAACTGAGTACGCACAAGCAGGACATTATGCACAACGTGGTTTAGATGTCGGCGAAGTGGTACGAGAGAATGAGTTAGATGACTTCCCAACAGGCAGAGGTAGAAAGTACATTTTACATGAGAACTCAGAATGGGTTAGTGAAATGAACAAAGCAAATGGTAACTTTGTTGTGTTGGAAAAGTTAGACCTAAGTACAACAACTAAAAGCCGTATAGCTAATAGGGTTGTAAAGTACAACAAGATTTTTACTGATTATGAGTTTAAATCTAAAAGTATTGGAAAGTTCATGTATTTCTTAGGTAGAACTAAGTGATATTACTAGGAGAGGTAATAATGGCAATATCCCAATTAATAAAGGGTTACATGTCCATTGTACTTCGCATTACTGAAAGGGCGGGTAATTGATGAACTTAGAAGATGGAATATCCAAGAAACAATGGATAGAAGTGGTACAATTCATAAATTTTAGGTGGGATAACGCTAAGTTAGATGACACTAAAGTTAAAGAGCTATATCCGGACTTCGCACAATTTCCAGAAGATGTAGTTTGGAAATCTATGAATATGTATTACGAACATGGAAATAAATTCTTTAATGTAGTTGAGTTTAGAAAATTGTGTTCTGAGCAATACCAAGAGTATGCTCGTGAGCAAGATAACAAAAAAGCTTTAACTATGGGAGAAGTTATTTCAAGAGACAAAGGTGGATTGCTTGAATACCTAAAGTTAAATGGTTATGAAAGTTTTGCACACGCGGTTTGGGATGTAACTATGAAAAGAATTAAAAGTGGTAGAGCATTACCTACTGATGATTTGTCATGGGATACAGAAGAAGATTGGACTTCAGCGAAACCTCGTTGGACACAAATGTTCAAAAAAGAAATGACAGTTGAACAGTTACAGAGAAAACGAGATGAAGAACTTAAACCTAAACCTAAAGTAGACAGTAAGAGGAGCGTTTATAATGGCGACTAACAATAATACAATCTTGGTTGGACAAATGATGCAACCGGAGATTAGACAAACAAGAACAGGTAAAACTGTTGCAAAATCACGTATGGTCATTAAGACTTATGGAGACGCAGAAGATATGTGGGTTTCCGTAAATATGTGGGAAAACTTAGCTGACAACTTTAACTACTCATTTCCTAATGGAAGTAAGACAGTTAGAGCTATGGTTACAGGTAGATTGCAAGAAGAAAAATGGACAGGCAAAGATGGTAACGAAAGAAAAGAAATCGTTATTACTGCTGACCAAGTTGCAATTTGTTTAGACTATCAAACTGTAAATGGTATTACATACCAAGCAGGAGCAAAGGATGAAAATAGCTATAACAATAATACTGAAATGGCTAAAGATGTTCTTGGTGCGGTAGAAAAACAACCGGAGCCTGTAGCTAGGACTAATTATGGAGAGGATGAAGCACCTTTCTAATGAACATGGAAAGCTTAATGGAGTGGGCAGAGGAGGAAGAAACTTCCTCTGTTCAAGCCGATAAATCATATACACAACTTGAAACTGTGCAACAAATGTTGTTAGAGAGAATTGAGGGTGTGTGTAATACTGAATTATTAAAGATATATATTCCAAGAGGTAGTGCTTTGATATGGACTTTAAGACACGAGCATGGGTGGGATATTGACACATTAGAGTGTGATTTACACGAACACAAGAATAGGCAGGTCAAATATGTCTACAATGGACGAAAATATTGATAAAAGAGCTAGGGAATTAGCTTTTACTTTACAAAACTTAATGGCTGAAGTAGATTATGAACATAATCGCCATGAAAAATGTATTGGTTGTGGTAAGAAATACAAACATCATTATCCTGATGGCTTGCCGTGTGTAAGTGATGATGAGATAAAACCTTATTATAAAAGAGATAGATGGGGTAATCTAACAATCAAAAATCCCTGAGCTGTCTCCAGAGATGGCAGATACCGACATTAAACCTTATAATCATTGGGTTTTTAGAGAGAGGACAAACATAGAAGAGATGCAGGAAGCAAGGAAGAGCTCCTCAACACAAAACCTTATAAACATTGGGTTTTTTCGTACTATACTCGCAAAAGCCTATAAACATTGGGTTATGGTTGTCACACCGGTGGGGAGGACGAAAAATTCTTCGCCATTAGTATCACTTACTAGCAAAAGTGTAATTAGCTAATATAGAACAACAGAAGAAATCCCAAATTCCCAAAAATGCTTTTACAGAAGTATAGAAGAATTCCCAAATTCCCAAATTCTGTTTTTTTCAAATTCCCAAACTACTTTTGGACGCAATTCTCCGGCAAAAACCTTTAAGTTATATGGAAAAAAAGGGGGTTAGGGGCTATATATTGAGATTAAGCCGTAGCGCGCGGGTCAAATTTGATTTTCCTTAGACCTCTCCGCCTCAACGATGGACCCAGACAGAGCTGGGTAGTAAGCTACCTAGTAGTTACTATAAAGCGCCCCTAAAAAGAGGCGCTCTAACTAACTACATGTCAGTTACTGTTAGTCTGAGTAGTAATCCCAGATAGCAGCAATAACAAGTAGCACTGCACCAGTGATAAAACCACCGGATAGCGCTAGTATTAGATATGCGAAAGGGTCGTTATTGTACATGTCATACAATCCTACCGCATAGACACTAGCTGAATTATACACAAGGTTTCTCATGTTATTCTTCCTCCGTGTCTTCTATATTTAGTTGTATTAGATTAGATAGCGAATCTAAATCGTACTCAATCTCTTGATTGAATTGTGATTCAGAGTCATTCCATCTTCTCTCCAAGAACGTTGCAAGTTCTGTATTGTATCCCTTTCTGTTAGGGTTCTTACAATAACTTACAAACCCATGAATGTCAGTTGCGAACTGTAGAGCTTGTTTGTATCTACCCTCATCAAGATAATCCTTGAGAAGATGTACATATCTCCAAGTTGCATCAACGAACGCCATGTTCTTGATTAGTCTCGAAGCAATAGTATTAGAATTGAATGCTCTAATTTCCATGGTGGTTCCATGTCCATTGAGATTCAATGCTGAATATCTAGGCGCAAGAGATTTTCTGTCATTCTTAATTGCTCTAACAAAGTCACCTGATTTGTTATCAGCTCTGTCACGTGTGTATGGAGTAGTGTACCTACACCAGTTATTTGGTTCACGCTGAGCAATTACAGACAAGAAAGTCTTGCCGTCGTTGTCTTTGTACTGTTGGAATGTATCCCATAGAATAATCCATAGATACAATTCTGCATCAGTAAACGCAGACTTAGGTACGTGTATATGAATACCAGAGTTACCTGTGTAGCCATATAACGAGCCTCTATTGTCTTCGACAATTTGTGCCAAAGGTTTGAATGCCTCTACTGTCATTGGTTGGTAGTTAAACTCCACACCATTTTCTAGTGAGCCATCACCTTTAGCAACAATTGGGTTTACATATCTGTAACTATCACGTCTTTTGCTTATAGCAAAGTTTCGCATATGTTCATAGACATGTTGACGAGTCTTAAGAAGTATTTGTCCTACTTCATGAGAATCTCTACAACTTTCGTCGTAGCAACCACAACAGTAACCGTCGTAACAATCGTCACAACATTCACTACCGTAGCATTCCTCGCCACCATTCATCTCGAGCTCTAACTCAAGACCCAGCGGGATACCGGTTTCCCAGTATCTCGCTTGGATATTTTTAGTTGCCTGTTTGGTTCTACACTTACCACGTCTAGTACCTGCAGGTACAGCAATAGTATTTTTGTGTATTACCCAAACTTCTCTATCACTGGAAGCCCAAGAGCTACCGTTGATATTGTCTGGCGTTGTGTCTATATCAAACACAATTGATTGTATATTTCTAGGCATTGTATTAGTTTCCTATCTATATTTTTATTTAATTGTTTACCAGTCTTCACGTAATGTGACTGTAGGTTGTTCAACCTCTTCGTCAGATTCCGCTTCGTCTGGATATACTGCATCAAGCTCGCTTTGAACAAGCTCAATGGAACCATCATGAGTATCTGTTAGATATCCATAAAGGTGAGGGTACTTATCTTTGTTTCCTCTAAGGAAGCTGACAAGTTCCCATTCTGCCTGGAGTACCATAACGTGTTCGTCAATATCGTTGACAATCATATCTGTGTACTCTTGTGGACAGTTAGAAATGACATGTCTAAATTCCTCCACTTGCTGAACAATGTCAGATGGTGGAATCTCGTCTTCGTTTGCATCCCAAACAAATCCGTCTGTCATTTCTAGTGCATAGTCATACAACATGTGTACGAACTCTAGGTTCTTGATAACACGACCACCCTTAGCATTAGAGTTGAAGTATCTCAACTCAATAGTGTTGTCATGTAACAAGTTGATACCTTGATACTTACTAGAGTTTTCAGCTTCACGTGACTTAACAACCTGTGCGATTGTATTAGGTACGTTGCTGTATTCTAGTTCGTCCCAAGCAGTCCAAGAGTTACTTGCACGTTGAGCAACCTTACGCAACAAGCCATTGCTGTTGTCTTGTAATGCTTGAAGCAATGACAAGAATACATAAGCTTGTAGCTCAGTAAATGCTGCCCATGGTATGTGTATGTGAATACCTACACCACCAACACTGAATGCTTTGTATGTTTCATTCACTGTATGCCAGAACAATGATGGCACGTTTTGCCATGCTTGTAGTGACATAGGTTGTGATATGTACTCAACACCAGAGTTGCTAGGTAGAGAACCATCGTACTTAGCATACAAAAGTTGTGGAATGATATCCTCACAATTGTCTGCATAGTTTTGTGGATGGAACGTTTGTATTGTACGCTCGAAGATTTGTTGATAACCTAAGTTCTCAAACATATCTCGATTGTCACGTACAATAAGCTCTAGCTCTAGACCCATGAATAGACCATACTGTTTATGCCAATGTGAACAATTGACATGAGAACCAGAGTGTCCCTCTGCTTCTGCACAGTATTGACAATCCATAACTTGTCTGTTGTTAGCAGCAGTATGGGTTGCTACCCACTTACCATCTAGGTTAGTAACATAGTAGAATTCTGGCTTGTAACTGTAGTTGTTACGTGCCAAGTTGAGAGCCATGCCAG
>Ga0255766_10003419_pt1 | contig 13779 bp, 16 predicted proteins | sample 071ome_23_FD_179966 | JGI IMG/M metagenome (GOLD analysis project Ga0255766, IMG submission 179966) | Coastal salt marsh microbial communities from the Groves Creek Marsh, Skidaway Island, Georgia - 071403BT metaG (version 2) | ecosystem: Environmental > Aquatic > Marine > Intertidal zone >... | reverse complement strand
ATCAGAAATAGTAAACTTGCGTTTAGGTTTTTCTACATCAGAAATAGTAAACTTGCGTTTAGGTTTTTCTACATCAGAAATAGTAAACTTGCGTTTAGGCTCCTCATAAATTGTATATAGATACCAATGTAATTTTTCATACTTCATTATTATAGATATGTAGATTAATATTAAATCAATTTTTTAATATTAAATGTAAAAATTATGACGCTGCTAGCAGGGCTCGAACCTGCGACCGCTCGGTTAACAGCCGAGTGCTCTAACCGACTGAGCTATAGCAGCTTATACATATATACATGTATAATCCTTATATAATTTTATATATAAATTAAGTATAAAATGAACATAGAAGAATGTTTTATATGTAATGATAATAAAATATCTGAAAATTTACATTGTTATACATGTAATAAAACTATTTGTATCCAATGTTGCAATAAATTAGAAAATAAATCATATATATATTACGAAATACGAAATGAAATATTTATAAAATATAAATGTCCATATTGCAGAGAATATAACAATAAAAATTTAAAATTATTTAATAAAATTGAAGGGGTTTCTTTTTTTGCAAATTTACTAACTGAATATTTAAAATTACAAAATTATAATAATTACTATAAAAATTTAATTGAAAATTTAAAAAATGATAACGCTAATTTATCTAACGAGTTAAATAAGAAAAATATTACAATGAAAAAAGTAATAGATATAAATAGCAGTAATGTTGATGCATTTAATAAAATAATTAACCAATATAAAAAGCTTATATAATATGCTCTATATTTTTTTTATAAATTTCTTTTAATGATATTTTTTTATTTTCTTTTAATATTTTTTCTTTAATAAGCCATTTCCTTGATAATACATTATATTTATGGTTTTCATTAAATAAAACATTGATAGATATATATATAAGTAATACAATAATTACACTTTTGGCAAAGCTTTTTGTAGCCATATAAACTATTGAAAACAATATTATTGTTTGAAAAATAGAATTATTTATTATTTTTTGTTGAGCTGGCGTTAATTCTATTTTAAGATATCTTCCACCAAATTGTACTAATATTAAAAAAAATATTGATAATGGTTCTATACCTTCAATATTAGATAACATATTCTATTTATAATAATTAATAAAATTAATTTAAAACTTCATCTAAGTTATTTTTTATAGATTTTAAAACCTTACTAACTATTTTTTCTATCAATTTATTTTCATCTTTATTAGATTTTTCTAACTTTTTCTTAGCATTATTAGGCTTTTGTTTTTTGTCTTTACTATTATTTTCCTTAGTTTCCTTAGTTTCCTTAGTTTCTTCATCATCGGAAGAATCAGAATCAGAATCAGAATCAGAATCAGATTCAGAATCATTCTTAAAGTTTTCAATATTAATATCATTATTGAATACTTCTCCTTCGGTAAATATAATTACATCCAATAATAAAGCTATTATAGATAATAATAATAATAAACCGATAGTCATATCCCATTGTATAGCATAGAAATTTACTAAAATCAATACAATAAATATCCAAGGATTATCTATTATTTCTAAAATATTGTCTGGATATTCTGCTGAAGGTCTCAAACCTAATATTATCAAATATGCTATTAAAAAACCTGATATAATTCCTTTTAAAACAATATTAAGAAAATCATCGATTTCTAAATCATTCATATTCCTTCTTTACAATTATATTATATAAATATTTTTTTTGTGTTTTTCTTTCCTTTTTGTATAATAGAGAATATCTTAAAAAAATAAGAATGCACTATTCAACTATTGAGGAAGCTTATAATGTAGATGGTTTTGATAAAATGAAAAAGAAAAAGCGCGAAAAGCAAAGAGATGTTCCAGAAAGTAATTTAAACAACGCACCATCAAATATAGAAACTAGTAAATTAACTGCTTCAAGTGAAAAAATACAAGATTATGAAGAATATATTAAAAATACAAGTAAATCATGTGCACCAATTCAAGTGCCTCCTTACACAGTTCCTATATCCAGTGAATGTAAAAAAGAATTTAATGATACAATAAAAGTTTATACAGAAGAAAATTTTAATTCACCAAAAGATATTAATATGTCAAACATGGCTTCTAAAAATGATATTATGCCATATTATGATGAAGATTTAGAACAATATTTTGATGTTAACAATTTAAATGACGAAGTTAAATACAATCCCAATAATAAATTATCAAATTATATGCCTAATAGTAACAGTACTTCTTATACAAATAATAATACAAATGAATACATGAGCACTATGTTTAATAATGGTAATAATTTATTGAATACTTCTGATTTTAATTTAAATCCCGAAGAAAGAAAAAAAGCAAATGATGCTCTACAATATTTAAAAGCATTAGAAATGAAAATAGACAAAAATGAAAAAAAAGCATTCTTCGATCAAATGAACATGTCAAATACAATGGGATCACGAGGATATCTTGAAAGACAACAAGCAGATGCTAAAACTATTAAATTAGAAAAAGAATTAGAAGAACTAAAAAAAAGAGAAGTAATCTTATCAAAAAGTATAGAAGAAAATAAAAAAGCACAAAATAACATTAATTTAATTATAAATGTATTTATAATATTATTTGTAGGTGTTATAATTATATTATTATGCGATTATCTTGTTGAATTATCAATTCAAATCGGTATGAAAAAAACAACATATATTCTAGAACCATATATCAATAATAAAATTAATGGAATGAATATTCCTCAATATTCATATCAGCCTTCACATCAATCTCAGAATATAATGCCTTATAATTACAATCAAATACAACCAATGCAAAATTTACAACCAGTACAAGGAGGTTTATCTCAACAAAATGTTTAATTTTATTTTTTTTAATGATATATAAGATTTATATTATAATTATCATTTAATAATGACGGTTAATTTATCAGATCTTATTAATAATACTATAATTGTTGGCGAAGAAACCAAGAAAAAATCCATTGATTGGTGGGTACCATCTGAAAAAAATAAAACACGTGTTATGTTATGTGGTACATATCCAATTGGAACTAGTAATGGATATTCAAAAGTTGTTTATTATATATCTAAATATTTGGGGGAGTATAAAGATATAGATTTAACTGTTTATGGATTTCAGAATGTTTCTAATACAAATGGTAAAAATTTACGAGACAATATTCCTAAAAATGTTAAAATTTATGATGCTATGGCTAATGAAAATCCGAAAAGAAGTGGTTTCGGTGAAAAAGAAATTGGTGATTATATCAAGAAAAATCCACAAGATATTATAATAATTTTTAATGATAATATGATTACAACATCTTTAACAAATACAATTATAAAAGAATGTAATACTGAAAGAAAAAACTTTAAATTAGTATCATATATGGATCAGGTTTACCCTTATCAAAAGAAGGCTTATATTGAATTATTAAATAAGCATTTTGATGCGATTATAGCATTTACACCATATTGGAAAGATATTGCAAGAAAATTAGGAATTAATAATAACATACCAATATATACATTTCCACATGGATTTGATACAAATATTTATTATCCTATACCAAAAAATATTGCTAGAACTTATTTTAAATATAATAATGATGATTTTATGGTATTAAATCTAAATAGAAATCAACCTAGAAAATGTTGGGACCATACTATAATTGCATGGGTAGAATTTGTTGAAATGCATTATAAGGCCAATTTTAAAAATTGTCAAGATTATTTAATTAATGAATATACAAAACGTCCAATAAAACTAATAGTAGGTACTTCAATTAATGCTTACTGGAATCTATGGGATGTTTTAGAAAATGAGGTTATTTTCAGAGATGTTCCATTAGAATATGTTAAATCAACTATTGTGGAAGTACAAATGCCACAACAATTATCAGATAGAGAAATTAATATATTATACAATTCTTGCGATGTTGGTTGTAATAATTGTAATGGTGGTGGTTATGAATTAACTGTATTTGAATGTTTGGGATTGGGAAAACCCCAAGTATCATCATATGTAGGTGGTATTCGCGAGTATTTATCAAAAGATAATTCAATACCCGTTGAATCCAAAATATACTATTATTTAGATAATAAATCAAATGGTATAGGTGGTAAAGCTGAAATTACTGATCCACATGATTTTGCATTAGGATTTTGGAAATATTTTAGTGATCCTGAATTAGCAAAAACACATGGAATAAATGGTAGAGAAAATATTCTTAAAAATTATAGATGGGAAACCCTTGTAGACTATTTTTATAAAAAGGTTTTAACTGACATAATTAAAAATTGATATAATACTTTGTTATTATTATTAAATAATAAAATGGCTTTATTTATTGACACTGAAACAATTGGTCTACCTGATACAAAAAATTTAAATCTAAAATGGGGTGAATATCCATATTATAAACTATTGAATAGATATGATAATGCAAGGATAGTACAACTTTCATATATGATTACTGATGCTAAATTCAATGAAAAAGAATTGCATGATTATATTATTAAAAAAGAAAACTTTAATATAGAAAACTCTCAATTTCATGGAATTACAAATGAAATATCTATGGAAAAAGGTATTGAATTTAATGAAGCTTTTGAAAAATTTTATGAAAGTTTAAAAGATGTAACACATATTATTGCGCATAATACTGAGTTTGATATAAATGTTATTAAATCAGAATTATTTAGAAGAAATAAGCATTATATTATTGAAGAAATTAATAAAAAGACAATTTTATGCACTATGAAACACTGTAAAGAAATTGTTAAAATTAAAAATCAATATAATAGATATAAAAATCCATCATTAAAAGAAATTTATAAATTTGCATTTAATAAAGATTTAGAAAATGCACATAATTCTAAATATGATGTTATTAATATGCACGCAGTTATAAAAAAAATGTATGAAGATAATATTCTTAATTATTCACTTGAAAGCACATGATAGTGCTTTCTATAAGTTAATATTTAAATTATCTTTTAAAGGTTTTTTTATATTTTCATCAGTAAATTTATTTACCGGTTTTGCTATATTTTTATCAGCAAACTCATGTATATCTTCTAATATTTTCCCTAATTCTTTTAACAAATTAAGTTCTTCCGAATTACCAGACATTTCTATATAGTTAATATATATAAAATAATATTATACATTATAATTATTAAGTTTTTCATTATATTCTTTAATTTCTTTGAGTTCATTTAGCTCTTTGATATTTTTAAATATATCATAATCAATAATATCATTATATTTAGATTTTTTTTTATTTTTAATATTAGCAATCATAGTAATTTTTTTTAATATTTCTTGTTTTTTATTTACTTCTTCTTTTGTATCTATACCATCATTATCATTTTCATTTACATATGATGTTAATGATTTAATGTAATTATTATACATAATATCTTTAATATAAGTATCAACATATTCACGATAATATCTTATTTCATTTTTATCTGTAATATATTTTAATAATTCATTATTTTGTATATCCTCTTCTAATTTGTTAAGAGAACTACTAAAATCTTTTAAAATTTCTTTTGTTAATGTATTATGTTTTCTACATTGAACTAAATCTTTATTTTCTTTATTATTTGGTAATGAATATGTAGATAATTGAAATTTAATTACTTCAAACTTTTTTTGATATTGTAATAATAAAGATAAACGGCTACTAATAATTTCTAATTTATTTTGGTAATCATTGAACTTTATATATCCAGTTATTATGGTTATTAAAATGCCAATAAATATTGATGATATACTAATAATATAAGTTAAAGATTTTATTTTTCTATTTTCAGTATTTTCAATAATAAGTCTTACTGCTTCAATAAATGTTATTATAGAAGAAAAAACTAGTATAAAAATAGATGACCACCAATATTTATTATTAATACTATGATATGATCTTCTTGCAATTATAATATTCTTTGTTTGCTCATCTAAACATTTTGCTAATCTATTTTCTAAAATTTTTTTGGAATTTTTAAGAGATTCTAATTCATCGCGTTTAATTACATCAACTTCTTCACGTAATTTAATTAAAGATTCTTCTTCTATTTTCTTGTTAATAATAATTTCTTGTAGCTTTACCATTGCTGATTTTACTTTATCTTCAAGCTCTTTTACATTTATTGTATGCTCCTGTGGTTTCTCTTGTTGTATGTTTTCATTATTATCATCTTCATCACTTATATTTATATCCATTGTATCAGAATGAATTTCAATTAAGTTATCCATTATATATAAAAATAATATATTAATTATTAATATTATTACAATATATTGTTGTTATTGTAAATATATTTTCACTTTCATTTAAGTTATAATATATTATTATATTTACATTATTTTTTTTTAAGAAGATTTTTTTAGAAATTCCATTATTAATATAATTGTCAATTAAAATATCAATTTTATTATTTAAAATTATTATAGATACAGTATTATATATACCCTCAAAAGCAGCAACTAATGATCTTATTGTTGATGATTCAAACGAAGATATTCTAATTAAATCATTATTTTTATTGGATATAATGTCATTTAATTCATCATACAATAAATTTAACTTCATATATTATTTTATAATAATTATTTTATTATTTATATATGATTATTTTTGTTTGATGCATCTTCCAGATAAAAAGTTACATGTTTTTCCTTCACCGCATTCTTTTTTACAATGTTTAAATTTAGATTCTGTGGGCATTGGTTTAGTTATTGGTGGTTTTACACAACGTCTTGTTGATATTTTACATATTTTATTTATAGCAGTACAATCTTGTTTACATGGTCTTTCTGCTAAAATTTCAAGTTTGTTTTTTTTAGGTTTAATACAACGTCCTGTTTTAGTATTACAGATTCTATTATCTTTTTCACAATTTATTTTACATTGTTTTTTTTTAGATTTGGAAGATTTATTACTATTTATTAATTTAGATATTTTTAATTGATTATGTTCTTGAACATTTACAGGTTTTTGTGAGGGTCCAGGTGATAATTTAAATGAAGAACTATTTGTATTTTTCTTAACTTTACGTTTTTTAGAACTAGCTCTTACTTCTGATCTAGCTCTTAATGTTGTTCTGGCTCTTACAGGAGATCTTTCTCTAACAACAGATTTTGATCTTAATGTTGTTCTTGCTCTTACAACTGTTTTTGCTTTATGTGCTGCACTAGCCCTTCTTACAGCACTTGATCTACGAGCATTTTTAGCTTTTAATGACGCACTCGCTCTTCTAGCAGCACTTGCTTTTCGTGCTTCACTAACTCTTCGAGCATAACTTATACGACGTTTATTGGAACTATTATCTAAAACAACATTTGCAGAAGAACTTTTTTTCATTATTTTATTTAATATTTGTAATCTTCTGTCAATCAGAGGATTTAAACATTCCCCTTTTGCTTTCTTTTTTTGAACATAATTTTTTACTTCAATATATACTTCGCCTTTTTTCCCTTTTTGCTTTATGTATTTTTCATCGTTCAATTCATAAATTGTTTTTTCTTTACCACAAACATTTTCTTTTCCAGTTCTTTTATATTCCTTTGACATTTGTTCTATATTATAAAAAGATTATTTCAAAAATGTTATTATATTATTGAATATATTCATTACTTTTTCTGGTGAATATTCTTTGCATACATTATAATCAATATCATTATTTATTTTAAAATTTGTAATAATATTTTTTAATTCGTATATATTATTATACCATATACCTTTATTTTTCAATAATTCAACATGAGCCAAATCTCCTGTTTTACACGCAATGACCGGTTTATTACATATTGAGAACTCAGCTATTGATAATCCAAATGTTTCTCCATCGCTTCTTGCCCAAAGCATTGCATCGCATGTATTTATAAATTTTCTTTTATCATTTAAATCTACTATAATGTCCAAATGAATTATATTTGGCAAATCTGGACAAAATTTCTGTGTATTTACAAATAAGAAATATATGTTATTATTATTTTTAGCAATATCGTAAACTAATCCCATGACACTTCTTATATTGAAAGTGTTGTTACCACCATGTCTACCAAATACGATAGCATTTTTTGGAATATTTAATTGATCGCGCATGTCTTGTTTATGTTCTGGCAAACTTACAATATGAGGCAATGTTAATATATTATTTATATCAGCGTCATATCTTTTATTATTTTTAACCCAATCTGATACTGTACAATATACATCTCCATGTGGTTCATTGCATGTAAAAACGCAATGAATAATATTTTTTGCTACTTTACTAAGTCTACCATCATTATAACCTGATTTTATAATATAAATAATATCAATATTATATAATTTTAAATATTTGTCAACATCATTAAATTCATTTACTCCAATTACTTTAAATTGTTTAGCAAATTTATTTATAACATTTAAATTATTATTACCATTATTTATTTCATAAAATATAAATGATTTATTATTTAATAGAGTTTGATTATAATAAGCATAATCATACATCGCTATTTCGGTTCCCCTTTCACCTAATTGATTTGACCAAAATGCTATATTCTTCATATTTAGTATATTTAATATTTATATGTTTTATATATAAAAATATGTTATAATATATATAAAATGCTTAAACGAATTATATTATTATCTCTTGCTATATATGCAAATGCTTTTGCGCCCTTGAATTATTTAAAGCATAATAAAATAATTAGAAATAAACCTGCGCTAACTAAATTAAATGCTAGATTTCAAAATAATATTAGTCGCCGTAATTTTATTGAATTAGCGCCATTAGCTTCATACTCTATACTTACTATTATGAATAATCCTCAGAAAGCAGATGCATCAGATGCATCAATTGTGAAAAAAGTAGTTGTATTTGGTGCTTCTGGATATACTGGTGGTGATACTGTAAGAGCCTTAATAGAAAAAGGTTTTAATGTAGTAGCAGTAACACGTCGCAAAGTAAATATTGTTGATAGAGAACATGCAGGAGTCAATACATTAGTTATTGACAATATTAAAGATAAAAATAGGGTTACTTCCGCTATCGCAGATGTAATTAAACCCGATACTCTAAAAAATATAATGAAAAATGCAGAATCTGTTATTTATTGTGCTGCATCGCGACCAAAAGTAAAATTAACAGGAACACCTGGAACCAAAAGTTATGACGAAATGAAAAAAAATGAAGAAGAAGGCATTGTTGCAGAACCAAGTTATGATGTAGAAGATATTGGACTTGTAAATGTGGCAAAAGAAGCAATCAATTGTGGTGTTAAACGTCTTGTCGTAGTATCTTCAATATGTGCAAAATGCCAAAAAGGAAAAGAGCAAATAGGCGAAGCTATTGATAGAGGATTTTCTAGTTGTGAAAATTGTTATAAAAAACAAATTGGCGAAGAACGTATCAAGACATTATATGAAAATACACCTAGTGATATGAGTTATACTATTGTAAGACCCGGAATGTTATCACCGGGAGAACGTAGAGGTGTAAAAGAGGTAGAGTTCAATCAAGGTATTTCTAAAAGTGGTATTATTTCTAGAATGGATTTAGCTGATGTACTTGTTGCAGCTGCGGATACAAATAATGGTGCCAAGAAAACATTTGAAGTTTACTATAAAGATACTGCACAACCGGTTGATATGTATCAATCTCTTAAAACTTGTAAAGAAATGGGTAAAAGTGTTAAAGAGTGTTTCTTTGGGGAAGATTATAAAGATGATAATGAGCCATTGTCTATTGATAAAATGCTTAAAAATCCAGTTAAAGGAGTCATTTTCCCATCCGGAAAAGAAGTTAATGGTGATGATTATAAAATGATGTTGAAAAATTTAAAAGTAGATGTTAAGGAAGAATATGATATTAATCAATTGCGTTCATATGACATTATGTAAATATATATAAAACTAATTTATGTTAAATATAAAATGTTGAGAAGTATTATAATTAGTTTTATTTTTATTAGTTGTGCCAGTAGTTTTAGTTATAACATGCAATTCTTTAATGATAAAAATAATAAGCCCGCAATTAATCTAAAACGAAGAAATTGTATTAAAATAATGCCTCTATTGGTAGCTCCATTTTTATCTACTAAACATGTAAGTGCCGAAGAAAAAAGTATTGAACAATTAAGAGAAGAAGCTAATAGAATCATTGAAATAATTGATGCACAAAAAGAAGCTTTTAATTTACCAACATTGAAAAAACCTGATAAATTAATAAATACAAATAGTACATCAAATAATGATGTAAATAGTAATATAAATGAAGTTAATGAAAATAAAGAAGATGATAAAGTTAAAGAATTTAATGCTATATTAGATAATGTTTTAAAATCTTTTAAAAATAATGACGCATATGTTTCCATTGATAATTTAAAACTACATTGTGCACCATCAAATCCACTAAAATCACAAAATACAAATAATCTTATTGAAACTTTTAATAATAGTAAGTATGCTATTCTTCTAGGAAAGTTTTATAATTATTCTTATGTTAATTATAAATATGAATATGATAAAGAATTTAATATGTCATATTATATTGTCGATGTCAAAGTTGAAGCAGATTATAATACTATGATTTATAATGGAATTCAATTTAACGACATGTATTATCCCGAGAGTAATCCTAATAATAACAATATGTGTTATGTAATATATAGATGGGCATTAAAAAAGGTAGCTAATGATTATATGATTGATAGTTGTTACTTAATTTCTAAATAAAAATTGACATTTTTTTTTATATTAATTATATCATTAATGATAATTAAAAATAACTTATCTTTAAGAGATTTTGATATATTGGCATTATCACATATTAGCATTTATTTAAATAATTTAGAAAATATTATTAATCTAGCTCTTACATGTAAAGATTATTACAGAGAATTAGAATACTTACTACTTAATTCAAATGCAACTTTAATTAAATCTTTTAATAAATATAATAAAATATCTTTTAAAAATGCCATTAAAAATAGTTATTATAATTATATTAATTTAAAATATTATTTTAATACTCATAAAATACCATTACCTATATCACAAGATGATATTACATATACAAAAGTTAAAAATACTGAAATAATATATAATCATTTCTTTTATGAACACAATAATAAATCAGATGAAATATTAAATACGTATTATTATGAATTATTTAAAATGAAATATGGTTATGAAATTACTAGTAAAATACCTAATGAAAGATATTTTGAATTAAGAAAGTATATTGATGTGTATTTTGATTATTATAAATACATATTATATAATTCAAAAGTTACTAATTATAAGGAAATAAATACTCCGCAATTTAATGATGATGGTAAGTATTCTAGTAATGTTATCAATTATAGATATAACTATATAATATCACATTTAGAATTATATTCTTTAAATATATTTCTTAACGAAAAAAAATACGAATGTGTAATTCAAATATTGGAAAATTTAGAATTCAAATATACTAGTAGAATTGGTATAAATGAATTGTTTAAAAAAATAAAAAAAACAATTGATATCGAATGTTACTCAAATACAACTATTTATACTAAACTAACAATTATGTATATACTCGTTCATTATATGAATGAAATTTATAAAAAATTATATAGTTTCTGTAAACCAAAAAAGAGGTATTATTATGATCGCATTATTGATATTATAGAACTAATAAAAAAATACTATTATCACGATTCAAACTTTAAAGATGGTTATGATAGATTTGAACCTAAATATTTCTTTAATTATATGAGGGTTGAAATATTAGATTATTGTATTAATTTAATTTAGGTTCTATTTTGGGTTCTAGATTTTTAAGAGGAATATTTACTTCATTACCTTCGCGTTTTGCGAAATCGTTACCACGTTCGTTTTCCAATTGTGTAAATGTTGTTCCTTTGTAACTTCCCAGTTTTAGTGTAGTTTCTTTTTCTTCTTTATTTCTTAGATATTTGATTTTTACAATATCATCTGGTTTAAATTCTTTTAGAATATTATTAAGATCATTTGGATTTTTTACAGGTTTATCAGCAATTCCTATAATTATATCACCTACTTGTTCTACACGTTTAGTTTTTTCGTTTCTTGTTACTCCTCTGATACCAGCAGCGGCTGCTGGTGAATCAGAAGGAACTTCTAAAACCAAAATACCATTTTCAATAATTGGAATACCACTTTTTTCTGATTCTACAATACTCGGATTACGTTCCATATAAGAAATACCCATAATAGCACGTTTTACAAATCCTGTTTCAATAATATCCGTAATTGATTTAACTGCTCGTTGAATTGGGATAGCAAAACCGATACCTGCTGATACTCCCATACCCATTGATGCTGTATTAATTCCAATAATTTCTCCATCTGTATTTAGCAGAGGACCTCCGCTATTTCCTGGATTGATAGCAGCATCTGTTTGAATAATTCCAGTAATTTTTCTTCCCGTTGGTGCTGTGATTTCCCGATTTATTCCAGATACAATACCTGTTGTGAGAGTATGGTCTTGTCCAAATGGGTTGCCAATTGCAAATGCAAACTGACCAATTGCTGGGCTAACATCTTTATTATATTTAATTGTTTTGAGTTTGTCACCATCACTCATGTCAATTTTAAGAACAGCTAAATCGTTATCTGGATCTACACCAGTTAATTTTGCTTTATACTCTTTTTTATTATTATTTTTATCTGTAATTGTAACAATAGCGCTATCTACCTTATTGATAACATGAAAGTTTGTAATAATATGACCATTATTATCCCATACAAATCCCGAACCAACTCCTTTGGGCAAATCATCTTTATCTAAATTATATTTATCTGCCATACTACCATATTCTGTGCTAATATAACAAATAGATGGCGTAGCTTCTCTAAATAACTTATTTTGAACATTTTCTAGAATTTTAAGATTATGTTGCGGATACTTAGCATTTTGAAATAAATTAAGAATACACAATGATGCTGTTGCACCATATAATAACATATATCTACGTGGTGTTTTAATTGTATCTAGTTTTTTTGCTGTTGTTTTTGTATCGCTGCTATCAATGTCACTACTCATTTTAAAATTTCTTAATTTATTATAAGTACCAATAGCTTTACGATTTTTTATACCATTTAATGCACTTAAATTATTTGCAAGTGTTGTAGATGTAAATCCATGAACCATACTTGCTAAAAAAAACATTAAATATATAACTCGCGACCTCATTTTAATAATTTATATTAAATTGTTTTTATATAATAAATAATGAATAAATATATGATTGCTGTTAGTTTTCTGGCTTTATTTAGCTTTATGACTGCTATATATTTAGGCAAATATTATGCAAGTATTCCTGCATTATTTGTTTTTATAACTTCTATATTATTTTGGTCTAAGCCAGAAGAAAAATGGCGCATGTATATTGATATAGTTGTTGTACAAATGGCATTATATTATTCTATATTTTATGCTTATTACAATATGGATTTACAAAAGTTTCGTCGCTACTTTACTGTTTTAGCTGTATCTTTAATATACTTTGCGTTTGCTATATTATCATGGAATCTCAATCCATATATAAATCATACAAATATTAGTTTTTTTAAAACTGTTACTATTATGCTACATAGCATGGGGACATTTATTACAAATTGCTCTAATATTATTATGTATACTTCTATTTAAAAATGAGTACATAATTCTCTAAATCTCTTGAATTTCTATAAAGTTTATTAAAATCATAGAAAAATAAAATTATGTACTCGTTTTTATGG
>Ga0255766_10003411_pt1 | contig 13810 bp, 10 predicted proteins | sample 071ome_23_FD_179966 | JGI IMG/M metagenome (GOLD analysis project Ga0255766, IMG submission 179966) | Coastal salt marsh microbial communities from the Groves Creek Marsh, Skidaway Island, Georgia - 071403BT metaG (version 2) | ecosystem: Environmental > Aquatic > Marine > Intertidal zone >... | reverse complement strand
AAGCAGCAGGCGCTCCAAAGAAATTAAAATTTTCCATCAGATGAGCAAATCTTGCAGCCTTGTCATCACGGGGTATCTCTAAAAGCTGATACATAGCTTCTCCTAATTCAAATCTAGAAGTTCTGTACGGCTCTTTTAAATTGGGAGGATAAATTTCGTATTGAGGTTGCTCAGGATTATCCCATTGCTTCATAAATTCCTTAAAATCAGCCATTTTCTTGCCATTTAAAAGGTAAATATGCCACGGCTGAAGATTTCCACCTGAAGGAGATCTTGATGCGGTTTCAAGTAAATCTAATAAAAGACTAGTTTGAATTGGTGTATCTAAAAAAGCCCTGATGGATTTTCTAGAGTTTACAGCATCTGAAACTTTCATAATTCTAAAGTGGTGCCCAGGGCCGGACTTGAACCGGCACGAAGTTGCCTTCGAGGGATTTTAAGTCCCTTGTGTCTACCAATTCCACCACCTGGGCTAACTGAACATAATTATAGTTGATTTTAGAGATATAACTAGATTGTTAATTTGAGGCTGTAAATATTTAGTTCCTTCTAGCAAGCTTTAATTTTATTCTTTTCAATCCGGCAGATAATGAAAAAGATTCCTTGTAATGATCTATTAAGATATTGCCTTTGCTATCTAAATTGAAAGTATGAGGCCCCAGCCTATCTGACATTTTAATGCTGCCAGACAAGCTCTCAGAATATTCATGAGGAGTTAGCTTTGTTATTTTAAGAATATTTATAGATTTCCCATACTTTTCTTCATTATTTTGGCCTAATCTAAAAAGATTATTTCCATCTGAGATGATCTTACCCGCCATTCTAGAAAAACTGGGATTCATGGATATTGGGCTGTCTGGATGAGGTTTAAATTTATTAAAAATATTATTACTAGACCAAAGGTGTAAATTAGAATTACGGTCGCCATATATTCCAAAAAATAGGTAAAAATGCCCACAGCTCTGAAACAAGGTTGAGTCAATTATTCTCAAATCTTCAAGACCTTGGATGAAAAACTTTTGATTATTCTCATAGTTTAAACTAAGGAAGAATGGAGATGAGTGGCTTGCTACCTCAGGTAAAATATGCTCTTTGTGATCAAATTTAAAGCAAAATGGATATGAGTAGTGGCCCCCTTCTAAAATAATTTTTTGATCATGCAAGTTGCTTGATGAGATTTCTAGTATCTTTCCAATACCCTCTTTCTTGCTTAAAGCCTCAAGATAGATTTTATTTTCATCGCAAGAAAAAAACGGGTCTGCATAAAAACTATAGTCATTTTTGATAGGTATCTTTTTACCCAAACTCAAATCTACTATGTTTTCCTGATTACAGTTCAACTTAAGTCTATGGAGTGAAACTTCCCATTTTTTTTCGAAAAAAATACCATAAAATATTCTCAAAATAAAATTTTTAATGAGGATAGTTATAAATTTAATTACGATTTTATTGCTGGGTAAAGTATAGATTTTTCCTTCAACACCAATATCAATATTATTATCTTTTTCTAAATTTCTTAATGCCTTTAACAACAATGGTTTTGATGAATTGTATAAATTTATTGAAGTTTTTTTATAAGAGTAATTTTCAACTTTGCATTCTGCAAATGCTAAAATTTTTCCAGCATCTAGCTTGTTTGAAAGTTTTTGAACAATAATTCCACATTTTTTTTCTTTGTTAATTATTTCATAGAATCCAGCTGGTCTTCCTCTATATTTTGCTGGATTGCCATGATGAAATGATAAAATATTGTAATGGCTCAGTTCTTCAGAAATAGTTAATAAGCCCATGCCAAATCTAACTATAACGTCAATCTTTAAATCCGAAAGGGACTCTACAACATCATCTGGAATAGACTGCCATGAGCCTCTATAAATAGACTCAAAATCAATAACTTGGAGATAATTAGTTCTGAATTTATTGTGCCTTGATTCTCTGTTTCTTAATGAAATTAAATTTATTATGTAGTAAAAAAAATGCTTTAAAGGTTTTTTTTGGTTGCTAGTATTAGTGCAGTTTAGGATTAGCTTTAGGTCTAGATATTCCTTAGCTTGTTCTAAAGCTGATTGTTGCCATTGAGAGATTTTTAAATTATCTAAAATTATGGCTGCTCTAAATTTCAATTTTTATTCTCCCAAGTAAGATAGTATTTAAAACTTCCAGTCTTTATCATATTTATGGTAGCCATAAAAAATCATTTTATTTTCTGCTATTTGAAAATCTTCAGCTGTATCAATATCAATAACTTTATCTCTATCAATTTTCCAGGTTTTAACACTAGAATTAAGGATAGTCTTTCCCTTTCTTAATGCTTCTGCCTTATAAACATAAAATTGTCCTGCATCATGCATAGATTCAATAAGGTCTTGAGATCTTGCTAAATAATTCTCTGGTTCAAACATTTCGGCATACCCATCTTGATTTATAAATAGGGCCCTTTGAATTGGAGAAGGAAAACTGGTTACAGATGTAATGAAATCAATACTTTTATCCTGCATTAAAAGCTCTATAGAGGAATTTATATTTTTGATATCTAATAAAACAGCTGTAGGATAAACAACAACTGCATACTCTACCTCTTCAACATTACTTTCATACCAATTAAGTGCATGTTGAGCTACTGGCACTGTTCCAACAAAATCATCAGAGAGGTTGGCAGGTCTAATGAAATAAGATTGAATGCCCTTTGATTCAACAAGGGAGAGTATATTTTTATCATCTGATGAAATGATTATCTGATGTGGCTTGAATTGCTTTGAAAGTTCCATCAAAGGCCAAAATATCATAGGCTGACCGCATATATATTTAATATTTTTTTTGGGTATTCTTTTGCTTCCCCCTCTTGCAGGAACAATGACAATAATCTTCTTATTTTTCATGTTTTCATAATTTATTCTTTTAAGACAACTGGGTCGACATCGAGCGCCCTAATTATTCCTTTCAAAAGCTTAAATGAGCCAGCTAATCCACTCCCAAATCTTGATTTTCCCAGACGAGAATAGGTATTAACTCTAACTTCTTGAAAATTTATTCCTCCTTTAATACAGCCAATAGTAAGCTCAGTGCCTATCGTAAAATTTGAATCAAAACATCCTTTAGCATGGAAAATATTAGCTTGATATCCTTTAACTCCACAAAAAATATCAGATATTCCAAATCTTAATTTAATATATAAACCTATAATATTTTCTATAACACGATTTTTTTTATCTCGTATTCCCAGAATTAGAGGTACCTTATTCTCTTTAAGTAAGTTTGCGATATCAAGGATAGATTCTACTGAGTGCTCTCCATCACCATCAATTGTTATAACACCGTTTGCTTTGAGATTTAAGAAAGCTTCATTAAAACCTGTATTCAATGCACTAGAGTAACCTTGATTGAATTCATGGCTTATAACAGAAGCCCCTCTTGAACGTGATATGATGGCAGTATTATCTGAAGAGCAATCATCTACTACTAAAACTTGACCTATCTTTTTAAGCGAAGAAACAAGCATACCAATGGTAGCCTCTTCATTAAATGCAGGAATAATAATTACTAGTCTATAATCGTTCATTTAAAAAAACTAATCTAGATCAGCAAATTTAATATACTCTCCTTCAGAATAATCTTTATTTAATCTTTTTCCAATTATCTTATCTATGTCATAGGGTGGTATACCATCCGAAGGAATAGGCCTTAGGGGGAATGTATTGTTATTGGTAATAATATCTCCCTTTTTTAGTGGGAACTTTGCAGCAATTGCTCTCCTTTGCAGAATTACTGTTTCCTTTTCATTTGATTCAACCCTTTTAACTCCTGTACCAAATGAATTTTCTAGCTCTCGTGTTCTGAGCACCATCTCTTCCCACGAGCTTGGATTCATTGAAAATAAATGATCAGGGCCTTCTCGATTATTATCATCTGTGAAATGCTTTTCAATTACTCTGGCACCCATCGAGACCGCCCCCAATACTGTAGTATGACCCGGAGTATGATCACTCAAGCCAAGAATAATCTCAGGGAATTCTTTTTTGAATAAGTCCAAGACCCTTAAGTTTATATAATTAAAATTTTCCATGCTAGCAGTATAGTTAGTGTTACATTGCATCAAACAAAAATTCTTATTAATTGCATAACCTGCTTGGACTGCATCAAGAACCTCATCAAATGAAGATGCCCCTGTAGCTAAAATATAGGGTTTTTGTTTGCTTGCTATGTGCTGAATGATCTCGTGCCATGTGATATCACCAGACCCTATTTTGTATGCACATACATAAGGCTCAACCCTATCAACTAAATCTAGTGAATATGGGCTAGTAAAAAAATCAATTTTAGCATCATCAGCTGCTTCTTTTAATTTGGAAGTCCACTCAAATGGAACTGAAGCATCATCATAAACTTCATAAACTGACTTTTTCCATTTGGCCTGATGTGACTTTTGAGAACCAAGGCTCTTAAATCCAAAATCACTAACAATTGTTTTAGCTTCAAAATGCTGAAACTTAGCTGCATCAGCACCCCTTTCTTTGCATAAATATATTAAATCAATGGCCCTTGATAAATCTCCATCATGACTAGCTGCTATATCGGCTATAAAGTATGTAGGATCATTATCTGATATTATTCTAGTACCTATTTTAAAACTTGCGTTGTCTTTACTCATAAAATTTCCTCATTCTAATTATATTTGAAACCACTTCTTTCAGGCCTGGAAGTTTCCAATTTAATAAATTTTGTGTTTTTGTAATATCTAAGCCCAATGATGACGGCCTGTCTTCAAGGAAATCATGAATGCTGCAAGATTTATAATTCATAATTCCTTTATTTAGTTGTAATGCTAATTCTCTTATAAAATCTGCTTTAGAATAAACTTCATTTGAACCAATGTTAAATAATCCTCTTGCATTATGGATAAAAAATAAATCCAAAGCAGCCCTGGCAAAGCTCTCAACATCCAATGAAGAAGTCCATGCATCCTCAAAAAGATTTATTTTGTCGCCCTCAAAGATAGATTTAATAGCCCACTCAGCAAAAGTCAGATCTTTCCAGCCCCTTAACCCAACTATACTAGTTCTTATAACTAGAGAGTTTGGAGAAGTTAAACAAACCCTTTCAGCTGCATATTTTTGCAATGCATACTCATTAAGCAACGAAACCTTGCTTTCTTCATTGTTTAACTTTTTTCCAGTTTGATTAAAAAAATGATCAGTTGAGATTTGTATGAATGATTTATTGTTCTTTGAACACCAGTGAGTAATTAGGCTAGGAATGCGGCAATTTATATTCCATGATTCAGCAAATTTATGCTTACATTCTTCAATATTTACCATTGCTGCAGCATTTATCACCACATCCGGCTTTTCATCATTCAAAATAGTGGATAGGTTGTTTTCAGAAAACAAGTTGATTTCAATATCAGCATTTGTCCTTGCTACAGTCTTAAAACTATTGCCTCTGCTTAATAATTCTGAAAGGATTGCTTGGCCTGCAAGCCCAGTACCTCCCAATAAAATTATACTCATTTAAAGATTTTTTTACTGTCAAGAGTTGGAAGATGGTTATGAAAAAATTGCATATTTGAATTTAAAAAGTTTTCACAAGTTAAGCTGTTCAATTACCAGATCTGATATTTGAGATCCTCCAAAGTAAGAAATGTGCGTACCATCATACCAAAAATTAAATTTGTTACTCACAGAATTGTAAGGCCCGCAGAAATTACCTTCACCACAAAGAACATTAGTAGGATCAATGAATATTGCGCTTGAGCTTGAAAGAGATGAGAGAATCCTTCTATTAAAATATAAAAGGTCTTCAATATTTTTCTTATAAAGTTTAGCTTCTTCAATATCCCGTCTTAGTATAGGCCGCCATTCTATAAAAAGAGGTATAGGTAATATAATAATTGGCTTTAAACCAATTGATTCAGCCCATGTAACTGAATTAATGAGGCCATTAATTGTGTGGCTAAGTTCATGATCATCAGACTTACTGGTAATGACAGATGAACCATCAGGATTTTTAATAAATTCATAGGAGTAGTAGGCAGAATGGAATATTATATATTCATAATCATTTTTGCTTTCTTCTATTTTTAACTTAGTTTCTTGATTAAATTTATAGCATGAATCTGAAAATGCTTGTCCGAGCCTATTTTCAGTTCTTCTTGTGCCTAACAATGATGGGCATGAATGCTTTATGAAGGATACAATTCCAACATTTTTTTCAGATAACCCGTCATTTAATGGCTTAATCAGAGCATCAGCATAGCTATCTCCCCATATTAATAAATTCCTTCCATTAACATTTTTAAATTGATTAAAAGACCTAACTAAAGTTCTTTCAATTTCATTAGGAAATGGATCTCCCCTAAAAGCTGACAATGATCCATTAAAATTAGTTATTCCAATTAATCCCAAGGATGTAAGCAAGATTGTTGTCCCAATAATACTCTTTAAGAGAACATTAGTATTTATCCTTTCTTTGTCTCTAAAAGGTTGCTCTATGAACTTCCAGCTTAAAAAGGCAAAGAATAGAGTAAATGCAATTAAGAATATTTTTATAACTGGATCCATCAAAGCCTGATATTTATAGTTAAAAAATACCAGTATCGGTTGATGAAATAGGTAAGCTGAATAACTTATTAAGCCTATTGCTACAAGAGATGGATGGCCAAGTACCTTCCCTATAGTACTTTTGGAATCTGTATATAAGATCAAAATCAATGTTCCTAAAACCGGAATTAAAGTTAAAAGACTTGGAAAGGGAGTGGTTTTATCAAAAGCAATAATTGAGAAGGAAATCATCAATATCCCGATAGATGCTAAAATATTATTTGGTTTTAATTTATGATTTGAGAGATAAATCGATGCAAGGACTCCAACTAAAAGCTCCCATGCGCGGGTTGGAGCCAAGAAAAAATTTGCTGATTGATGATTTCTTTGTCCCCATTCAGATAATAATAAACTCAGTACAGCTGCAATGAATATAATTAAAAATAAATTATTTTTTCTATATCTCCAAATAATAAATAAAAAAATTGGAAAAAGGACATAAAATTGTTCCTCAACCGAAAGACTCCAAGTGTGTAACAATGGTTTAAGAGACGACTCTGAATCAAAATAACCGCTCTCTCTCCAAAATAAAATATTAGAAGAAAAAAAAGTAATTGCTAAAACTGATTGAAAGAAATTAAGTAAATCTTTTGGAAGAAAGGTAATCCAAGCAATTGGAATACTCAATATAATTACAAAAAATAAAGCTGGAAGAATTCGTCTTGCTCGTCTCTCATAGAATTTAGAAATTGAAAATTTGTTCTCTCTAAGGTCTTTAATCAAAATGCTTGTAATTAAATAACCGCTGATGACAAAAAAAATATCAACGCCAACAAATCCTCCTGAAAAGAAAAATAAATCGGCATGGAAAAAAATTACTGGTAGGACTGCAAGAGCTCTAAGTCCATCTATCTCAGGTCTGTAATGCACTGATAGTTTCCCTCAAAAATTTTGAATACTCTAATGTAAAAAGAAAGAGCTTAATTGCCATTTAGAAAAAAAATACTTAAAAATTAGCCTATTATTTAAAGTCAGAGGATTAATAATTTTATGCCTCAATAATAAGTTTATTAGATTTTAATTGAGATACTATTTCATATAAATCCCATGCAGGAACATTAAGTAATTCTGCAATATCTAATAAATCATTCTTTCCATCACAATAGCTTAAAAAATTCATTATTAATGACACTTTTTCATTTCTTTTTTTCTCAGATAGTGTTGGGTATAAACCCCGCTTACTCATTTGAGGCTCTCCTAAATTAGTGCATTTAAATTTATGATTATTTTCTAAGAGCTCTAATGCTCTTCTTGTAACCCAATACCCTCCATCTAAGCCCTCAGGAGTTACCACATCAGTAAGATTATCAAGTGATGTATGATATTCCGGATAGGCTGAAAACTTACTTCTCATCAAACATACCACAGGAAGATCGATGCCAGAAGAGCAATATTGCCTTTCATCACTTCCTCTATCAAGCCAACTATAAGAAATATAATTTGGATCTGTCCACTTCATAACATGCTTAGCAACACTATCACTTAATGTAAATCCATCTCTAGATGGTAAGTATGAGTAAGCTCGATTATCTCCAATACAGATGATATTAAACCCAGCTACTGTAGACTTTTGCATTTGCTTATAGTGCTGACTTAGATAAGAAATTGAACCAATGGTTTCAGGTACAAAAATAATTCTATATGTGTAGTGTCTATTTTTCTTTTCACTTAACCATTTAGAAATGAATGTGAGAACTGTGGGGCCAGATAACTCATTATTAGCCATAGATGGGTGGCATAAGCATGAACTGAGGAATATTTCTTTATTTGTTCTCCCAGGAAGAATTAATTCCCCATAATTTAGGACTCCAGAAAATAGCTCTGTATCTACGAAAACCTCATATTCTCCATCTTCAAGAGCAAGGTATTGATCATAGGATAAACAAAAACCCCAACGTTCTTCATAGTAACTTGTTATATAAGGGATGGCGCTTGGCTGGTTTGGAAGTGTATGCAAATGCTTTTTTAATTCATCAAGTGTAATCTTTCCATGGAATGAGCAGCTATAGCCAACTAGATGGAGATTATTTTTGGAAAAGTCACAAATCTTTTTTCCACTGGGGGTAAGAATAAAAGCTTTATTAACCCGCCATTCTTTTGGAATAGTCCAATCAAATACTTTAGTTCCAGAAGGTATAGAAAAGACCTTTAATTTAGGAATGATTTGATTTAAGATTCCAAGCGATTTTCTAAACCCATCTCCAGTAATACTTCTATTTATGGGCCACAAATCTTTAGCTAAATTATGTATCTCCTGGCCTATCATACTGTTAATTTATTTTAAAAAGATTTCCTTCAGCTTTATCAGACTTGATAAGCTCTGTGACAAAATCAAACATTTTAGAAGACGAAATAGTTCTTAAACCAATCATAGTTTTTTCTCTAAATCCCTGATATAAACCATTTTTCCACATTAATTCTCCAGCAGGATTAACATGTGTAACTACATTCTTTTCAATATCCCTAACAAATAATTTATAGTTTTTGATCTGCTCACTTCCATCTTCGTTAATATAGGTGCCACTAAAATTCTTAAAATAGCGATATCTAACATTATTCATCTCTTCCACATAGTGATAAAAAGTCATACTCTGGGAATCTTCAAGATCAAGGATTGCGATTTTACCATTTAATTTATGCAGAATAGCAAATGGGCTATCATCTCCATAACCACTTTCATTATCAACTCCTTTAAATAATTTTGCTTTATGTCCAATTGCAGCAAATGAATAAATAGGATGCCCTGTTCTAATAGAGTCCTTATGAATTCTTGCAGCTTCTGTTAAAGCGCCCATTTGAGAAGGTGTGTTTCTTATATCAAAAAAACAGGTTTTAGGAAAATCAAAATTAAACAAAGGAAGCAGTATGGTTCCGTTAGGACCAACAGCATCAAGAAAACTAAACAAAATATCTTCAGGAGTTAGCTTCCCTTCACGGAATGCTGTTTCTTCAATAGTGCGTCTAATGCTGCTATGAATTAAAAGTATATCTCCATCGGCAACACCGCATTTTTGCCAATTATTAGAAAGTTTTTTTATGGCCTGTTTATTCATATACGTATAAAAATTCAGGGTAAAAGTTATAATTTATGAAAAAATAAAAAAATTTTTGAGATTTTATAAAAATTCATACCCTTTTACAATGACTCTTAATTGAGGATAGTGCATTAAAAGATTTGCCAATATATGGTGAATAGTTTTCCCAATTTTTAGAGCTGTTTTTGTAAATTTTCTGTCTAGTTTGAATATTTGAGACAGTTCTAGTAATTTTAGGATTTTTTTCAGGTGATAAACAATTTTCTTCCCAGTTAACTCCTAAGAAACTTAATAATTTTTTAATCTCATTGTTTGGATCTTCAGTTAATAAATCATAGTCTAAGTTATAAATTTTGATATTAAGAGATTCCTTCCAATATTGCATGAGGTCATCATAAAGCATGTAGTAAGCTGCACAGTCCTCTAATGAATTTGAAAAGCCTTGAGCAGGTGATATAAAATATTGCGTGAAATTTGACCAACAAATAGCTCTTGGATCTCTTTGAAGATTGATGATTTTTGCTTCAGGTATTGCCAAAGCAATGAGTCCTAGGTAGAAAAAATTTTGAGGCATCTTATCAGTTATCATCGAAAAATTTTTACATAGATTTTGAACGCTATTCAAATAATTACTCCTAAATACATTTATTAATTTATCAAATGCCCTTCCATCAGGCTTACTTTTAATGATTGGATACCCGAATTTAGAAGCATATAAGAGCTCGCCTCCCCCAAATATTTTAGAATGCGAAGATATGATTTGTTCTATCAAAGTAGTGCCTGATCGCGGCATCCCTAAGATAAAAATGGGTTTAACGGCTTCCTGGATTTCAATGTTAGCGGAGCTTTTAAGAAGTTTTTCAAAACTCTTTTTAACCTCGATAAAGAACCTGATATCAACTTCAATACTATAGTTAAGCAATTTTCTTTTATAATGATTTCCAAGCTTGAAATACTTGAATGCTTGATCATATAAGCCTAAGTCATCATATGCCTTACCGATCCCAAATCCTAAATGACATTTATTTACTTCATTATCTTCATTATTGTAATTTCTAAGCATTTGTTGAAGATGAGCATCTTCATTGAAATATTTTTTGGTGTAAGAGAGATGCCTGTGGCCCTCTGCAAATTGATTATTGATAGCAATTGTCTTTTTAAAGTATGAAATTGCTTCATCAAAGCATCCCAAATCCCTTTTAAGCAAACCTAAATTACTATAGGCATTATAAAAATCAGGATTGGATTTAATTGCTTCCTTGTATAATTTTTCAGCATCTGAATACATATGAAGCTTTTTATAAGTATTGCCAAGGTTATTCAGAGCCTCATAATCTCCTGGATCGAATTTAACTGCTTTTTCGTTACATAGCACTTCTTTATCAAGCAAACCCTTAGTAGCACTGATAGCCCCCAAAACTTTCCATGAAAAAGAATCTCTTGGAAAATATCTAATAATAGAGTTAGCTAAATTTTCTGCTTCAAAAAACTTTTTATTATTGTAAAGATAAAGAAGTTTTTTTTTATAAGAAATCAACTCGCTTTTCAACATAAAAAATACTCTAAATTTACAACTGAATAAGATATCTAATTATATATAATCCTGTGCTAACTATATTTGATGCGCTTAAATATCTTCCTTCGAGAGATAAACTGAAAGATTGGCTCCAAAATATTTGGCTCCATATTTAGTTAAATGCGAACCGTCTACGGATAAGATATTTTTTCCATCAAATGAATTTTTACAAATATTTTTTGAATTGCAAATTATAAACATTGTATCTATATATCTAATATCATTAGTCTGAGCTATTTCTAATAATTTCTTCCGAAGTCTTTTTTGTCTATCAGAAATTTTAAAACTCGCATTGAGACCTTCTAGACCATATTCATTTTTAAATTGAGAAGCAGATTTTAAGTGGAACTCCTTCGAGCCATACAATGTAATTTTATTATTTAATCTTTTGATGCGTTTAATACTCTCGGCCATGAAGTCAAGCTGCCAATCCATCCAACTTGAAGCAATCCATACCTCATCTGCTTCGGATAAAACTTGGATAAGGATTGGCTCATTAAAAAAATTAGGGCGACCATAACATTGAGTTGGTTGGTATTCTTCCAATCTATCAAGCTCGATGAATAATACTCCACAGATAGATGGAATTCTGTAGGTGGATATTTGATACTTTGTTTTTAGATTTGATTCCAATACAGAATTTACTAAATCTTCTGCATAGCTATCACCAACTATAAATAAATTCTTTCTAGAATCACTTTGATCAAATCGTTTTAAATTTGCCTTTGCCATATTTACAGTACTATAGTCTCCAATATTTAGAAATTGCTCATAAATTTGCCTTTCATTTTCATTCCTAAGATCTAGCAGTCCATTACTAGTTGATAATAAGATTCCTATGCTACTAAAAGACAATATTCCCAATATACTGATTCTAAAAATTGATGAACTGGAAATCATTTTTTGAGATCGGAACGGGGTCTCAATCCATTTCCAGCTTAAAATAGCAAATAATATTGAAATAATAGTTAATAAAATAAGCCAATGTGCTGATAGTTCACTTGAAAATCGATGGCGCGCAAAAGCAAACACTGGTTGATGCCATAGATAAGCACTATATGAAATAAGTCCAAAAAATACTAAGGACTTAAGACTTAAAAATTTATTAACTAAGGTTCCTTCTGAACCATAAAGAATAATCATCAAAGTTCCTATGGTAGGTATCAAGCTGTAAGCACTCGGAAAAGCGGTGTTGTTATCAAAATAAAAAATAGAAAAGAAAATCATAAAAAATCCTATCATGCTTAAGATATTCTTTAATAAGGATGGCTTGCTTGATTTAAATTTATTGAGATAGAATGCTGCCAATATACCTAATATAAACTCCCATACTCTTGTTGGAAAAAGATAGAAAGCGCCAGTAGTAACTCTTTCGTAAACTCCATAATTAGATGAGATATGTGCCACGGAAAGACTAACTAAAAAAAGGATTGCTAAAAGCGAAACAATCTTCTTATGGCCAAATCTCCAAGTGAAGAGCATGAAGATTGGCATTACTAGGTAGAACTGGCCTTCTAAAGCTAAGCTCCATGTGTGAAGAAGAGGCTTTAACTCAAGAACAGAAAAATATCCACGCTCCCACCAAAATAGAAAATTTGAGGTTGAAGTTGAAGTAGCAAAAAGACTTTCTCCGAAACTCTTAAGATCACTTGGTGTTAGCAGCAAGAAAGCAAAAGGTATGCAAACCGCCATCACAAAAAATAATGCTGGCATGATTCGTCGAACTCTTTTCTGATAGAAATTTATTAAACTAAAAGTATTTTGGGAAATATCATTAATCATTAATGCTGTTATAAGATAGCCACTAATTACTAAGAAAATATCTACACCGAGAAATCCTCCTTTAAATAAATCGAATCCTGCATGAAACAGAATTACTGGCAAAACTGCAATAGCTCTCAACCCGTCAATTTCAGGCCTATAAGACATGTGTTATATTTTAACAGATTTGTTAAATTAAAATTCTGTTAGAAACACATAGATTTGTAAATTTAAATCACAGCTTTTGGCTTTTGTTTATTAAATGTGGGTCCTTAAATTATCCAGTATAAAACCTAGATGATATTCTTCTTGAACCAATTTAGGTTGCTTAAAACCTCTAATTCATAGAGATATTTTCCCTATTAACTGAAATGCATCAAAATCTATTTCCATCACTTTACTCCCACTCAATAGTGGCAGGCGGCTTATTTGATATATCGTAAACAACCCTGCTTATGCTTTCAATTTCGTTCACAATTCTAGAAGAAACTTTTGATAAGAAAGAATAAGGAAGATCTGCCCAGTGAGCAGTCATAAAATCAACAGTTTCAACAGCTCTTATACCAATTACATCAGCATAGCGTCTCTCATCACCTACTACCCCAACTGATTTAACTGGTAAGTACACGCAAAATGCCTGAGATACTTTGTCATAAAAGTCAGCTGCTATTAATTCTTCGATAAATATTGCATCGGCTTCCCTAAGAGCGTCTAACCGATCTTGAGTCAACCCGCCCAGAACGCGCACGCCCAATCCTGGCCCAGGAAATGGATGCCTATTTAATAACTCTGATGGAAGCTCTAGTTCCTTGCCAACTTTTCTAACCTCGTCTTTAAATAAA
>Ga0255766_10003408_pt1 | contig 13812 bp, 17 predicted proteins | sample 071ome_23_FD_179966 | JGI IMG/M metagenome (GOLD analysis project Ga0255766, IMG submission 179966) | Coastal salt marsh microbial communities from the Groves Creek Marsh, Skidaway Island, Georgia - 071403BT metaG (version 2) | ecosystem: Environmental > Aquatic > Marine > Intertidal zone >... | reverse complement strand
AGCTTCTCTGTAATATGGACTCTAATTTTATTATTAGGTGTCTTAGCCCTTCTAGAAGCAACGTTAACTCTGCCTGGAATCGCAGGACTAATATTAACAGTTGGTATGTCAGTTGATGCTAATGTTATTATTTTTGAAAGAATTAAAGAAGAATTACGTAATGGGAAATCAGTTAGATCTGCTATTGATTCAGGTTATGAAAGAGCAATTAGAACAATTGTAGATGCCAATTTAACTACAGGTATTGCAGCAGCAGTACTTTATCAATATGGTAGTGGTCCAATAAAAGGTTTTGCTACTGTTCTCTTCTGGGGGATTATTGTAAGTATGTTTACTGCTATTATTGTAACAAGATTTGTGTTTGATTTTGTAACAACGAGAAAAAATATAGAAAGACTGAGTATATAATTATGAAATTCATGGAAAACACTAAAATCAATTTTATGAAGTTCAAATCATTTGGATTTGGTCTCTCGTCCGTTTTAGCATTTGGATCAATTGCACTTATCCTTATGGGCGTTAATCTTGGCATTGATTTTAAAGGTGGAACAGCAATTGGAGTTAGTTTTTCAGATGATGTATCTATACAGGAAGTAAGGGGCTCACTTAAATCAGTATCTTTGAATGATAGCGTAGTAGATTTAAGTGGAGAAGAAATTAAATATTTTGGAAGTCAAAGCGATGTTATGATTAAAATAAAGTCTCTTGATAATGAACCTGAAAACTTTGGCCAAATAGTTATTAATCATTTGTATGATTCTATGTCAGCTAAAGTACCAGAAAATAAAAATGATTTCATTCTTTCGCTAGGCTCAGTAAGTCCAAAAGTTGGATCTGAATTAAGTGGAAAAGCATTTTGGTCTGTTGTATCTGCTTTAGTCTTAATTCTGTTTTATATATCTGTAAGGTTTGAATTTAGATTTGCTTTAGGGGCTATTTTAGCTCTAGTTCATGATGTTGTTATTACATTAGGAATTTTTTCTCTAACTGGTTTTGAAATTACACTAAGTACGGTTGCTGCTTTTTTAACTATTGTTGGATACTCCTTAAATGATACAATTGTTATTTTGGATAGAATTAGAGAAAATATGAAATCCTCTGGTACCGTAATGTTTGAATCAACTATTAATAAAAGCATTAATCAATCCCTAAGCAGAACTTTAATTACTTCTTTAACGACACTATTTGTTATTATTGTTTTGCTCGTTTATGGCGGTGAAGTAATAAGACCATTTTCTTTCACTATGCTAGTTGGTGTCATTGTAGGTACTTATTCTAGTATTTTTATTGCTAGCGCATTGCTTGCAACTATCTACCAATCTTCTAAAAAATAATGAATAATAAGATTTTGTTTCCATTCATTGCATTGTGCTTGATTTGGGGTTCAACATGGTATTTCATTAAAATTTCTTTAAATGCTGGGGTGCCACCTTTTTATGGAGTGGGATTAAGATTTCTTTTTTCTGGAATTATTTTTTATTTATATATCTATTACAAAAAGCTATCTATACCATTTACTCCACAAGCAATAAAATTATATCTCTCATTTGGACTATTAAACTTCAGTTTATCTTATGGAATAACTTATTGGGCTACTCAATATATTTTTTCTAGTATCTCATCGATTCTATGGGGTCTATTTCCACTCTTTACAAGCTTAATGGCTCATTTTATGATTAAAGATGATCCTAATGAGAGATTGAATAAAAATAAAATTGCAGCTCTATTTACTGGTCTAACTGGAGTAATAATTATGAGCACTAATCAAGAAATTGATTTAGCCTCTCAATCATTTTTGGCAATTCTTGTTTTAATTGCGGTAATTATTATAGCAGCATATCCAAGTGTTCTTTATAAAAAATACAATGACGAAGTTGGTCCATATCAAATGAATGCTGTTTGTCAGATATTAACAGGCTTTGTAATGCTTTCTATGTCATATCTGGTAAAAGAAGATACTTCGGTTATATTATGGACAAATGAGCTTATACTTTCAACATTATATCTTATAATTTTTGGGGGATTTATTTCTTGGGGGATTTATTTCTGGCTATACCAACACCTTAATGTAACACAAGTTACTTATGTTGCTATCTTCCCTCCAATAGTTGCCATTCTACTTGGTTGGGTATTTTTAGGAGAAATACTTACATTAAAAGAAATTATTGGAACCTTATTTATTCTTGGAAGTTCTATACTTATATATAGGAAATAGAACCTATTTTATAATAAATTAAATTATGGTTGAAAAAATTAAATCAAACCTTCTTGCTGGTATAGCAACTATTATACCGCTAGCGTTAACTGTTTATGTAATTCAAGTTACATTAGAAATAACTATTTGGCTTGGTGGGACTGTTGCAGAACCATTAGAAAGATTTGTTAATGTAACTTTCCCAGGGTTTGGTTTAATCAGCTCAATTGTAGGTCTTTTAATTGTTTTATTGGCTCTTATCATCTTTGGAGCTTTAGCTAGAAATGTTTTTGGCAAAAGAGTTGTTAGTTGGTTTGAGGGAATCTTTAAAAAAATCCCTTTAATTGATACAATCTATGGAACAACTAAACAAATCATTGAAACAGTTTCTGGATCACAAAATAATTCTTTTCAAAAAGTTGTATATGTTGAATATCCAAGAAAAGGTACATGGACGTTAGGTTTTGTTACTAGTGAATCTACAAACGAACATGATGAGGAGTTTTATCACCTTTTCGTACCAACTACACCAAATCCTACATCAGGATTTTTTCTTATTATTCCTAAAGAAGATACCACTTTAGCAAATTTAAATGTTGAAGAAGGCTTCAGAATGATTGTTACAAGCGGAATGGTTGGAAGTCATAAAAATTCTATTGTTAAATAAAAAAAAGGAGCACCAAAATGCTCCTTTTTTTAATTAAACCTAAAAGATAAAAGTTTATTAACCTCTACCTCTAGCCATAGGTGCGCGAGATACATCACCGTCTTTATCGATGAAGTATAGGTAACCACTTTCACGTGATACACCTGCATCAGCAACTTTTTCAGCATTACCGCCACCAGATCCGCCTCTAGACATACCTGAGCGCCATACGTTACCATCTTTACCTAAGTAATATAGATAGCCTTTTTCTTTACTAACACCACATGTTTTTACTTTTTCAGCCATTTTATTCTCCTTAAAAAGTTTAATGAATAAGCTTGTATAATTATTCTAACACTAAACTTGATTTTTTGCAAGAAATTTCTCCTCGTGAGCCCCTCGGAAGAATTTTACAAAAAAGCTTTAAAATTTTTATTAATTAGTTAAATTTGACCCATGCCCCGGTAGCTCAGCTGGATAGAGCAACGGATTTCTAATCCGTAGGTCATAGGTTCGAATCCTATCCGGGGTACGACGACAAACTCCCCTTTTTACTCTTTTAAAACACCCTTTATTATACCAACTACACACCAACTACACAAATTCACTGATCTTCGGTCAACAGTTAGAAAATCCGTTGGTGTCATTAGTATTTTTTTTTGTAAAAGAATTCCTTTAAATTGATATATGAAGTGTACAGCAACAACAAAAAGTATAGGGTTTTTTAGAACAGAGAAAAATAGAATCAACATAAATCCACCATATCAAAGAGAAGGTGGTGCTTGGTCAAATGATAAAAAACAACTCTTGATAGATTCACTTTTAAATTATTTTGATACACCCAAAATTTATCTTCATGATTTGTATGATGAAAAAGATGAATATATATATGCTGTTATCGATGGAAAACAAAGACTATCTACTATATGGGAATTTTTGAATGACGAATTTGCATTAGGTAATTCTTTTAAATTTTCTGAATCAGTTCACGATGAAAAAAATGCACCCAAAGGTGGAGATAGATATTCAGACTTTACAGATAGTTGGAAAGAAAGATTTAGAGATATTAGTTTAAGTATTACAGAAGTTAAAAATGCTGAAGAAGATGATATTGAAGAATTATTTCAAAGATTAAATAATGGAGAAACTCTTTCTTCAGCTGAAAAAAGAAATGCATTTGGTGGAGATATGTGTTCATTAATTCGTGAAGTTGCTGAACACAAATATTTTAAAGAATATGTAACCTTCAAAAATAAAAAATATTCACATTATGAAGTTGCAGCAAAACTTTTGAGAATTGAAGAAAATACAATGAATGGAGGATTATCAAGATTTTGTGAAATTAAAAAACAATATTTAGATAATATGGTAAAAAACAATAAATCAATGAGTGATGACAATTCAAAGAAATTAATTTCAAATGTAACAAAGAATTTAGATTTGATGACAAAAGTGTTTCAAAAAGAAGACCCCTTGTTAAAAAAACTAACAATAACACAATTATATTATATTAGTATTGGAAATATTTTAGATAAATATGGTCATGAAAAAATATTTGGAAAACTCCAAGAGTTTTTTACTCGATTTAATAAAGAGCTTATACAGAATTATAGGTTAGATGAGAATGAACAAAATTTTGAACTAAGTGCATACCAAAATATGAGTCAACATAGCACTAATAATCCTGGTAATATGGAGTTAAGGTATAATTGTCTTGAAAAATATTTTTTATTATGGAATGATGACGTTGCAATTAAAGATTTAAATAGAAAATTTTCAGATGAAGAAAGATATGTACTTTGGAAAAATTCAAATGAAAAATGTACAGAATGTGATAGAAAAATTGAATTTAAAGAAGTTGATGCCGATCATGTCGATAAATATTCACATGGAGGACAAACAATTCTTTCAAATGGTAGATGTAAATGTCAAAGTTGCAATAGATCAGATAATCCACATTTAAACTGAACAATATTTCTTTAATTTTCTCCTCTATAAGTCAACGATTTTCTAATCCGTAGGTCATAGGTTCGAATCCTATCCGGGGTACGAAATAATACTGTAAAAATATTTTATGTATTTATTTCGGGTAATTCAAACGCAACAACTCTTGCATCATTATCTATTGCATATAGAAACCATTTACCATGCATATATGCTGTAGCAATTCCATCAGTGTAGGAAACATTATCTAAGTACATGGTAGTAATGTATTCTAGCGATTTACGATCATATAAATGAAAACGATTATCAGTCTTGCTTTGCTCAGTACAAATCCAATATCCATTATTATCTTTATCAATTACTAAAGCAATCCCTTCAGGATCATTTCCTCTGTCAAAATTACCTAAATCTTCTTTTATAACTTCACCAGTCATTAAATCTAACGCCATAATCTTGTGGTGGTCTTTCATTTCTTCTGCTACTAACAAAGTTTGATAATATTTATCAGCTTGAATACTTTCTACTTGATAAAGCTTTGGGTTTCCTAGTACTGTAGCTGGCCCTACTGAAAATTCTTCATTTTCAATGATGAAATCCCAACTAAGAATTCGATCTTCTCTTGGATTATTGTATTCATAGCTATCCGTAACTAAAACTTTGTAAGAGTTGTTTTCCTGCTTGTAAAATGTAATCCCATATGGGCTGCGCAACTCGCCATTTCCAAAAGTACCTAAGAAGTCCATCGATGAATTAAATACAGCAACCTGCTTATTATCTCTTTCTGTAACTAAAACAAACTGATCATTAATAGTGGTAATTCCATTTGGATAGGCATTTTCTCGCTTAATAGATTTTTTAAACTTTCCGTTCATTGCACCATAAACATGCAATTCATCTTTATCTTTAACTGTCACTACAATTACATGTTTTCTCATTAAGAATCCAATACTGTCCATTCCCGCGTCATCAACAGATTCTGTTACGAACATCGGGTTATCCAAGGTAATGACATTGGGTTTAGAATTGCATCCAATGATAAAAAACAAAGAACTGATAATGTAAAATTTTAAAATCTTCATATACTATTCTACTATACTTAGCAGCTCAATGTCAAAGACTAAGGTAGAAGATGGTGGAATAATATATTCGCCTTTTTTAGCGTCTTTATAAACCCCTGCAATACCATAACCTAAATTTTCAGGGATAAATACTTTCCATTTAGAACCAACTGGCATTTTTTGTAAAATTTGTTGCCAACCTTGGATTACTCCATTAAGTGCAAAAGTTGCTGGCTCTCCTCGATCATAACTACTATCAAATTTTGTTCCGTCAATTAAATATCCGTTATAATGAACAACAACAGCATCATCAAAGTCTGGAATTCTACCACTGCCTTCTTGTAAAACTTTATATTGAATTTGACTTCTACTAAGCACTCTTACGCCTTCATTGTATTTATTTTTTTCCAAAAACTCCATACCAGCCATTTTATTTTCTCGAGACATTTTTTTGGACTTTTCACTCAAAGATTTCATTAGATCTCTTTCTATTTCAGAATTTTTTATATTGAACGCTCTTAATACTTCTAGTCTACTTGGTGCATTAATTCTTGGTTCAGTATTATCCCAAAAATCTTGTAAGCCCTCAATAAGTAAATTATGATTAATTTCTGTTTCTGGAAGATTTTGGCCAATATTAACTCCCATTGAATAACTCAATGAATCCTGAAACGTTACAATAGGCTCATTATCTACTTGTTTGGACACATTACTTTCTGATGAGCAAGAGAATAATAAAAGGCAAGAAATTGCTAGTTGAATTTTAAATATAATTTTCATGCTAGTATTCTATCATCATTCATAAAAAGAGTAAAGGAAAAATTATCTTCCATCTTCATAGCCTTTATAATTATCCATCATATCATAAAGACCATAAAGACTGCTGAACTTGATTAAAAGCGAGCTAGGAAGTAGCGCTCTAAGTAAAACTACTTGATTCATAATCCATGGAACTTTTGGTGAATGAAATCCAAGTTTAATGGCACGATTCACAATGACTTTTGCAACTGCATCATGACTTTTCACTCCTGGTGCTAGTAAATGACCTAAAAAATTAAGCTTGGTTCCTTCAAATAATCCTTTCTTCAAAAAGTTTGGGTGAATGGAAGAAAATTTAACACCCGACTTCCCCATCTTTTTTACTTCAAGTCTTAAGGATTCAGTAAGTCCTGCTACAGCCCATTTAGTAGCAGCGTATACAGCTAGCTTGGGAGCACCTGTCATTGATGATGCAGAAGAAATATTAATAATGTGACCAGAGTTTTTATCTAACATAGCTGGCATGAATGCACGAATCGTATATATCATTGATGTGAAGTTTACATTAATAAGATTTTCAAGCTCTTCATCGCTTCTATCTAACATATACCCTGTATAAACAGTACCAGCATTATTAATTAGTATATCTAAACTACCAAACTTTTCTTTAATAATATCTGCATTACTATATACCTGCTCTTTGTTAGTAATATCACAAATTTGTGAAAAAACATCAAATCCTTGCTCTTTAAAATTGTTAACAGTTCTGTTAAGATCATCTTCCTTGAAGTCCCAAAGAATTACTTTTCCACCTTCATTTAGAATTCTTTGTGCAGTAGCTAAACCTATACCTTTAGCTCCTCCCGTGATAAGAACAAGTTTGTTTTTAAGATTCACACTTTAAAATAAAGTATTACAGATTAGAATACCATTGAATTCCATATGCCAAAGTTACACTTATTGCTAAGCCTAACATAAGTCTGAAAAAATCAGAATAAAGCATTGGAAATATACCTTTTTTGTGCTTGTCAGTGTATGTAAGAGTTCCATAACCTTTAGCAAATATAATACCAATTTCTCTACCTGCTAACATGCCCATAAATACAAAAGTAGTACTCATAGGTAGGTCATTTAATTCTTTAAAATAGTAAAGTACAAACACATACACCAAATCAACTAGTGTAGCAGAACGAACATATCTAGTGTTTGTTTTAGATAATACTATTTCTTGAATTTTTCCTCCCCTTTCATAAAACATAAAAGCTAATCCAAGGAGCATTATTCCTAAAATAAGTATTTGAAAAGATATAGTAGGAACAGATGAATATCTTGGTAAGAATACCATAATATTTGCCATATCATGTGAAAGCCATGTTGACCATAACCAACCGGTAGTTATCCATTGTGCAATTCTCCAATAAATATTGTTCTTGTTATTACCCTTTTCACCTTCATATAAGATATATTTACTAATTAAATACCATGCAGCAAATGCAAACACAAATGATACGCCATATCCCACAAAACTTTTTAAAAGCATTTTTTCCATCAGACCATCCACGCTAGCGGCAAAGACAGATAAGACTAAAAAAGTGGTTGATACAGGAATTTTTAATCTAGTTAAAAGAACTAAAACAAGAGGTGCTAATGCGTGATACCACATGATTTCAATTTCAGGAAATTCGTTTAGTCTTCCGAATGCAGGATCTCCCGCATTGAATCCTTGAATCATAGTGAAAACAAAAATTGATCCCATAAAACCAAACATCCAGTACCATTTTACATCAGCTTTATTAGATGCAATGTAAGTACCTAAAGTTTGAATACTATCATTTGCAGTAACTGCATATACAGCAAATAAAAACCCGACAAAAGACCATAGAGTTAAAAAATCCATCAAAAGTCCCCTATAAAATTAAATATTTTCATCATGTCTAACAATTTTACCATTGATTTGAAAAATTATATCTTCTGCAATATTTGTTGTATGATCTGCAGCTCTTTCAACATATCTTGAAATATTATAAACAAGTAGCTCGCGAATATCTTTGTCATCTTCAATAATTACTAATTTTGTATTTTTTGAATCAGACATAGATGCTCCGGAGGAGGGACTCGAACCCCCGACCTGGTGATTAACAGTCACTCGCTCTACCAACTGAGCTACTCCGGAAGATGGTAGAAATTTTTAATATTATTATCTAAAAAACAAGTATTATTACTTTTATTTTTGATTATGAAGTAAAAGTTATAACTCTAGTTCGATAAATAATTTTTTTGTAGGGTCAAATTGACCATGATTCTGGACATTTTTAGAGATTTCAATTTTATTACTTGATGACATCTTTCCGATGTACGCATGAGTAGATTTGATTCCGCCTAAGTACCATCTTGCATCAGATATATACGCAAAATCTCCTTCTTTTGCACCAAGATCTTTCATTAAGTCTGCTGGTAAATATATTTTATTATCTGTGTCATCCACAACTTTAATCATATCACCATCAAAGGTGATTTGACTACCTGCATTTTCATTAACTTTAGAACCTTTAAAGAATGCTGGACCATCTTTGATTGTCCAAAGAGTTAATCCTTTAATTTGTTCATAGTGCGATTGATTTGGTTTTGAAGTAAGTAAGGTTACTATTACTCCAATGGATGTACATGCCACTACATTATATAATGCTCTAATATATGACCAAGGTTTTGCTTCAACATATTCTATCCCATGTGAGAATGGTTGAACAAAAATTTGAGGATACTGAATTCCAAGGAATATAAATGCTGCACCAATAATAAATGTTAAAACAGCTGCTCTAGATGAAAAGCGCTGCCAGAAAATACCAAGGAAAATAACCGTAACCATTGGTGGAGTCACTACACTATGAAATGCACCATGAGCCTCATAAATGGTTCCATATTGTGCAAATAAAAATGCTGCCTGTATACCAACAAAAGTAACAAGTAAGGAAGTAAACATGGAAACTCTTAGGCGTGTTTTTTCAGAAGGATTCTTACTTAATGGCGTATATACATCATTAACCGCCACAGCTGCTGATGCATTAATTTGCGAATCCAAGCTGGACATTAAAGCAGCAACTACTGCTGCTACTAAAAATGCAAAAATTGCTTCTGAATTAGCTACCAGGGAAGCAACAACAGTAAATACACCATTTGCACTTCCATTTGGTAATAAATCAGTGATAACACCAGGGGTCATATTTTCCATAGCTCTAGCCAACCAACCAGCATTTGAAACTGCAACAGTACCTATTGGCAAGAAAACCAATACATTCATCAAAGTTGCTCTTCTAGCATGAATAACAGATCGAGATGCTAAAAATCTCATAATTACTGCCTGATTCATAAATGCAAATCCAACTGAACCAACTACTCCGTCTTGCCAGAAAATTCCAACAAAGTTAAAGTCAGGTGGTGAGTTAAAATCTGCCAACGGCAACTTATTTGTAGCTGACAAATTGCTCCAGAAGAAATCAAATCCTCCTAAATAAGCAATACCCAAACCAAAAATTAGTAACCCTGCAAATAGCAGAATGACACCTTGTAAGAAGTCAGTAAATATAATCGCAGTTTGGCCACCTAAGGACACATAGGTACCAGATATAATAGCTACTACAATGATTATAGTATTAATTTCCCATCCTAAAATTGGCTGTAATAATGACCCTAAAGCCAATAATCCAATACCTATATATCCTATCAGATATAAAAGCATGGTTATCGTAGATAAATTTCTTACAGTGGAATTAAATCTACGTTCAAAATATTCAGGAATAGAATTGACCTGCATGTAATAAATAATTGGAATCCAACCAAATAATAATAATGGCATAAAAAACCAATCATTCATATAGGTCATAGTGGATGAAAACCCATATTCAAAACCTTTAGAAGCATATTTCGCAAAACTATGTGATCCTACACCAGTTGCCAACATTGACATTCCAATTAACCACCATGAAAATCTTCTTCCACCAAAAAAGAAATCTTCAGTTGATTGATTATTTCTTGCAAAAAATAATCCCGCACCTAATACAAAGAATACGTAACCAGCTAAAATAACCCAAAATAATTCTGAAGTAGCAATGGTATTCATGTAATTTTCCTAGTTAATAAAAAGACATTAAATATATATAAAGATAAAATTACTAAATATAACTGAGGGTAATCATTCAGTGCTGAAACAGTCATTAATAAGTGGATAGAAGAAACATAAATGAATCCCCAAATCAAAATCTGAATCCATATCTTATATTGATTCCAGAACTCTTTGCCACCATAAGCTTTGAATACTGCAAACAGACCTCCGCCAAAAATCAATAGACCAAGACCATATTGATACATAAAAGGAAGCCAGGAATGTGAAAATAAATCCATTATAGTTCTTCCTCAAATACTTTTAATAATTGCTCATAGGTATCATCTAAAGTTTGAGCCATCACTTTTGTATTGCCAATAACAGGCATAAAAGATGTGTCGCTTTTCCAGCGAGGAACGATATGAAAATGCAAATGAGATTGAATGGAAGCACCAGAGCCTTCACCTATATTAGCTCCAAAATTAAATCCATCACAATTAAAACTACTTCTTAATATTTTCATCACTTTTTTGGAAATAGACATAATCTCAGATAAAACTTTATCTTCGAGTTCTTCAAATCTATCAACTTCTTTATAAGGAATAACCATCAAATGTCCATTATTATAAGGATAATAATTCATTATTACATAACAATGTTTTCCACGATGAAGGATTAGATGCTTTTTATCATTGCCTTCTTCAATGAAATCAGAAAAAATTTTTTGAGAGTCTTGTTTCTTATTTTTAAGGTAATCCATTTTCCATGGAGCCCATAAATGTTTTTGATTACTCATGTACTATCTGTTTTTGCTTGATTAATTAAATCTCTTAGCATGGGTTTAATATAAACATTATCAAGATTAATTTGACTAAAACACTTTGCTAAAACATACAATCTCTGTTCAAGAGGTTTGTGTTTATTTATTACAATGGTATCATTTGAAAATAATAAACAATTATCGCCATTAAAATCACCTTTATCATGTATGATTTTTATGTTACATTTTTCTCCAAGTTCTAGAAAATCTTCTAATAATTGTGTTTTCTTTTTATCAGGCTTTTTTTTCATTTACCAATTCCAGTTAAATCACTGCTGCTTCTTATCTTATCACCCAAACCATCGACCATTTTAATATTATATTTTTTCATAACGGCAGTTTCAGGAATCTCTTCCAACGTTCTATCTCCACCATTTGCAAAAATATCAGGTTTAATTGCTTCTAAGCTTTTACAAACACTCGCATCTTTATCAATACTTAAAAAAACTTCATTAACGCATTTGAGGGCAGCAACAATTTCCATTCTGTCATTCTCATGCATAAAAAACTCTCCCTTTTTGATTTTCGCTTGATGATTATTATTTATAATAACAATTAATTTATCTCCCAATTTTCTAGCTAGCTGTAAATATTCAAGATGTCCAACATGAATTGGATCAAAATATCCACTAACAGCAACTACTATTTCTTTCTTCATTGCTTGATCTCCCAATCTTCTATTTCTAATGCCCAATTTGTCCTTAATATTAATGAGTCTGGATAAACATAAAATTTTTCTGAGTTACTATTATCTTGTAAATTTCCAGTATCAAGAATCTTATTATTATTTCGATCTTGATAGGCAAATAATTGATAAGTTCCACTGATTACATTATCAATTTTAAATTTTCCATCAAAAGATAATTCTGTTTTAAAACTATTATCTTTATTTCTTAATTCAATAACAACAGGAAGAATATAATTGCCATTAATATTGCCTACAATATTTGCAAATTGCTCTTTATCCTTTGTCACTTTCACGGAATCTGATTCAACTTCAATTTCTTCAGTATTAAAAAAGAAATTTAAATTTTGAGTATCATCTTTTGATAATTCAATAAAACTATCTGAAAAAAATGATAATTTATTTTTTTCAAATGATTGTTTTGGATTATATAAATCGACAGCCAAGACAGTGTATTTATCATATGCTAAATAACCAAAACTAAATTTATCAGAAGATGATATTATATAATCAGGTTTCTTTGAAAGTAATTCATTCTTATCAATTATACCTTTCCATAGCAAGATTGAGGGTTTGCTATATGATCCAAATATTTTTCCTTTAATTGCTGCTTGATTAATTGAATTTGAAAGACTTATTGGGATAACAATGTTTTCATTTAACTTAACATTTTGCTCATCGGATAAATTAGAATTCAATGATATAACATATGTTTTGTCCTTATCAAGATTGGATGGTAGCGTAATTATGACCTCTTTTCCATAATATTCAAAATCAATTTTTTGATTTACGGTTGGAAAAAGTTCGATTGCGTTTTTAAGAGACTCTTCTTTAATAAACTCATTAAAAGATAAGGTTATTTTTTGCCCCTGATTTAGATTAGTTAAAATTGCTGGAGTAGTTGACTTTAATTTTGGCGGATCAGAATCTAAAGGTCCTCCCTGAGGCGCTTTAACAGATGCGCATGAAAATAGAACTAGCAAACATAGAGTTAGGAGTATCTTATTTAATTGTTTCAAGAACATCAGATGCGTGTGTTGCAGTTTTTACTTTACTAAAAGCTCGTTCAATCATTCCATTTTCATCTATTAAATAAGATATCCTAAGAATACCTTCATATTCTCTTCCATACATTTTTTTAAGCCCCCATGCTTTGTATTTTTTGAGGACATTTAATTCCGTATCTGATAAAATATCAAATTTAAATTCATTTTTCGTGCAAAAGTTTTTTTGAGCTTTAACTGAATCTTTACTAACACCTAAGATAGTAATATTTTGTTTGTTAAAATTTTTAATGAGCTCATTGAAACCTATTCCTTCTTTAGTACAACCACTTGTACTTGCCTTAGGGAAAAACCAAATCAGCAACTTTTTACCTTTAAAATCTTTTAAAGATATAACGGTATCATCTTGATTTGGTAATGAAAACTCCGGAGCTTTTTGACCAATTTTTAACATAATTTAATTTTCATATATTTTCAAATACTTATCAGACCATTTTACAAAAGTATTATTATTAATTTCATTTTTTATTTCATTTATCAAATCCAAATAATATGCTATGTTGGTTAAGGTTGCAATCCTCAGTCCAAACATCTCATTCACTT
>Ga0255766_10003384_pt1 | contig 13885 bp, 12 predicted proteins | sample 071ome_23_FD_179966 | JGI IMG/M metagenome (GOLD analysis project Ga0255766, IMG submission 179966) | Coastal salt marsh microbial communities from the Groves Creek Marsh, Skidaway Island, Georgia - 071403BT metaG (version 2) | ecosystem: Environmental > Aquatic > Marine > Intertidal zone >... | reverse complement strand
TTCTCGCTTACGGGCGCCCCAGTTGCTCTTAACCATGCTTCAGTCAAATGATCCGTTTCAACTTTGAGAGAGCCATACTGAGGCCCATTATCCCTTGGATTTACTAGTCCAAAAAAACCTCTATCAGGGAATTGGTCATATTCCCAACTAGCCGTGGAATACCCTTGTAAAGTATTTTGAATATCTTGAGGTGGTTCGCTGTTAAAAATAAATCTACGAATTTGTTGACCAAAATCAGTTTCTAACTTTAGAACCGAATCTGTCTCCCACTGAAGTCTAAAACGTAATGGTTGCCGCATAATTCCTGCTGCGCCATAAGCTAAACAAGAACCCGATGTAGTTTCAACCCAGGATTGACCTTTTTGGATACCCTGAGGATTGTATGGAATACTGGAAAAGTCACCTTTATCTGGAATTCGCATACGCCAAAGCCAATCTTCATTAATAATTGAAACCCACTGTCCTTCAAGGTTTTCTTCGGTTAGATTCACTGGAGCCATTTCTCTTGGAGAAAGCTCAACACGTTCCTGTAAATTTTGATCTTCCGTTTGTCCAAATACAGTTCCTGTGGCTAGCAATAAGGCCACTAGTTGTAACTTGGTTTTTTGTAGTGATATTTTCATCTTTATACTTATTGAGTTAAGCCATTGTAAATGGCAGAAATAAATGAATCAGGCGAAACAAACCCGTTACCATATCTGCCGTCATAATCTCTGGATATGTCCGCTTCTAGAATTTCATCCAAACTCATGCCTTGATTGATGAAATGCTGAACTCTATCCCGAATTATTGTAATCATGTCTCGGTACTCGACAATATCTGCTTCATCAGCGATACGACCATGACCGGAAACTATCAGTGTGCCACCTTCCTGATTATGTCTAGGAACAGCTATTCTTATTATTGAATTTAGGGCATCTATTATTCCATTTATATGGCCAAAATTGCTTTGATCTATAAATGGGTAACTGCCTGAAACATAAAGATCTCCTGCGCTAATTACTTCTGAACCCCTGAAATAAACAATAATGTCGCCATTTGTATGTGCGGGTCCGAAATAAAACATTAAAACTGCTTCTCCATTAAAAAAGAAATCATATTGTTCCCCGATAAAAACTTCTGTAGGCCAAAGTTCAAATGGAATTTCAGGATTAGCCGTCGCCATGGTCAGCATAGTATTTTCATGCGCTATGACATCAGCGCCAGTGCCAAATGTTTCTTCCGAGTCTCGGGTGCCAGCTCCAATAGCAAATGAACGGCCAGCAGCCTTGATAATTTGATTTCCTCCGGTGTGGTCCTGATGGGCATGTGTGTTAATAACATACCTAATGATTTTTCCAGGTGCGAGATTGTTAATTTCTTCCAATATTTTTGGTGCTATCTCCGAATATTGAGTATCTACAACTAAAACCCCATCATCTCCAATTTGCAAGGTGACATTTCCACCAGCTCCCTGTAAAAGCCATATGCTACCCTGTATATGAAAAGACTTAACTTCTGTTTCAGAGATGTTATTTTGACCATAGACAAAAGGGGTTAAAAACAAAACCAAGAGAACAGAAAGAACTTTCTTTAAAAAAATGGTATCACTACACATAGCAAATATTTTCCTCGACACTCTTTACCTGACAATGTCTACATATTCTGGAAGTGCAGTATGAGCTCCACCACGCGCAGACTCTAAAGGAATTCGCCATCTTAGGGAAAACTCTTCACTAGCATCTTGTGACTGCTCTGAATCAATCATCCAGTGTGGAATAAACCCGAATTCACGATCCAGCTCTATAGCAGGTCGACAAGGGAAAGAAGATACTTCAGCTGAAAGAAGAGATTTAAATCCATTAGTACGAACAAATGGCTCTGTCAAATAAACAGGATCAGACACGATAGATACATGAGTAAGATATTTTCCATCCAACCCTAGAAAAAAATACTCATCTAATGTCGCTTGATCACTTAATGCGACTCCGTTTCTTCTTATCCAACCTGCTTTTAGGTGGGTGGTATGAACTATCAGGGTATTTCCTTCAAAACGTCCAGTCGAAAAACCTCCCCATGTATGTGGATAATGATCACCAGGATGTGGGCGCCCATCCATCCAAATAGTTCGTTCTTGTTCCATCCACTCTATATAGGTATGAAAAGCGACAACCTGCTGGTTCACGGAATCCAACTCTTCGGTGATTCTAAGATTTCCTATCCCTCTAAATCCATATGAAGAAGGATGTGGCTTGCACTGATGCTCAGGTACGTTTAACAGGCCAGATTGCCAGGTATCTCCTCTTACCCGAGCTGCATCATTCACTGGGAGACCCGCATAATCTCCTGCTTCTGGTCCAGGAATCCTTTCCTGAACATCTTCATGAAAAATTGCCCCCCAGTAACCGGCAATACCAGCCTGGGCCTGAAAAACTGGGGTGACCAGCAATACACTTAAAAAAAATTCTGGGAGAACTCTCCTCAATATTAAATACATATTAATTTCTGCCTTGCTTAATGTCAGATTCCAATAAACTTTATAATGAATTATTTAATGTTTTAAAATATTATTGTGCCTATCCTGTCTTATGTAAGGCTTATTTAGCTAAGGGGTCAGGTCGCATCTGAAATTTCACTATAGAGCTCAGTGTTCGCTTTCCACCTTCAATATGCCATACAGCATTTTGACCATAATCGGCATAGATACCACGGCCTTTCCATCCTGCCTCAGCATCATCAATTCGGCCATCCATTCCTCTCGAATAAAAGCCCAGAGGATAGGGCACGCGTAATTTAACCCACTCTTCAGTTTCTGGTAAGAATGCGAGGAGAGAGTCTGAACCTGAACCATTTGCAATGGGTATGTTTTCGCCTAAGCCCAAAATATTGAACTGATCAACCCAGTTGTAATATTGAAAGTCTGCACTTGTTTCCGCTGGGGCACCTTTAAAACTCGGTCCAGGTGTTCGATATAAGGTCCATCCTTCCTGGCAATGTTGGCCGGTAGCCTCAGGGCCATTCAGTATTTCACACTGACTGCGATCGAAACTGGCTAAATGACCACTTCCGGCTAGTGCCGTCCACACAATGCCATTTCTATCTACATCAATACCTCTAGGTGTATAAGAATTGAAGCCAAAAGAGTTTTCACCAAAAGGAGGCTCGTAAACTTCCGTTTTGCAACTTTCAGGTGGATTATCACCGATCTCGAGCCTCATAATTCTGCCTGGGATACCATCTTGAGCAGGCCGATTTGTTCCAATTCCTGGCGCCGCAAACCATATTGAATTATCAACCGGATTGACAATGAGACCATATGAACCAGGGTTGATTCTCCAATCAAGCTCAGCATTGAGCGGTTCATCAGGTTCAGTATATTCACCAATGACACCGTCACCATTGTGATCAACAACAAGGGCGCACCATCCCTGAGCAAGCCCAGCATCTTTAGTTTCATTAAAGACTCGTGTATTGAGCCAACCGATTAGTTCACCTCCTGTGCTGAAGTAGAGTGTATTATCTTCATCTTCTGAAAATTGCAGGTGATGAGTGCTAAAACAAGTATCTATTAAATCAAACTCTCCTGTAGCGGGGTCATATACCTGTGCGTTCATATATGTTGGTCCCACAAGGGGAAACTGTTGTGCTGAAGGATGATCTGAACCGTCTGAACAGTATTCCGGAATATCGAACCCATTATGTGTTGCCGCTGTCATCCAAACTCTCCCGTCCTGATCCATCATGGGATTATGCGGGTGTGAAAGGTTGTTCCATAATTGTTCTGTTCCCCAGTAAGGTGAGGCTGCAAAATTTCTGTAGGTTAACAATCCACTGTCTGCAGGCTCAAATGGCTCTCTGGTCAAAACGGGTACTTGTGTTGCTAGATTGGTTTGTGGATCTAGAATGACCAGCGCATCATTATGGAAATCTGTCCCAAAAAATGGACCATTCGCATTTACAGTTGGATTGCGTCTATCAGTTGTAATCTCGTCATGAATGAAAGCTGTTTCTTCACCCCATTCCCATAAGGTTAGTACAAGGTTACGTTCAAGCCCTTCTGGTCGTGGTGGTTCTGGAGGAACCTCACCTGCCATGATTCTGTCTATCCAATCCGCAAACATGTCGTAACCCTGTGTTCCAAAGGCTGCCATACTACGCACCATGTTGGCTCCATTCTGGCCTGACTGAACGCGCCTAACCCACGCATCGTGAGAGGAGGCAAAGGCACCGAGTGATGCTGGGATTTCACGTGTTGCCTTTGTGCCAATCTGATGACACAGGTTACAACTAGCCTTCATCTGATAAATCCAGTCGACTTGAGTTCGCATCGTCGGAGTTATTCCATTTCCTTGTTCACCTGTACCTGGAAACGAGCTTTCAGGTGGCACTTCAACTAATGAATACCAATAATTTGCCGGGTAAATTTCTGCTGCAGCTTGGGGATTTGGTGCATCTACAGCACCTAGATTAATAAGTTCACCGGGACTGACATTAGTTGTAGGTGAATCTATCAGTCCATAGCCTCTGACCCATACCCTATACCTTGCATCAGGCAAATCAGGAAGCACAAACCGGCCCAGATCATCAGTCACCACAATTTTACGGAATTTAGTTACCAAGTCATCTGTTTCGGCGATGACCCATACTCCTGCTTCTGGTCCCTCAGAACCAATAACTATTCCTCCTATATCATCAGAATCTATCGAAATAGAATCTAACCGATTACCTGCTTCTTGTGAAAAAGATAATGTGGTGAAGGAGCCAATTACTAGAATAGAAATAAATACTACAATTTTGTGTAAATTGATCAAAATAACCTCCTTAGCAAGCCAAAGCGAGGTGTAGGCTTGTTGACTTTAATCGAATATGGGAATTCCAGTCACGTTATTATTGTTAGGAACATTATGATAATGTTTTTGGGTTAGGCAAGCCAATGTCTGCTTTGGATAGTTAGAAGACATTTTGTTATTTCTTACCAGCTAGCCTTTGAAAGACTATAGATATTATTTATTAAGAACAATTTTATTAATTAATTCAGTTAGATACATGATAGGATTCCCAAAAAATAAGAGGGAAAGCGCCATGCTGAACAAACCAACAAGAACAAAACAAAAAACTGTTTTATCCGTCATGCTTATGACTGTGTTGTTACCGCTCACAGTGTTTGCGCAGAATCTGGGTTTAAACCCGCCTGCAGCACCTGCTGGCGACGTGGTGGCCAGCGGGAACTTTATCCATATAGTTGAAAACCTGGACCGTACCCTGGCTTTTTACCAGGATTTGCTTGGCGCTGAACCGCGCGGCGGTACTGAGCCTCGGGCCTTCGGTGTTATTGAGCAGGTAGCGCTGATGTACGATGCTGTCGGTGCTGAGTTCAGGGGGGCAACCATTCCCGTGCCTAATACAGCTTTAGGGATGGAGTTTCTTGAATGGCGCGGTGTACGACGTCCCGTATCCAGACCGGCGTTTTATGATTACGGTGCGCCCATGTTTCTGCTGTTTGTTAAAGATATTGATCTGGCCATTGAGTCAGTCCTGCGTAATGGCGGTACTATTGCAACGCCAACAGGTGAGCCGGTTGTTAATGCCGCCACAGGCAGCCGTATTATTCTGGTACAGGATCCGGATGGTTACTTTATTGAGATTCTGCAGCTCGGCCAGATGCCCAATATGGAAGCAGCAGGAAATGTTTTTACCAGCCGATTTCGCTATACAGTAGCTGATGCGAATGAAACCGTGGCGTTTTATAACTCAGCTTTTGATTTTAATCTGCCTGCTGCCGGCGAGTTTAATGATGACGCGGTACTGGGTGCAATATTGGGCCTCGAACCTGCGGCCACTTCACGTATTGTCTCTGCCCTGGTCCCAGGTAGTTCATTGACCATGGAATTGCTTGAACTGGATGTTGCCCGGGCTGAGAGAATTCATCAGCGCTTACCGGCAAGAGGATCAGCCATTTTTCGCATTTTTGTGCGTGATCTGGATATTTCCATGGCCAAGGCGCTGGCTGCTGGTGCCGTATTGGCACCCAATAATCAGCAGGAAATTGTGCTGGATAACGGCTTGCGTATGCGGATTATAGAAGATCCGAATGGCATGTTATTGCAGCTGATCGAAAGAGCGCCATAAAATAAGGACTGGCAAAGCAGGAGAAAAAAGGCACAGATTGATGAGTGAGCATACGTCGGAAGTCGATCCCAATTTAATACTGCTCGATGAGTTTGACGATTTTGCCAAGCATGCACTGCAAGTTGTTGAAGCGTCGCGCCGTGAAATTCTTATATTAAGTAAAACGTTTGACCCGGCACTTTATAATACAGAGGCGTTTTACCAGCAGATTCTTGATCTGGCGCGGGCCGACCGTAACAGGCAGGTTAAAATTCTGGTGAAAGATATCCAGCCTGTGGTTGAACAGGGGCATCGTATTCTGGCGTTGGCGCGTCGCTTATCCAGTAAAGTTGAAATCCGTAAATTACTGATTAAACCGCAAAAAGATTCCATTACCTATGTTATCGGGGATCGTAAGCATCTGCTCTATATGCATGAAGATCAGGTTTACAATGGCTTTGTTTACTATGAGGCGGCGCAGGAATGCAAAAGCCTGGCTGATGAGTTTTCGTATATGTGGGATAAGCACAGTGAGCTAGATCCTGCTTTACGCACCATGTTGCTTTAGTAATTTAACTCAAAGCTTAATATCCAGAATATCTGCTGCAGCCAGGCGACCTGACATTACGCAGCCACCCAGGAAGGTGCCTTCCAGCGATCTGAGACCGTGTATACCACCGCCACCATAACCTGCTGCTTCACCCACGGCATAAAGCCCGGGGATAGGCTCGCCTGCTTGAGTCAGCACGCGGGAACCCAGATCAGTTTGTATGCCGCCCAGTGTTTTCCGGGTGAGGATGTGTTGTTTGATGGCAATCAGCGGATAGGCGGATGGGTCATCAATTTTCTGGTTATCGCAGGTGCGTAATCTGTCCAGCATATATTCACGCATCTGGCTGATAAGCTGACGCTGTTTGTCGCTTGGACCATTCGGTTCTGTCGCCGCGTCGTAGCTTTTAATCCCTTCGATGATAGCCTGGCGGTCCAGACGCACGCCTTCTTCGGAATAGTCCTGCATTTTATCCATCATTTCTTCAACGGAACTGGCGATCAGGAAGTCATCACAGGTTTCCAGCATCTCATCCACCAGACCTTTGACGCCAAAAAAGATACCCCTTAAAAAGCGGAGCAGTTTTTTATCACGTAAGGCTCGATTGTATTCCGAACCGGAAATGGCAAATTCCTTAATTGCAATTTTCATGTTCAGGATCTGCCAGGAATATTTGTGTTCCTGCTGGCAAATACTTTCCACGATACGACGCGTGTCAAAACCACCAACCGTGGGCTCGGCAAAACGTCTGCCATGGCTGTCCAGCCAGAGTGATGTTTTGGATGAGATAATGCTAAGACCATGGCCGGGCTGGGTCGGTTTCGGATGCTGAATGCCACCAGCATACAGCCATTGCTTATCCATATGGGTGAGCTTTGCGCCGACTTCCACGGCTGCATCATGCAAAAGTCCATCCGCATAGCGGTGAGAACCATTGAGAATAGTCTGTGGTGGTTCGCCCCAGGGGCCATACCAATTGGCACGCACCCGCTCAATACTGCCGCAGATTCCTCCGGATGCAATAATCGTGTTGTCCGCTTCTACCGTGAATTCTTCAGTGTTTAATTCATTGACGCCGCGTAAACCGGAAACCCGGCCATTTCCCTGCTCAATGTCGGTGACTTTGTGTCTGAACAGTATGGTCAGATTGGCGACATGCCGGTGTGACAGCAAGCTGGCAATCAAGGCATCGGCTAGCCCCTGACCGGAACCCCAGACAACATGAAATCGCGGAACAGTATTGCCGGGATTATCATCAGACCGGCGTTCTGCCCAATTGACGACAGGTAAAAAGCGGACACCTTGCTTGCGCAACCATTTATAACCCAGGTCGGTACAGTTATTGACATAAAACTCTGCCCATTGGCGCGGCCAGTGATCCGCTTCACCGAACTGTGCATTCTCTGACCAGTCCTTATAAGCGAGATCAACATTGTCTTTGATACCGGTCCAGCGTTGCTGCGGTGTGTTCACAAAAAACATCGCGCCAAAAGAAAGCTTTGCCAAGCCGCCGAAATGACGATCTTCATCCCGGTCCAGTAGCAGAACTTTCTTATCTGATTCCAGTAAATTTAGTGCAGCGACAATGCCTGCAATACCGCCGCCAGCAATGACGACATCTGTTTTATAGTGTTGGGTGGTGCTCAAGTTAAACCTTTCACAATACAGCTTGTTTTATTGCTTTATTGTAACCTAAAAGGGGCAAAAGTAATCAGACTTACTGTTGCCCCTCAAGGGTTTTAGATTGGCTAGAATTACTCAGTTATCTGGAAATTCCTGGACGACCCTTACCGGGAGCGCCGCGCCAAAAACGTCGATGTGAGGGAGTACTGGCTGCTGAAGCTTCTACAGCCTTTTACATTGCAGATGATGCCGTCCATGTTGAGCAGCAGTAGCTGTGCTTCATAAGCTGCTCCAGTTTGCTGGATAATTAATTCGATTTTACCAGCGAGGGACTTGGGCACCAGGACGAGGTGGCCATGTTTCGCACGGCCCTGGATTCCATTTGGCTGCATCAGCTTCGCGACGGAAATGAGAGGTGGTGACATAGGGCTGCATCAGATAGGCCGGGTCGTCCACAATCGTGGTGACTACAAACCATTCTTCGCCGGTCGGGGCAGTAAAACGGTCAAAGAACTCTGTCAAAATAGCATCTTCACTGTAAGGTGCACCGTTGGATCTGAGATAACCTGGCAACATGCGTGTGGTGATTACCTTCAACGAACCCCCGGGCGGTGTTTCACTGTCAGGCCGATAAAACATTCTGCTTTTATTGATTAAAACATTTTCCCATTCGGCAACACTGTAACCCTGCCACGTTCTTTCCAGCGTGGCGCCTTCCAGCATCATGCTCAATAAGGGGCGGTGGCCTTGTCTTGAAAAATTCAGCAAGCGTGTCTGGGAACCGGCATCAGTATCAATTCTCAGTGTGAAATCATCTTCCCATGAAATCTGTAATCTGGTTGGTACACGCATAATTCTGGCAGCACCAAAAGCTTTGCATTGCAAACCTGCGGCATTGTCTGCTTCAAGATCCCAACCGTTGGCTATTTCAGTAGCAACATCATTTAAAGGAACACTCATGTAATCACCGGGAGCAGGGGTGAGCATACGATAAGCCCAGTCTTCTGTGACAACTGACACCCAGATTCCGGTTAAATCTATCGGGGCTTCCAGTCTTCCGGGGGCGGCAACTGGAACCGGGCCATCAAGAATAAGCACTTGCGCCAGACTGAAATTAGGCCAACAAATTGATGCCATTGACATCAAAATAAACGACAGAATTATGTTGACGGATTTTCTGCGTAAACTGCCGGTATTGGTAGTTGTCTTATAAGAGCTCATTATAAACCGCCTCCAAAAACATTCTGCTGGTCCATTCGCCGTCTTCACTGCCATAGATTCCATCATATTCCAGAGAAGGGCGGGCCGAGATTATTTCCTCCAAGGATTTCCCTTCATCGATCATCATCTGGATACGGTCTCTGATAATTGTGACCATATCCCGGTATTCCACGACATCAGATTCACTGGCTAGGCGTCCGCGGCCCGGAATAACGAGCGTGCCGCCTTGCTGGTTAAATTCAGAGATCGTGATATCAATGATATTGTTCAAGGCATCAATAACACCCTGGAGGGAGCCCCCGAGTTCTGGATAAAAATGAGGATAGGCAGAGATATCAAAAATGCTGCCGGTAACCAGCACATCTGATGTTCTGAAATAAACCATGATGTCACCTTCAGTGATGGCGTTGGGCTGATGCAACATTTCGATACCTTCTCCGTTAAAAAAGAGATCTTTCCTGGCACCAAAAAAAGCATTATTAGGCCAGTATTCAAAGGGTATCTGGTCGGCAAAACGCGTCGCCAGTATGGTCAGGCCATTGGTGTGTCCGATTATCGGCATGCCCAGAATCACAGCACCACCCCCAGTACCTTGTCCTATACTGTGAATGGCGCCATTGCCTGCGGTGTGGCGAGGCAGAATGGAGGTGTTAATCAAATAACTGGGTGGTAACTCACTGAGTTCATTGAGTGCGTTAATGACCTGGGGGGATGCTTCTTCGTTACCACTGTCGACAACAACCATGCCCAAAGGCCCGGTCTGTACCCCTATATTGCCGCCGCCGGTGGCAATCATGCTGAAGTTATCCCTCACGGGTATCACAACGATTTGTTCGGAATCAGGTGCCAGGAGTTGAGGCTTTTGTGCAACAGCCAGACTTGTCAAACAGCACATGAGCAGACTAAGGAATAATGGAGCCGAAATTCTATTTAAGGGAGTCATTAATCTTGCTCCTGGTCGGAAAGATTGCGATCAAATTCTTCACGCATCTGCAGCAGTGTTTCCCGGTATTCCGGATAAAGCGTGATGCTGCCACCAACGGTAGCTTCCACCGCTACACCAAGACGCTCTGCCAACTCAGGATGCACTGTGCCTAGTGGCCAGTGAGGCACCCAACCGCGGCCCATATCGACTTCTTCCACAGATTCAAAAGGGCGTCTTGGCCCGACATTTTGTGGAGGATTCCATATCCAGGTTTGACTTCTGACAAAAGGTTCTTCTAAATAAATCGGATCTTCTATATGGCTGAGCATGGTCAGGTAATTGCCGTGTCTGAAAAAGTATTCGGTCATCACGCCATAGGGACTTGCCGGAACACCATTGCGCTGATATACCCCGTATTTCATATGAGTGGTTGTTACCACCAGCACCCCATTTACCCATTCGCCGGTGGAGAAACCATTCCAGATATGTAGACCATAGGCTTCATCTGGATGTGGCCTGCCATCAAGCCAGATGGTGCGGTCAGCTCTGCCAAAAGTTCCATTTGTTTCATAACCGATCAGTCTGTCTGTAAGTGGTTCAAGAATGGGTTCAATACGCAGGTCCGGCCTGGGACCCCGAAAAGAATACTGTGCTGGATGCGGCTGATTCTGACGTTCCGGTTGAGAAAGAATGGAAGCATCCCAGCTCAGAGCTTTTTGACGGCCAGCTACATTGATGGGAATGCCAATGTAATCACCCAGTCCGCCGCCGGGTACACGGTCATACCAATCTTCCAGCACCAGGGCTGCCCACATGCCAGTCAGATCGACACTTTCGTCAGATATGTCTGTTTGGGCAAAAACCGATGCAGGGTAAATAGAAAAGGCCAGTAATATCAGTAATGAAAGGCTGGAGCGCGACATAGAAATCTATCCGTTATTATTATGGGGTTTATTCTAGCGAAGTTTTTGATGAAATGCCTCAGCAGCTCAAGGCATACATGTCGCATATTTTTCCCTTTTAGAACTGCTTAGTGTATCTAAGCAAGTCGCTTTATACCTTGCTACTAGCATTTTTAGCTATTGTGAGAATGCCATATGTATAGTTATTTGATAAATTAAATATATCTAAATTCAATTGGTTACCTGGCGGTATCTTGCTTAGTTGTATAGGTTCTTAGCTTTTAGTATATATATTTGTATTTAGTTATTCATGAGACGCTTAATTGAAAACACTTGAAGAAGAAATTGAAGATATTGAAAGGAGAATGCTTTCTCTATTTAATGAATCCCCAGTTATGTGGGATGAAGTTAATACTTTGGAGCGCGAACTGCTTTATCTAAAAAAAATGTCATATTTATCATCAGAAGCATCAGCCACTGAAGATGCTGCAATTGCTATGATGGAATCTATGGCAAAAAAGATTAAGTAACATTTAAATAGGGTACTTTAAGGCATGTGCTAACTGATGCTCAATCCAGCCCACACGATAGCCTAATACCTCATCTAGAATCGTCCTAGTCATCGCGCTGAAGCCATGCGGGGTTATCTGTTCATTGCTGTATCCCATCGTCCTCAGAGCCGTTCTTACGCCATTCTCGCTTAGGGGTCTGCTTGCTCCTCTGGCGCTAGGAAATACATATTCACCTCGTCCTGTATGCATGTGTATCTCTTCGAGCACTGATACAGCTTGCTTGGATAGCGGTACAATGTGGTCCAACCTCATCTTCATTTTAGCTCCTGGCAACTCCCAACGAGACTCCTGCCAGTTAATCTCTGACCACTCCATGTGTCTTATTTCTCCGGGACGCTGGAAGAGCAAAATCGAAATTTTTAACGCAGCGTTAACGACAATTGTCCCTGATAAGAATCAATAGCTCTATGTAATACACCAATCTGTATAGGGTCTATGATTGAAGCATGATGCTTTTCACGACGTATGGGTATCAGAGCACCATTAAGGTCTCTTGATGGATCAGACCCAGACCTACCTGTGCTGACCGCTTAACGAGACAGAAGGAAACAAGTCTTTTTCGAGGATACGTAGCGTCCTTACCCGATAGCTATCGGATTTTTCCTTCATCTTCTGGCTGAACCATTCCCCAGCTACTGCTTCAAAACTATCTGTGGCTGCAAGGTGCTGTGTCAGCTTTTGGACACGCTTACTTTCTGAAGGGTCGAAACCTGAGGAGAGCTGTTCTCTGGCACTCTGATGAGGTGCTCTTGGATCGGCCAAACTGACATCTGGATAAACACCCAGCGCAAGGGTCTTACGTTTATCAGTGAAGCGATAGTCAAATCGCCAGTATTTGCCGCCCTGGGGATGAACATAGAGATAAAGCTCGGCCCCATCGGCAAGCTTCTGAGCTTTGGTGTAAGGCTTTACTTGCTTAACTGCAGTGGCAGTTAACTTGTGTCTTATAGCAGACTTCATCAATGACGGTATATGGCTAAAAATAATGCTTTATACCGTCAGATATACCGTCAAAATGACGGTATATAGGTGAACTTCTGAGGACTACTATAGACTAGATTTGGATTAAAATACTATAAAAATAGGGTATTTTTGACTAATAGGGAAATTAGAGGAAAAGAGTTTGGTAGCTACGGGTTCTACTGAATAATCAATATAACCAATTGATTAATAAATAAAATATAAAAATACAAATAGAATATACCCCCAATAATACCCCCTGGTGTTCCTAGTGCCATATATTATTCAGAAATCAATACCCTCCATAACAATACAAAATCACGATCTGAAGAACCCACCGGGGTAGGGGGCACCACTTCAGATTCTGGGACTCCTATGTTCCATATACTCACTAATCTGCACAGTCGATGGGCAATATTTTGGTTTTAAGCTGGGTGAGGTTTTCAGGTCGAGCTAAGGTCTGCTTTCGGCCAGAAGCGGACGTTCTCATAATTTAACAAAAATACATCTTTAAAAATGTAGCTGTTAGTTAGTTGATGTAGACTCCGATTTCGCATCGAAAATAGCAAAATCCATAAAATCGCCATTTGAAGTTTCTTGTCGAAAATGGGCCATTTGTATTTTCAAAATTTTCTCCTCTGAATTAGATAATAATTATTGCAAAAAATTTGATAGTTAATTTAAAAAGCAGTTTTTAGTTTATATCAGAAGGTGACCTTCTGTTTGATTCAAAAATGTCATCTATAAAGGGTTTGGAAATTAAATGTCCACGAACCAATACTGCATTAACAGTACGTATATTATTAATATCTGCCAGTGGATTTTCATCAAGCAGGACCAAATCTGCACGTTTACCAACTTCTATAGTGCCTTGAGTGTTTTCCCTGCCAAAAAATATAGCGGGATTTATGGTTGCTGTTTGTAAGGCTTCGAGCGGAGACAAGCCTGCTAACGTCATCCATTCAAGTTCATCATGGAGGCAAAAGCCTGGTACAAGCGCATCACAACCAGCCAGAAATTGATTGCCTGCTTCTAAAGTTGCCTC
>Ga0255766_10003366_pt1 | contig 13922 bp, 12 predicted proteins | sample 071ome_23_FD_179966 | JGI IMG/M metagenome (GOLD analysis project Ga0255766, IMG submission 179966) | Coastal salt marsh microbial communities from the Groves Creek Marsh, Skidaway Island, Georgia - 071403BT metaG (version 2) | ecosystem: Environmental > Aquatic > Marine > Intertidal zone >... | reverse complement strand
TTATTAGGTTGTTACGTAACTGAGAATACACAAAATTTAATTGATTTAGCAGAAAAAATTAATTCTGAGTTTGAGAATGAATTTAGATTTTTGCTTAAACCCCATCCAGCTTCATCAATGGGCTCTATGTATTCTAAAATGAACATAACTATTTCCAATATTGATATAATAGAACTAATTAATAAGGCCAATATAGTTTTAGCAAACTCAATAACTACTGCTGCGCTGGATGCTTATTTATTAAATAAAAGTGTTTTTGTATATTTAAAACCCGGAGATCTTAACTTGAGCCCTTTACGAGAAATTGATGAGTCAGTTTTTTTTTCTTACACTAAAGATCTAGTTGAAATCTTAAAAGACCGAAATAATAATCAGCAGCTTCATAAATTTGACGCAACTACATTCTATTTTTTTGATGAACAATATTCAAATTGGATGAATGTTCTAGGCATTGAAAATAATTATGTTTGATGTTTTTAAAGATAAAAAGGTTTTAGTGACAGGCCATACTGGCTTCAAGGGGTCTTGGATGATAGCCTGGCTAACTAAAATTGGTGCAAATGTTACTGGGATTTCGCTAGCAGATACAAATAATTTATCATTATATTCATCAACTAATCTTTCAAACAATATTAACGATATCAGGCAAGATATTCGAGATGCAGCAGCTATCAAAAAGATTTTTGAAAGTGAAAAACCTGATTTTGTATTTCACTTAGCTGCCCAAGCGCTAGTAAGGAAGTCCTATATCGATCCTATTACTACATGGGAAACTAATCTTCTTGGTACTGTTAATATATTAGATGCCTTAAGACAATTTAACCATGCGTGTACGGCTATTATGATTACTAGCGATAAATGCTACGATAATGTTGAATGGGTATGGGGTTACCGAGAGCATGATAAATTGGGAGGCCCAGATCCATATAGTGCATCAAAAGGCTCCGCTGAACTTGCTATCAATTCATACATTAAATCTTACTTCAGCGACTCCAGCAATGTAAAGATCTGCTCAGCTAGGGCAGGAAATGTTATTGGTGGAGGGGATTGGTCTGAAGATAGGATAATTCCTGATTGCGTGAAAGCTTGGTCAAGAAATGAAAAAGTGACACTTAGAAATCCTTTTTCAACTAGACCATGGCAACATGTTCTTGAGCCAATATCTGGCTACTTAAAGCTTGCTGAAGAAATGTACAACAGGGATGATCTGCATGGCAACGCGTTTAACTTTGGCCCCAATAATAATGAAGATCAAAGCGTCTTATCTCTTGTAGAAAAAATGTCTGAATATTGGAGCTCAGTACAGTGGGAGGTTTTATCTAAAAAAGAGGAATTTTATGAATCTGGTCTTCTAAAGCTTAATTGCGATAAAGCAAGATCAAAGTTAAAGTGGCACGCTATCCTAGATTTTGATTCAACCATTCGTTTAACTGCTGAATGGTATAAATCATTTTATGAAAAGCAAAACATGGAAACTATTACATATAATCAAATTCAAGAATATATAAATATAGCTTTAATTAATAAAGTTGAATGGGGAAATGCCTAATTTATATACCCTAAGCTCTCCATTGGTAATTGAAAATGCTAATGGCAATATTTATAGGGCTATTAGAGAGGATGAAACCTCTTTTAAAGCATTTGGCGAGGCTTATTCATCATTAATATTTTATAAATCCATAAAGGCCTGGAAAAAACATAAATTAATGACTCTTAATTTAGTTGTCCCAGTTGGTATGGTGGGATTTGTTTTTACAGATGGGAGTGGAATATTTGAATTTGAAGCAATTGGAGAAGAAAACTACAAAAGACTTACTGTTCCTCCTGGTTGCTGGTTTGGCTTTAAAGGCCTGAGCAAGAAAGCAAATCTAGTGTTAAATATTTCAGATATGATTCATGATGATAAAGAAGTTGATAGAGTAGAAGTGGATAGATTTAATTTTAATTGGGATCTTTTATGAAGGTAATAATACTTGCTGGTGGCTTTGGCACAAGACTATCAGAATATACTGAATCCATACCCAAGCCTATGGCTATAGTTGGAACTAAGCCAATTCTTTGGCACGTAATGAAGATATTTTCAAATCATTCAATTAAAGATTTTATTGTTGCACTTGGATATAAAAGTGAAGTAATTAAGGAGTATTTTTATAAATACTCACTGCTCAACTCTGATTTTTCTATAAATTTAAAAAATGGAAAAATTGATATCCACGATGCTGAAAGTGAAGCTTGGAGAGTCACATTAGTAAATACCGGTTTAAATACAATGACTGGTGGAAGAATCAAGAGGCTTAAAGAATTTATTGCAAACGAGAGATTTATGGTGACTTACGGGGATGGCGTTGGAAACATAGATATATCTCAACTAATCAAATTTCATGAATCGCATCAGAGGTTAGCAACTGTCACTGCCGTGAGGCCTCAGGCTAGGTTTGGAGAATTAGAACTTGATGGTCAGTCTGTAAAGAGCTTTAAAGAAAAGCCTCAGCTTGATCAAGGTTGGATTAATGGAGGTTTTTTTGTATTTGAGCCCGAGGTAATAGATTTAATTAAGGATGATAGCATAATGCTTGAAAGAGACCCTTTAGAGAAGCTGGCTGCCTCAGATCAATTAATGGCATATCGCCATCATGGATTCTGGAAATGTATGGATACAAAAAGAGATCTCGAATCTCTTAATAAGCTTTATAACTCTGAACCGCCTTGGTTTGAATAACATTTTATGCAGCTTGTTATTACTGGAGGCTCAGGATATCTTGCTGGAAGAATTGCACAATTCTTTATTAAAAGGAAGGGCAACCCATTTTCCTCGGTTACTTTGGCAACATCTTCAAAACAATTAATTGAAAATAGTTTGTACAAATCGATAGATTGGGATCAAGCCCAATCGATTAGGTTATTATGTGAAAAAGCTGATGTAATAATTCATACAGCAGGCTACAATTCGATAGAATCTCAAAATAACCCACAAGCTTCATTGAAATTTAGTAAACACTCTACTAAATTAATTGTTGAAAACATTAATTCTAAAAGACAAACAAAACTCTTTTATATTTCCACTGCACATGTATATAAATCGCCACTTGAGGGCAATCTCTCTGAAAGCAGTCAAACCAATAATTCACATCCATATGCATTATCAAATTTAGCCGGTGAGAGTGAAATTTTAAAGGGCATCAAGGATAAAGGTATACAAGGATTAATTTTAAGATTATCTAATTGCTTTGGTTATCCAGTAAACTCCTCCTGTAAGGGATGGGGCCTAGTCATTAATGAGATGTGTTGGGATGCGGTTCATAAGAGAGAGATTGAAATTAAAGGCCCAAGAGATTCAATACGTAACTTTATACCCATGCAGGGATTCATAGACATATTAGATAGAATTATTTTGGAAAATAAAAAACATTACTTAAATGATATTTATAATGTTGGGTTTTACAGAGCCTATACACTTGCTGAAATGGCAAAAATTATTAGCCTTAGATGCAAAAAATTATTTGGCTTCATGCCAGAGATCCACATGAAATCCAATAAATATTTAGGTTTAGAATTAAACTATCACTCCAATTTTATAAAAACCTCACAAGTTGCAAGTGACAAAAGTTTTTATGCAGAAATTGATGAAACGCTCTTAAAGTTAAATGAATCAAATAAACAATGAATGAAAAAGTTTCGATACTAATGCCAACCTATAACAATGCAGAGTTCATTGGTCGCGCTATTAAGTCTATTCTGCATCAAGATCATCAAAATTTTGAGATTGTTGTGATAGATAATTTTTCTGAAGATTTGACTGAAGAAATTGTCAATTCTTTTGGAGACCAGAGAATTATTTATAAGAAAATAAAGAATAAAGGAATTATTGCTCGTTCTAGAAATGAGGCAATTAGATTATCTTCAGGAAACTGGGTAGCTTTTTTAGATTCAGATGATTGGTGGAAAAAAGACAAGCTATCAAAATGCTTGGCTCAAACTAGGTTGGGATATGATTTTATATATCATAGATTAGGGAGGGCAATTGAAGGAAAGAAAATAAACCTTTCAAGCATAGGAAGACCGTCATCTAATAATCTGCTTAGAGAATCCCTTCTTTGTGATGGCAATATCATTCCTAATTCTAGCGTAATGGTATCAAGAAAAATAGTTGATCAAATTGGTATGATTTCTGAGGACCCTAATAAAGTGACCTGGGAAGATTATGATTATTGGATAAAAGTCTCAACAGTTACTAATAGATATAAATTTATAAATCAAATACTTGGATATTACTGGGTTGGAAGAAATAACAATACCAACCCAATAAGAACAGAAAAAAATATAGAGAATATGAAAATATGTTTATTCAATCAAAAAAAGTATCCTAATTGGCTTTTGTATCAGGATGCGGTCACAAAATATAAATTAAAGGATAAGGTCAAGGCCAATGAGTTAATGCTTAAAATTCTCAAAAATAAGCCTTCAATTTCTCTTTCTATGAAATCAATAGCTAGGCTATTTCAATTTAATTTATTAGGATAAGCAGCGATAATATGAAAAGTTTCTTGGGCTCGGGTGTTATAAGATTTCCAAAATCTTACCTCAAGGTATTTCTTTTATCTATTGCAGTATATTTTTCTTATAGCCCTTTTACTATTGCTACAGGCAGTGATGGTCTATCAGCAAACTATTTTTTCATACTCATTCCTTTATTTTATTTGATTAAAGATTTAAGGCTTATGACGCCTCACGACGATCTTTTATTAGTAATGTTCTCTTTCTTCGTATTATTCATGCTTGCTGCAATAATTCAATTTGAATACTGGGAAGTTTTTTATAGAAAATTTATAAGTTTTATACTATTTTTTACAATTTTCTTATTTGCCTTAATAAGGATTGATAGCAATCTCATTCTTGCATTTAAGATAGGCACTATATTCTTCACTTTATCATTGGCTTTAGACAATCTTCTAGAATATAGATCATTTGATGTGCAGGAGCTTGGATATGCAGCCAAGAATCAAATTGGAAACCAAAGATATGGTTTTATGTTTGTATTTTCTTTTTGGATGGTTTTATTCTTTCAAACAAAAAATAATTTTCTTAATCTAGTTAAAATACCATTATTAATTTTAATTTTTACAGGCATTTTTTTAACCTTTTCAAGATCATCAATTGTTGCATTTAGTTTTAGTGCAATGGTGCTGGCCTGGCATTTTATTTCAAGTAAAAATATATTCAACTTAAGAGCGCTTATCCTAATTCTAATTTACAGTTCTTTAGCATTTTTAATCATTTTTTTTACAGGATATTATGAGTATCTTTTTATTCCATTTGAATTTTTCAGCGAAAGATTCTATGAATTATTTAGTGGCGAAGGTATCAATCTTGATAACATTGCCTCTTCAGAGGGCTATAGAATATATCTTTTAAGAGAAATACTAGGGTATGTTTTAAGTAATCCTATTTATGGATCTGGCCACTTAGGAATCTGGATATTATTTGAGGATCAAGTTGGCTCTGCGCATGGTCAGTTCAATGATGTTCTCTTTAGAACAGGCATCATTGGTTTGCTTGTTTACTTCTATTTACTTTTTAAGCTCATTCGTTTTTTGAAGTCTTATGATTTCAGTATGTATATTGGTTTGTGGGGAATTATTGCATATGGGTTATTTCATGAAACATTTAAACTTGGCCACGGCGCATTCCTGCTTGCTTTTTTGATTGGTGTTTGGGCTAGCGCTAAAAGAATAAGTGATGAAAACTTGGAACAATGATTATTGCTATTGATGCTTCAAGAAGCAGATCAGGAGGTACTATAGCTCATTTAGAAGGCATCCTCTTAAATGTTCCTGAGGAATTAAATGATCTTGAAGTACATATTTGGTCATATCCCCAATGTCTTGATGCATTACCTGATAGACAATGGCTGCATAAACATTCTCCCAGCTTTTTAGAAAAGAGCATTTTTCATCAGCTTTTTTGGCAAAAATTTTTATTTCCAAGTGAGATTCGTAATAATAATTGCCAAGTTTTATTTAAGACAACAGCAAGTTCTGTTTGTAACTTTGAGCCAAGTGCTTCACTTAGCCAAGATATGCTTCCGTTTGAACCAGGTGAGACAAAACGATTTGGATATTCTATTGCAAGAATCAGGTTAAAAATCTTGCAAAAACTTTATATAAAATCATTGCGTTCTTCAAACCTTGCCATTTTTTTAACTCATTATGCTGCCAGAATGATTCAAAAAAGCACTGGAAAGATCAATAACTATAGAGTCATACCTCATGGGGTTCCTGATTTTTTTAGAATAAAAAAAGAAACGCTCAATCAAAAAAAATTCAATAAACAAAATGTAATAAAGATTATTTATATTTCAGAGATTTCTCCATACAAACATCAAGATAAAGTACTGCAAGCTATATCTGAATTGAATTCATCGGGGTACAAATTAACTTTAGATCTAGTTGGGGGCGGGAGAGGCAGTTATTATAAAAAATTTAAGCGATTACTTAAAAAATGTGATCCTCAATTAACTTATACAAAACTTCACCCTTTTATTAAAAGGGATCAGCTACCTTCTCTCATTCAGAATTCTGATATTTTTATTTTTGCTTCAAGTTGTGAAAACTTGCCCATTACTATTTTAGAAGGAATGGGATCTGGTAAACCCATAGCCTCCTCTGATAGAGGCCCTATGCCTGAAGTTTTAGGAGATACTGCATTTTATTTTGATCCAGAAGATATCCAATCTATTAAGGATTGCATCATACAGATAGTAGATTCTCCTGATATTGTTTTTGAAAAGGTATTAAATAGCATGGAAAGATCAGAGAAATATAATTGGAAGAAATGCTCGCATGACACTTTTTTTGCCCTAAGCTCACTTATCAAAGATAATACCCATTAATTTTCTTAACTGATAAAATTTAATTATGAATGCCTTTAAAGATAAAACTCTTTTAATTACTGGTGGCACGGGCTCTTTTGGTAACGCCGTCCTAAATAGGTTCTTGAATACTGCCATCAAAGAAATAAGAGTGCTAAGTAGAGATGAAAAAAAGCAAGATGATATGAGAAAAAAATATGAATCATCGTCTCTTAAGTTTTATATTGGTGATGTAAGAGATAAAGACTCCATCAGGCCTGCATTTGAGGAAGTCGATTATGTATTTCATGCTGCAGCATTAAAACAAGTCCCAAGTTGCGAGTTCCATCCAATGGAAGCTGTTAAAACAAATATTTTTGGTACCGAGAATGTTCTTAAGGTATGCAGTGATCTAAATATAGAGAGGGTAATATGCCTCAGCACAGATAAGGCTGTCTATCCCATTAACTCAATGGGTATTTCTAAATCAATGATGGAAAAAGTAGCAATTGCTAGCTCAAGACAAAACTCAGCTTCAAAAATATCTATTACTCGCTATGGAAATGTAATGGCTTCAAGAGGATCTGTTATACCTTTATTTATAAACCAGATACTCAATGGCAAACCCATGACAATTACTGACCCAAATATGACTAGATTTATGATGTCTCTTAATGAAGCTGTTGAGTTGGTGCTCTTCGCTTTTGAGAATGGTGATAATGGAGAAATATTTGTTCAAAAATCTCCTGCATCCACAATAGAGTTATTAGCGGAAGCACTAAAGGATATTTTTCATGAGTTCAAACCAACAATAAAAAAAATAGGAACAAGGCATGGAGAAAAGCTATATGAAACTCTTCTTAGTAGAGAGGAATGCTGGAGATCTAAAGATCTCGGCTCTTATTATTTAGTTCCCCCTGATATGAGAGATCTTAATTATGATAAATTTGTAAACCTTGGCGAAAGTGATATATCTAATCAAGATGATTATAATTCTCATAATACTGAGCAACTCAGCTTAGAAGAGCTAAAAATTAAATTGCTAGATTTGAACGTTATTAAAGCTGGACTTGATGGGAAGGTAATAGAAGAAGAATTTTAATTTGAACATTCTAATCACAGGCATTAATGGTTTCATTGCTAAAAACCTCTTTTATCGTTTAAATGAAAGAGATAATTTTCATATTGAAGGCATTGTTAGGGGAGAGTCATCTAGGGCAATATCTAAAAAAATTCAAAGCGCAGATTTTATTTTCCATCTTGCCGGAGAAAATAGGTCAACAGCTGAGGATGATTTTACTAATAATAATCATATCTTTACTAAACTAATATGCGACGAATTAATCAAAATTAATTCAAAAGCAATTGTACTATTCTCTTCTTCTACGCAAGCTACAAAAAATAATGTTTATGGCCAATCAAAAAAATTAGCAGAGGATGAATTGCTTAACCTGCAAGCAACAAATAAAAATCCAGTGTTAATATATAGGCTTCCAGGAATTTTTGGCAAGTGGGCAAAACCAAATTACAACTCTGTAGTGGCTACATTTTGTCACAATATAGCAAATAACAAAGAAATTAAAATTAATAATGGAGATAGCTTGCTGGAATTATCTTTTATTGATGATGTAGTTGAAGATTTCATTAATGCTCTAGACAATAGAGAAACAATCTTTAAGGAAGCTAAAGCTCTTTATAAAAAACCTTCAGCAACCTATGAAATAACTGTTAATGAATTAGCAGTGCTAATTAATAAATTTAAAGGAAACCGATCAATTTGTAAAATTGACAATATAGCAAATGGATTAGAAAAGTTGCTGTACTCAACATACTTAACTTATTTACCGCATCAAGATTTTACATATGATATTGACTCCAATTCAGATGAAAGAGGTATCTTTACTGAATTTATAAAGTCATTGGATCTAGGTCAAATTTCCTTTTTTACTATTAAACCAAATGCAGTTAGAGGCATGCACTATCACAACTTAAAAATTGAAAAGTTTCTTGTTGTATGCGGGGTAGGAGAGTTTGTCTTTGAAAATATAGATTCAAAAGAGAAATTAAAATTTCAACTTTCTGTTGATGATTCTAAGGTAATAGAGACTATACCTGGAATGGCACATTCAATAAAAAATATAGGAAGTGAAACTCTAGTAGTGCTCGCCTACGCAAATGAAGTCTTTGATGAAAATCAACCCGATACTTATCATTATAAAATTAATCATGAATAAATTTAAATTACTAACTATTGTAGGAACAAGGCCTGAAATTATAAGACTTAGTTCGATAATTAAGAAATTTGATAAGTATTTCGAACATTTTCTTGTCCATACTGGTCAAAACTATGACTTTGAACTTAATCAGATTTTCTTTGAAGACTTAGGCTTAAAGGAACCTCATTCTTATCTAGAAGCTGCAGCCAATACAGGCACTGAAACGATAGCGAATGTTATACATTTAACTGATAAAGCAATAGATAAAATTAATCCTGATGCAGTTTTGGTTTTAGGTGATACAAATAGTTGTTTATCATTAATTGCAGCAAAGAATAGAAAAATACCTACATTTCATCTAGAGGCTGGGAATAGATGCTTTGATATGAGAGTACCCGAAGAAATCAATAGAAGAATTATTGACCATACCGCAGATGTAAATCTAACTTATAGCACGATTGCAAGAGAGTATTTGCTAAGAGAGGGTTTGTCACCAGATTTGGTAATTAAAGTAGGAAGCCCTATGAAAGAAGTCATTAATGACAATATTAAAAAAATAAATAATTCAAAGATCTTAGACTCATTAAAACTATCAAAGGGAAAATACTTTGTCTTGAGTTCACATAGACAAGAAAATATTGAGGATGACGAAAATTTCAAAAAGCTAATTGATACTGTTAATAAAGTTTCAGAAAACTTTTCTTTGCCAATAATTGTTTCTACACACCCAAGGACTAGGAAAAAAATTGATTCAAAGAAAATCAAATTTAACAAAAATATAAATTTTCTAAAACCATTAAGCTTCAGTGATTACATAAGGTTGCAAGTTGATGCTAAAGTCGTAATTTCTGATAGTGGAACGATTAATGAAGAGGCATCAATATTAGGCTTTAATGCGATTAATTTAAGAGAATCTTATGAGAGGCCTGAGTCAGCTGAAGAGGGGGTGACAATTCTTACTGGCTTATCCTCGCATAGAGTTCTCCAAGCTATCGAATTCTTTTCTCAGAAACAAGACAACCATAGATCTATTGTAAAAGACTATGATGTTGATAATGTGTCAGAGAAAGTGGCTTCCATAGTGCTTGGTTACACTGACTATGTTAACAGAGTGGTTTGGAAGAAATATAAGTAAATTGCGAATACTAATTATTTCTCAATATTTTTGGCCTGAGGACTTTAGAATAAATGAGACTATATCTTTTTTTACCTCTCGTAAACATGAAGTATCAGTTCTAACTGGTAAACCAAATTATCCTGAGGGAAAAATATTTTCAGAATACTCATCTAACCCGGAGAAATACAACTTCTACCATGGAGCTGAAATTATTAGGCTCCCAATTTTGTCTAGAGGCAATTCTAAAGTTAAGTTATTCCTAAATTATTTAAGTTTTGTTTTGCTGGGTTCACTATTAGGACCGGTTAAATTAAGGGGCAGGACTTTTGATATAATTTTTGTATACGAACCCTCACCGATTACTGTTGGATTGCCAGCAATTGTAATATCTAGGATAAAAAAACTGCCTATTGTTTTTTGGGCTTTAGACCTTTGGCCTGAAACACTTCAAGCGCTTAAGATAGTTAAATCAAAATTTTTAGTTACTATTTTCAAGAAACTAGCAAAATTTATTTATTCAAATTGCACGCTTGTATTAGGTCAATCCAAGAGTTTTGTTAAGAATATTTCTAAATATATCGAAGACCCTGAAAAGGTTAAGTTCTTTCCAAGTTGGTGCGAGGATATGGAGATATCAGATGCAACTCCATTAGCATCTGAAATTTCCACCTCAAAAGATCATTTCAATATTCTTTTTACTGGAAATATTGCAGAAGCACAGGATATGCCAAGAGTATTAGATGCTATTGAGATTTCAAAAAAAAAGACTAACTTGAGATGGTATTTTATTGGCGATGGCAGAAAGCTTAATTGGCTAAAAAGATCAATCGATTCAAGGAATTTACAAGATAAAGTTTTTCTTCTAGGGAGATTTCCTGCAGAAAGAATGCCTGAATTCTTTAAACATGCTGATGCTTTGCTTGTCTCATTGCAACAATCTGATGCCTTTAGTATGGTGATTCCAGCTAAAATACAAACTTACCTTAAAGCAGGAATTCCAATTATTGGTATGCTTGATGGAGATGGTAAAGAGATCATTGATAAATCTCTTGCTGGCATGACATGCTCTGCTGGCAATTCTCATGCTTTAGCAAGTATTTTTATAAGGATATCTGAACTAGGTACCCATGAGAGAAAGTTAATGGGTAAAAATGGTAAGAAATTTGCTAAGGAAAACTTTGACAAAGAACTATTATTAGAAAATTTAGAAAATCACTTTAGGCGGTCAATTGAGAAATATAATGAGTAACACATTACCCACTATAACTGTAATTGGTGCTGGATATGTTGGCATGAGCATTGCTGCTTTATTTTCTAAGCATGCAAATGTAAAAGTTTGGGACACCGATTCAACAAAACAAGAAATAATTAATTCTAAAAAATTTACTATTGCAGATGAAGGAATTAAGAGTTTCTTTAATAATCTGAAACATTGGAACATAACTGCAACATCCAACTTTAGAGATTCTCTTAAAGATTCTAAGTTGATAATCTTGGCATTGCCAACAAATTATGACAACAGTTTGGCTAAATTTGATACTTCTGCCCTAGATGCAACAATTATGAATATTGCAAAAATCAATAGCCAGATTCCAATAATTGTAAAATCAACTGTACCTATAGGTTATTGTTTAAAATTAAGTCAAAAAACAAAACTTAAGATTACCTTTGCTCCTGAGTTTATTAGAGAGGGCCATGCTCTCAAAGACAATGAGTATCCATCAAGAATTATCTTAGGAACAACTTCTGATGATTTATCTCATGAGATATATCTGAAACTTGTGAAGAAAATTATTAAAAATAACCCTCCAATAATGAATATTCCCTCATGTGAAGCCGAAGCAGTGAAATTGTTTTCAAATTCTTATTTAGCAATGAGAGTTGCTTTTTTTAATGAATTGGACAGTTTTGTGCTTAAAAATTCTTTGTCCTCTAAAAATATCATAGAAGGCCTTTCATATGACCAAAGAATAGGCGCAATTTATAATAATCCATCCTTTGGATATGGAGGTTATTGCTTGCCAAAGGATACAAAGCAGCTTGTTAAAAATTTAGATGGGTGTCCAAAAGCACTTGTTTCAGCAATAACTCATTCAAATGAACAGCGCAAAGAATTTATTGTAAATTACTTAATTGAGCAAAATAAAAATACATATGGTTTCTTTAGGATTAATATGAAAGAAGCTTCTGACAACTTTAGAGAGTCTCCATCCATAGATTTAATTAAAGCATTAGCAAACTCAAATAAGAATATTATCATTTATGAGCCTTTACTTGATGAAGATTTTTACCATGGCATCAAAGTTATTAATGATCTTGAACAGTTTAAAGTTCAGGCTGATATCATAGTTGCTAATAGGTGGGAACCAGGTTTGAGTGATTGTATGGACAGGGTTTTTACAAGAGACATATCATTTAGAATTGATACTAAATAATGTCTAAAAAATATATAATTAACTGAAAATTAGGCGATATCATGAAGAAAAATTTTATTTTAGTAGTTTCTCTATTTATTTTTAGTTCTGGCGTCACTTCTCAAGAAAATTTTGACGAAGAATTTTTAATGAGTCTGCCATCAGAAATTAGAAATGATTTTATAAAAGAGATGGGAGAAAATGCTCAAGTCGAAGATCAGGTTTTTAATGCTCCCAACACAGCTATTAGAACTTTGGGAGCAAACTTACAGCAAATTAAGATAGACCTTAGGAATATTGAAGAGGAATTGAATTCCAGGCAAGCCACTGATGTAAAAGAGATTTCTAGATTTGGAACAAATTTTTTTAATACCTATCAATCTACATTCAGTCCTATAAATGAACCAAATGTAACAGCAGATTATATTGTTGATTTTGGAGATACTCTTAATGTACAGCTTATTGGTAGTCAAACAGAAACAATTAGTGAAATTGTAAGATCAGATGGAGGAATTCTAATTCCAGATGTTGGCAAGATAATTGTCGCAGGGCTGCCTATTCAAAGAGTCGATGAACTCATTAAAGCTAGAGTTCAAGAAAGAGTTCTTGGTACAGATGCCTTCACAACCCTAGCTCATATTAGGGAGATAAACGTACTAGTTGTAGGTAGCGTAAATAACCCAGGCATTTATAGGCTTAATGGAGCATCAAATCCATTAGCTGTTTTAAATGCAGCCGGAGGGATAGCCTCGGGGGGATCCTTTAGAAATGTAATTCATAAAAGATCTGGACAAGTTATTAGAACAATCGATCTATACGATGTTTTAATTAACGGAAATCTAACTTTTGGTTTTAGCTTAAGAAGTGGAGATTCTTTAATTGTCAGTCCAAAGGGAAAGGAGGTAAGTATATCTGGCGGGATTGCAAACCCAGCAATTTATGAGCTAACAGATCAAGAGGGCCTAAAAGAGCTAATTGCATACTCTGGCAGCCTTATTCCTGGCGCTAATAACTTAATCCAAGTTGAAAGAACTACCGTGGATAATTCAAAAGAAACATACACCTTGCAGTATGTTGAAGGTGGAACATTCGCATTAGAGCATGGTGATGATATCAAGGTTTCTAGCTACTCACCAATAAGCAATCCTATTCATACTGTTGAACTGAGTGGTGAAGTCTTCAATCCTGGAACATATACTGTTAATGAAGGAGAGACTCTTTCTCAATTGATTCAACGGGCTGGTGGCTATAAACCAAATGCCTATGAGTATGGAGGAGTTCTCTTACGAGAATCTGCTAAAAATATTGAGAAAATGATCAATGAGAGG
>Ga0255766_10003361_pt1 | contig 13931 bp, 13 predicted proteins | sample 071ome_23_FD_179966 | JGI IMG/M metagenome (GOLD analysis project Ga0255766, IMG submission 179966) | Coastal salt marsh microbial communities from the Groves Creek Marsh, Skidaway Island, Georgia - 071403BT metaG (version 2) | ecosystem: Environmental > Aquatic > Marine > Intertidal zone >... | reverse complement strand
AATAGTTCATTTACAGGTTATGATTATTACTCTGATCCATTTAACCCTTATAGGGATATGTCAGTTAGATTCGGACTTGTCTGGAATTTTTTCCAATAATAAATGAATTTTTTTTATGTAATAGGGGTAATGTCAGGAACTTCACTAGATGGAGTAGACTTAATTTATGTTAAGTTTAAACAAAATGAAAGATGGAGTTTTGAGATAATTAATGCAAAAACATATCGATATGAAGATTCAGTCATAAAGTTACTAACCAACATATCCAAAAAGATTCTTGATGATGTTAAAAAAATTGATATTGAATATTCTAAAAAATTAGCCATAATCATTCGTGAATTTATTGACGAATTTTCTATCAATAAAATTGATTTTATTAGTTCTCATGGACACACTGCAATTCATGATCCTTTGAATTCATTTACATATCAAATTGGAAATCTACCTAATTTATCTAAAGAAATTAATCATAATGTAATATGTGATTTTAGAGTTCAAGATATAGAGCTAGGTGGACAGGGAGCTCCTCTTGTTCCAGTTGGTGAAAAATATTTATTTCATGAATATGATTCATTTATAAATCTCGGCGGGTTTGCAAATATTTCAAATCATAAACGGGAAAATTTGATTGCTTATGATATATGTCCAGTTAATATCTTACTAAATAATCTATCAAAAAAAATTGGAAAAGACTATGATGATAAGGGGTTTATAGCTTCTTCAGGGAAACTTATTGTTAATCTTTATGAGGAATTGGAAAAATTAGAATACTATCAATCAAGCCCACCTAAGTCATTAGGAATTGAATGGGTAGATGAAAATATATTTCCATTGATTAATAAATATTTTGATTACCCAATAGAAGATTTACTAAATACCTTATCAAATCACATTGCAAATCAAATTTCAAATAATTTGAAAGATATAGATAAAGTTTTAGTTACAGGTGGTGGAGCATATAATGATTATTTAATTGATATAATTAGATCAAAAACAGAATCTGAAATAATAATTCCGTCGAAAAATATAATTGAATTTAAAGAGGCTTTAATTTTTGCATTCTTAGGAGTCTTGAGATATCTAAATATCAATAATTGCTATTCTTCAGTAACAGGTGCATCAAAAGATCATTGTTCTGGAAATTTTTTTTATTAAATTAGTTGTCTACCATAAATCATACTTATGAAAAAAACATATCTACTTATTCTATCACTAATCTCATTAAATATAAATGCGCAAAATATTACATGGCAAAATGTTAATATAAATGTTCCATTTGAAAATACAGACTCTGTATATAATCTAATTGATGGATTTTATTCTAACATTCAAATACCTGAGGGTGTTAGAGTTTCTTTATGGAGTATTGAATATAAAGGCTCAAGTGAAAAGGCTACCCATGTTTTAAATTTTGCTGGCTCAAAAGAGGCACTAGCTGAATTTGAATCCAGAAAATTAACTCCAGAATGGGATGCATATGTGTCAAAATTAAATACTTTAACTAGTCGAGATGGATTTTCTGTTACAGCAGGTGTTACTCTTGTTAGATATAATCTAGATAAATGGCAACAGCCGATTGCTCAATCTCACCAATGGAAAATAAAAGATCCAATTAAATTTTTGACTGCTTTTGCTAATTTAATGTCTGCATTTAATGATGATTCTGGATATGTTTCTATTGGTCAGACTACTCATGGAGTTGAAAATGGTGAAACTCATTACATATATGTAACTTATCCTGATCTAGTTGCTGCTTTGGACTTTGGGAATGCCCAAAATAAAGATCAAGCAGATGCAATTACCAAATGGATAGAAGAGACAAAAGATGAACAATATACAAGGAGTATAACTAGGGTTATGCTTCAATCATGGGAATAAATTTTAATTAAATGGAAACAATATTATTAGGAATATTTATTCTAGGTTATTTAGCAATAACACTAGAGCATAGTTTAAAAATTGATAAGCTTATACCTGCTTTAGCAATGATGGCTTTTTTATGGGCATTGATTGCAATATTTCATATACCGGTATTTGAAGTTGATACAGAGTTACGGGAACTAATACCAACAAAAATAAAGAAGATAATGGCATATCATTTATCTCATACTTCTGAGATATTAATCTTTCTTTTAGGGGCAATGACTATTGTTGAAATTATTGATTACTATAATGGTTTTGAAAAGATTAAATCATTCATTAGAACTAAATCAAAGAAAAAATTATTGTGGATATTTTCAATATTAGCATTTATTTTATCTGCCATAATTGACAATTTGACTGCTACTATTGTTCTAATAACAATTCTTCAGAAAATTATTAAAGATAAAAACTTAAGATTATGGTTTGCCGGTTTAATTGTAATTGCAGCAAATGCTGGTGGAGCATGGTCTCCAATAGGAGATGTAACTACAACAATGTTATGGATAGCTGATAAAGTTACCGTTCCAATGTTATTGTATTATGTGTTTATTCCTTCTGTAGTATGTATGATAGTACCAGTATATATTGCATCATTTCTTAAACCTTTTAAGGGAAATTTAGATAATATGGATAATGATGAGAGTAGTATAACTAAAATAGGTACTAGAATGCTTTGGTTAGGATTATCAGCTATTCTTTTTGTGCCATTTTTTAAAGTTTTGACTGGCCTTCAACCTTATGTAGGTATGATGCTTTCACTTGCGATAGTGGCAACATTTGCAGAAATATATAGTGGTACTAAATTTAATATTACTACTCCTAATGAAAATAGTATTATGCATAGTAAAAGCCCTGTACATTCTGCATTAACTAAGATTGAACTTCCAAGTATTTTATTCTTTTTAGGAATTTTAATGGCAGTAGCAGCTCTAGAATCAATTGGATATCTATTTGAGTTTGCTCAATATTTAGAAACTGTTATTCCTGATATTAGAATAGTTGCAGGTTTCTTAGGTCTTGGATCAGCAGTAATTGATAATGTACCTCTAGTAGCTGCATCAATTGGTATGTTTTCTCAACCAGTTGATGATTCTTTATGGCACCTAATTGCATATGCAGCAGGTACAGGAGGTAGTGTACTTGTAATTGGTTCTGCAGCTGGAGTTGTAGCAATGGGTATGGAGAAAATTGAGTTTTTCTGGTATCTAAAAAAAATAGGATGGTTAGCATTCATAGGATTCCTTGCTGGATTTATAACATTTGTATTACTTGAGGCATATATTCTTTAATCACTAATATTGAATTATAAGCAAACTGAAAATTGGATTTTAAATCGGTTACCATTTTATCAATCTCAAGGTTCAAAAGCATATAAACCAGGTCTTGATAACATAAAATCTTTTATTGACCATCTCAATATTAATATTCAAGATATTAAGCTTATTCATATTGGGGGTACAAATGGAAAAGGAAGTACCTGTGCCTATTTATCATCAATAATTCAAGAGTCAGGATATAGGGTAGGTACATTCACATCACCTCATTTTTTTGATTATAGAGAGAGAATTAAAGTCAACAATAATAAAATTGAAAAGGATTTTATTTCAAAGTTTATTAAAACTAATCATGATATAATTGAAAAACTGGAGCTTACTTTTTTTGAGCTTTCATTTGGAATGTCACTATCCTATTATATCGAAAAAAAAGTAGACTATGCAATAATTGAAGTTGGGTTAGGTGGAAGATTAGATGCTACTAACATTATTAATCCAATTCTATCTGTAATTACAAATATTTCGTATGATCATACAGAAATATTGGGAAATACATTAGAAAAAATTGCAATTGAAAAAGCAGGAATAATAAAACAAGATACTAAGGTAATAATTGGGGAAAGAGATAAAGACACAGAAAATGTTTTTATTGATATTGCGAATAAAAACTTTTCAGAAATAATTTTTGCATCCGATTACAAATCAAAATATGAAAATTCAGACATAGAATATTTCAACAAAAACATTAAAACTGTCGTTCAAGTTTGTAGGAATCTAAATGATGAAAAGATAAATGATAAAAGTATAGAAAAAGGTATTTTAAATATTGATTTAAATACTGATTTTTATGGTAGGTGGACAGTTTTAAATGATTCCCCAAAGATCATTTTTGATTCTGCACATAATGAATCAGGTTTTATTCAGTTATCTAAACAATTGAGTTCATTAGAATATGATAAACTGTATTTTATTTTAAGCTTTGTTAAAGGAAAAAATATTAAAAAATTAATTAGTTACCTTCCGGATAAATCTTTAATTTATTTTACTTCTTCAAATATGTCAAGATCAATGAGTCATAACGAAATTGAGAAAAGTATAGGAGAAAATATTAATTTTGATATAAACCCAAAAAGGGTTTACAGTAATATATTAAGTCAGGCTTCCTATGATGATTTAATTATTATAACAGGAAGTAATTACATTGCAAAAGAAATTTTTTCATGAAAAATAGATTTTTAATTTTTTTATTCCTGTTGTTAAATGTTTCATTTGTTTTTTCTCAAATTACAACTGATAGACCAGATCAAACTGAATCTGCAGTAGTTTTACCAACAGGTCAAATTCAAATTGAATCTGGTATTTCAATTGAAGAATCTCAATCTAATATTAATACACTTTTCAGGATTGGTATAATTGAAGGAATTGAAATAAGATTAAATAGTAACTATTTAATAAATGATGAATTATCATTTATGAAAAAATCATCATTTAGCGATTTTGAGGTAGGAGCTAAGTTTAAAATCTTTAATAAAGCTTCTAATAAAATCAAAGTTGCTTTTCTATCTCACCTTTCCATTCCAACAGCTAGTGAAGTATTTTCTAATAATGTTTATGGACTTCTAAGTAGATTAAATGTTTCACATGATCTAAATAATGAATCTCAAATTGGCTATAATATAGGTTATAATAAATTCAAAAAAATGGATGGGCAATTTATTTATACAATTGTATACGGTAGAAACTTAGGTTCCTTTGGTGTCTTTTTTGAAATATTTGGTGAAGAGTCTAGAGAAAATTCTAACATTAACTTTGACTCTGGTATTACATATCTTTTAGATGATAAAAAACAACTTGATTTATCAATAGGAAAAGGTTTTAATAGTGATATGTTTTATGTGTCAGGTGGAATTAGTATAAATATAGATTAGAACCTAACCTGAAACTCTAATTTTTTTTCTTCCCTTACAACATAGATTACAGTAGAATCACCTTCATTAAAGTTTGATAGAGCTTCCATATAATCATAAACGTCATTTACTTTTAAATCACCTATTCCAATAATTATGTCCCCATCCATCAATCCAGCTTGATCAGCAGGACCACCTTTAATTATTTGATCAGCTTTCATTCCTTGACCATCAAAAACATAATCAGGCATAACTCTTAAGGAAACTTTAAATCTAGCTACTGAAGGTTGATTTGAAACTGTTTCTTTAAAATCTAATTTACCATAAGTTTCGATTTCATCTATTACATTAACTATGTAGTTTGATATTTCATAAATGCCTTCATAATTAATTAGTTCAATGTCATCTGAGGGTCTATGATAATTTTCATGAGAACCAGTATGAAAAAATAAAACTGGTAAATCTTTATTATAAAAAGATGTATGGTCTGACGGCCCTGTCCCATCATTAATTATATTTAAATTAAAGTTATTATTTAATGAGTTTAAGACTTGTCTAAATATTGATGATGTTCCTGCGCCAAAAACTGAAAGTTCTTTATTCTCATTTAATCTTCCAACCATGTCCAGATTAATCATCATGTTATATGATTTACCATTATATAAGTTACTGTCCACAAAGTACCTAGAACCTATTAAACCAAGCTCCTCAGCTGAAAAACCAATAAATAAGTAATTACTCTTTGAGTCATTTCTCTTACTTAATTTTTTAACTAAATTCAAAAGCATAGCAGTTCCACTTGCATTGTCATCAGCTCCATTGTGAATTTCATTAATACCTCTATCAAGAGAATATTGACCACCATAACCAATATGATCATAATGAGCTCCAATAATTATAGTTGTCTCTTTTTTATTGTCAATGAATCCAACTACATTTTTTGCTTCTATTTTGTTGTTGTCTTCTTGATTAAATTTTACATCTTCATGAGGACTACTTGGAAGTGTAAAACTGAAGTTTTGAAAATAAGAGTCCCCAATTTTTGATAATCCGTATTCATTAAACTTATCTGCAATAAAATTAGCAGCCAAATCTTCTCCATTAGTTCCTGGAAATCTGCCTTCAAGCTTTTCACTAGCTAAATATTCAATATCATATTTTATTTGATGAATATCTTCAGATTGTGAATAAACTGTAAATGAGGTTACTAGAATAAAAAATAAACTTTGATAAAATATTTTCATAATTATTTCTCTAATCGTACTTTAGCCGCAAAATTAATTTATTTGTATGCAAAAGTTACTATTGTTTTTCGTTTTTTACTTTTTTCTAACTACAAATTTTATTTATTCTCAATTAGATAACTTAATATATCCTCAAGAAAAAAACTTTAAGTCTTTAAAACAATTAACTTTTGGTGGAGATAATGCTGAGGCATATTGGAATTTTTCTGACACAAAACTAGTTTTTCAATCAAATAACCCAGGTTGGGGAGTTGGTTGTGATCAAATTTTTATTATGGATAAATCGGAGGATTTAACAAATCGAAAACCAAAAATGATTAGTACTGGAATGGGAAGAACAACTTGTGCTTATTTTATGCCAGATGGTGAGCATATTGTTTATGCTTCAACTCATCTTGGAGATCCAAACTGTCCTGAAGCTCCATTAAGAATAGATGGAAAGTATGTATGGCCTATATATGATACATATGACATATTTGTGTCAGATCTGGAGGGAAATATAACAAATAGATTAACTAATGAAATTGGCTATGATGCTGAAGCAACTGTTTCCCCTAAAGGTGATAAAATTGTTTTTACTTCAATGAGAACAGGAGACTTAGAATTATTTACAATGAATATTGATGGTTCTGATGTAAAGCAAATTACAAATCAATTAGGATATGATGGAGGAGCATTTTTTTCTCCTGATGGTTCTAAAATAATTTTTAGAGCCTCAAGACCTAAAACTGATAAAGAAGTTCAAGAATATCAATCATTGTTAAAAGAAGGTTTTGTTCAACCAACTGAGCTAGAAATTTTTGTAGTTGATGCTGATGGTTCAAACCTAAAACAAGTTACATATTTAGGGAATGCAAACTGGAGTCCGTATTGGCATCCATCTGGTGAAAAAATTCTTTTCTCCTCGAATTTTGAGGCGGAAGCAGGATTTCCATTTAATATTTATATGATCGATATTAATGGAAGAAATTTAAAAAGAATTACATACGATAAAATGTTTGATTCATTCCCAGTATTTTCTAATAATGGTAAATACTTAATATTCTCTTCCAATCGAAATAATGGAGGAAATAGAGACACAAATGTCTTTATAGCCGAGTGGATTGACTAAAAAATTTTATAGAAATCCAATTAATCTAGGTGTATTTTTTTTATAACTCTTATAGCTATCAAGATGACCCCATTTTTTATCTCCATTATGTTCCAAAATTCTAATTCCACTAACATAAACCAATAATAAATAGGTAAATAAAGGAGAGATTAATGTAGCCATCTCAAATCTCTCAAGAGATGATAAAGATATTATAGAGATACCTAGCCACAATAAAATTTCACCCATATAGTTAGGATGCCTGGAAAACTTCCAAAGTCCAGAATTTATAAACTTGTCTTTGTTTTCTGGATTGCTCCTAAACTTAGTTTTTTGATTATCTGCAATAATCTCTACAATAAATCCAATTAAAAAAACAGTTAATCCAAAGTAGAAGTAACTATTTATAATTATTCCTTTAGCAATTCCAGCTAATGCACAAGCAGAACATAAAGAAACCCACATTCCTTGAAGAGTCCATGTCATAAAAAATCTAGTTGGAGATTTCTTAATCTCCCTAAATCTAATATCTTCTCCTGCTTTTTTAATTCTGATAAATAAAAAACTACCAAGTCTTAAAGCCCAAACAATAATTATCATTGAAAGTATAACATTTCCAATATTTAGATTTTCTGAATCATAGTTATTAATGAAACAATAGCTTACAGCTGATATGTATGTAATACTTCCAGATATATCATAAAACTTTTCAGTTTGAAGAAGGTAAGCTGGTATATAAAGTATCCATTGAATAATAAAAGCAAGTAATACAGCGTTTTTTACTAATTCAATATCTGTTAAATATGCTATTGAATATGAGAAAATAAATGCAACAGCAGAAAACAATAATTCTTTTATTGATTGTTTCATAAGGCAATATAAAAAAAAACTTATATTTGCCCTCCTAGGGCGCTTAGCTCAGTTGGTTTAGAGCACTTGGTTTACACCCAAGGGGTCGGGGGTTCGAATCCCTCAGCGCCCACAAATTATATTCAATAATTTTTTTCAGAATTTTCTTTATCACTTGTATTCACAACATCTTGAAAAAAAACTTCAGCAGTAGTAGTACAACTTGAAACTTTAATAAGAATAAAAAAATAAAATACTCTAGTTTTTAGCATTCTAATTTTAATAACTTTAGAAATAAAATTTACAATTTATTTTAATTTATGAAAAAATTACTAATTACATTTCTAATAACTATAAACGCCTACCCTCAATCATCTAATATATTCAAACCTATAGATGTCTTTGACCTTGAATATGTCTCTAATACTGAGATATCTCCAGATGGAGAAAAAATTTTATATCAAAGAAATTATAATGACATAATGAATGATGAAAGCTTTTCAAACATTTGGGTTATTAACTTTGATGGTTCTGAAAATAGACCTATTACAACTGGGAATTTTAAAGATAATTCACCTAAATGGTCAAATAAAGGAGATAAGTTTGTTTTTAAGTCCAATAGAGAGGGTAAGCAACAAATTTATCTGTTTAATATAGCTAATAACTCAATTCAAAAATTAACAAACTTTCAATATTCAATTAGCTCAATCAGATGGTCACCTGATGATAGTTATCTTTTATTCTCTTCGTTTATTGATGACAAAAGAGACAAATTAATTAAAATGCCAGAAAAACCTAAAGGAGCAAAATGGAATGATCCTCCAGTTGAAATATCAGATTTAAACTATAGGTATGATGGATCTGGATATAGAAAACCTGGGGAAACACAATTTTTTACACTTCCAGTTACTGGAGGAACTCCAAGACAAATTAGTAATATTCCAGCTGAAAAAAGAGCAGTTCAAGGTGAATGGATTGACAATAATACTATTGTTTTTTCAGCTAATTTAAATGAAGACTCTGAATACAATACTATCAATAGTGAAATTTATACTTTAGATATTAACTCTGGGATACAGAAAGCTTTAACTAGTAGAGAGGGGCCCGATAATAGCCCAAAGGTATCAAATGATAATTCCTTAATTGCATACTTAGGTTATGATGATGAGTACTTAAGCTATCAACAGAATTCTATTTATATTATGAGGAGTGATGGATCCGGGAAGTATAAAATTGAGCTAGATCTAGATAGAAATATTTCAAATATATACTGGTCTGGTGATGACAAAAAAATATTTTTTCAATATGATGACAAGGGAACAACCAAAATTGGATCAACAACTTTAGATGGAAAGCTAGATTCTGTAATTGACGAAGTTGGTGGATTGTCTTTTTCTAGACCCTACAGTGGAGGGTTCTTTAGCTTGTCTAAAAATAATAGATATTCATTCACGTATGGTACCGTTTATAACCCTGCAGACTTGGCAGTAGGTTATAAAGGATCAAAAAATAGATTAACAAACTTAAATAAGGATCTATTTGACTATAAAAAGTTGGGGAATGTAGAAGAAATCTGGTACGAGTCAACTTTTGATGGTGAGATGATTCAGGGCTGGATTGTTAAGCCACCAAATTTTGATGAATCAAAAAAGTATCCACTTATTTTGGAAATACATGGTGGACCTCATACTAATTATGGATTTCATTTTTCATCTGAAGTTCAACTCTTTGCATCCAAGGGATATGTAGTGCTTTATACAAATCCAAGAGGAAGTACAAGCTATGGAAAAGAGTTTGCAAATTTAATTCATCATAATTATCCAAGTCAAGATTATGATGACCTAATTTCAGGTGTGGATAATCTGATTGAAAGAGGTTATATAGATGATAATAACTTATTTGTCACTGGAGGAAGCGGTGGAGGAGTATTAACATCCTGGATTATTGGAAAAACAGATAGATTTACTGCTGCTGTAGTTGCAAAGCCTGTAATTAACTGGTATAGCTTTGTTTTGTATGCAGACAATATTGGATATTTTTACAAATACTGGTTCAAGGATCTTCCATGGGTTGATCCAGAAAGCTACCTCAAAAGGTCTCCAATAAGTTATGTTGGGAATGTAAAAACTCCAACTATGGTTCTTACAGGTGAAAAAGATTATAGAACACCAATGGCTGAAAGTGAACAGTTTTATGCAGGCTTAAAACTTAATAAAGTTGAATCAATGCTTGTAAGAATTCCTAATGCAAATCATGGAATTGCATCAAAACCTAGTAATCTTATTGCAAAGGTTAATGCTATAATTTCTTGGTTTGAAAAATATAAAAAATGAAAATACTTTTAACTGGATCATCTAAGGGAATTGGATTTAATATTGCTAATACATTGATTAATGAAGGTCATGATATTGCCCTACATTACAATAAAAATAAATCTGCATTAGATACTTTATTAAAAGATTCTAAAACAAATTCTTTTACAATCCAATCAGATTTATCTGATTCCAGTCAAGTCAAAGATCTAGTAAATAATACAATTGATAAGTTATCATTTCCAGACTGTATTATTAATAATGCAGGAATAGCAGAATCTGCTGACGTGTCAATAGACTTTGAGAAATGGAATGAGTTATTTGATAGAACAATAGATGTGAATCTTAAAGCACCTTCACTTATTTTTAAAGAATTTATAAAATATAAAAGAGAGAATAAAATTAAATCTAGATTGAGATTTATAAATATTGCTTCAAGAGCTGCATTTAGGGGTGAGCAAGAGGATTATATTTCTTATTCATGCTCAAAGGGAGGAATGATATCCCTTACTAAAACTATGTCAAGATCGTTTGGAGAAACTGATAATATTGTAGCAATTAGTATTGCTCCTGGATTTGTTAGAACAGAAATGGCTCAAAGTTTTATTGATAAGCATGGAGAAGATGTTGTAAAACAAGGTATTACTCTTGATAGGCTTACAGAGCCAAAGGATATATCACCATTAGTATCACTAATAGTTTCTGGTAAGATGGACCATTCAACGGGTTCAACAGTAGATGTTAATGGTGGAAGTTTTTTACGATAATTTATTTCTTAATTTTAATTTATCTATCTATTGATTATATTTAAACATAATCTTAAATCAATTTATAAAATGAAAAATTATCTTTTAACATTATTACTATTATTATCTTTCTCATTAAGTGCACAAGACCAAATTGTATGGAATCAAGCTGGTGTTGTTGCTAATAATGGCTATGGAGCTGACTTAGCTCAAACTATGGATGACTTTTATGGAAGTATTGAAATACCAGAAGGTGCATCTGTTTCTCTAGTGCAGGTTTATCATAGTGGACTCGGTCATGAACCAACACATTACATAAATTATGCTGGAACTGTTGATGGATTAGTTGCATTAAGACAACTTAGAAGTGGATCTGAATATAATGCATATGTTAATGAATTTAGCAAGTATGGAAAAACAATTTCTAATACTCATGGTAGAACATTTATGAGATTTAATACAGATGATTCTGACGATCCTATTGCTCAAGTATGGGAATGGAGAGTTGAAGATCAAGCTGCATTTGTTAAAGCTTTTAGTGAATTAATTGAAACATTTAAACCTGATGGATATATGTCTTTAGGTGGAATGTTTGGAGGTATAAGTACAGAAGGTGAGTCTCACTATGTTTATGTTACTCACGATGATTACAAATCAATGTTAGAGTGGGGTCCAAAGACACCTAAAGAATTAGCTGCATTTGAAAAGTTCATTAAGACTGTAGATGCATTTTCTGAATTTAAAGGTACATATAGTGTGTGGACTGTTAATACATGGAACTAATAATCATTATTTTTTAAATTATAAACCCTCCATTTATGGAGGGTTTTTTTTTAAATTGCATTAAATCGTTTCAAATGGTAAAAAAATATATTCTATCAATAGATGCTGGAACAACAAGTTCTAGAGCAATACTTTTTAATAAAAAAGCTGAGGTAATTGAAATTGCCCAATATGAGTTCAATCAATTTTTTCCAAAGGAAGGATGGGTAGAGCATGATGCTATTGAAATATGGAATACACAACTAAAGGCCATAAAAGATGTAATTAGTAAATCAAAAATTGATCCTAACGAAATAGATTCAATTGGTATTACGAATCAAAGAGAAACAACAATAATTTGGGATAAGCAGACAGGAAAACCAGTTTATAATGCGATTGTGTGGCAGGATAGGAGAACTGCAAGTTTTTGTGATGAACTAATTGAAAAAAATAAAACCTCTTTGATTCAACAAAAAACAGGTCTTGTTATAGATGCGTATTTTTCAGGAACAAAAATTAAATGGATACTTGATAATAATCAAGATTTAAGAGAGAAAGCAAATGATAACAAATTGTTATTTGGTACTGTAGACACATGGTTAATTTGGAATCTGACAAATGGAAAGTCTCATATTACTGATCCTTCAAATGCTAGTAGAACACTGCTATACAATATAAAAGATGATAATTGGGACAAAGAATTACTAGAATTATTTGATGTTCCTTTAAATATTCTACCAAAGGTTGTCGATTCATCCTCAGTATCTACTAATATTGATGAAGAAATTCTAGGTGTAGAGATTCCAATTTCAGGAATTGCAGGTGATCAACAAGCAGCATTATTTGGTCAATTATGCATCAATGAAGGTGATATCAAAAACACTTATGGTACAGGTTGTTTTTGTATGATGAACACAGGAGAAAATTTTGTAATGTCGAAAAACAAAATGCTTTCAACAATTGCATGGAGAATTAATGGAGAAATTACTTATGCACTTGAGGGTAGTGTTTTTGTTGCTGGAGCCTTGATTCAATGGCTACGAGATCAACTTGGAATTATAAAATCATCACCTGAAGTTGAAGAGTTGGCTAAAACAGTTAATAACAATGGAGGTTTAACATTTGTTCCAGCATTATCTGGCCTTGCTGCTCCATATTGGGATCCATACGTTCAAGGAACAATTTTTGGAATAACAAGAGGTACTGAAAATGGCCATATAGCTAGAGCAGCTCTTGAATCAATTGCTCTTAGAACAAGAGACATAGTTGTTGAAATGGAAAAAGATGCTGGAATAAAATTTAAAGATTTAAAAGTTGATGGTGGTGCAAGCAATAATAACTTATTAATGCAAATCCAAGCAAATCTTTTAAATACAAATGTTGTAAGACCAAAAACAACTGAGACTACTGCTTTAGGTGTTGCTTTTCTTGCAGGATTGGCGACAGGTTTTTGGAAAGATATATCAGATTTAAAAAAACTATGGATAGAGGATATGTCTTTTCATCCAGATACAAGTTTTAAATCAAATGATATAATAGAACTTTGGCAAAATAGAATTAACAGACTATTAAAAGTTAATGAATAGATCTGATTCTTTAGATAAGTTAAATAAAGTTAGTCAATGGGATATAATCATAATTGGAGGAGGAGCCTCTGGTCTAGGAATAGCTGTTGATGCATCAAAAAGGGGATATAGAACTTTACTTTTAGAAAAGTATGATTTTGGAAAAGGTACTTCATCTAGAAGTACAAAGCTTATTCATGGAGGTGTTAGATATCTTCAAAATGGTGATATAACTCTTGTAATTGAATCTTTAAAAGAG
>Ga0255766_10003359_pt1 | contig 13935 bp, 10 predicted proteins | sample 071ome_23_FD_179966 | JGI IMG/M metagenome (GOLD analysis project Ga0255766, IMG submission 179966) | Coastal salt marsh microbial communities from the Groves Creek Marsh, Skidaway Island, Georgia - 071403BT metaG (version 2) | ecosystem: Environmental > Aquatic > Marine > Intertidal zone >... | reverse complement strand
CCATCATGCCAAACGCCATCTGGGTCATTTCGTCCGCATGAGGATGATACATGTGGGTACCATGCTGACGCAGGACAAACTCGTAAACAAAAGTCTCACCTGGCTGAATGTGTGGCTGAGACAAGCCGCCCACGCCATCCATACCACTCGGCAAGATAATTCCATGCCAATGAATTGTCGTGTGTTCAGGGAGATGGTTCGTCACGAAAATACGAACGCGATCCCCTTCTACCGCTTCAATGGTTGGCCCCGGCGTTGAGCCGTTATATCCCCAGCAGGTCGCTCGTGTTCCTGGCGCAAACTCGTGCTCGACTGGCTCAGCCACCAAATGAAATTCTTTCACATCTCCGTTCAGTCGATACGGCAGTGTCCAACCGTTCAGCGTTCGTACTTTTGGCGCGCCCGGGGCTGCGCTATCCGAAAGCAGCTCACTTTCATCCCGTGTAACAGGTGGGGTGTTTGATGCCATCCCTGCGGCACTGTAGGCGGCAAGCAAGGAGCCACCGCCCATCTTTAAAAATCCTCGTCTAGTGGCCACTGGCTGCTCCGTCGACTGTTGAAGCTTTCTTCTTTACTTGCTGTTTCTGTTTCGGCGCTCGTTCATGCGAATCCCTGTGCTGATGCGAGGAATGCTCTTCCTGAACGCCGCTTGCGGCAGGCGGATGATCGGTACCGATACCACCAACTTCGCCGCCTAATGGGTCCATCCCTTGAGGCATGCTATGTCCTGAGTGATCCTTGCCGTGTGCCTCATGCTCGATCTGATGGCTGCTCCCTGACATACCGTGACCCGAGTGATCCGCATCGTATTGGTCATGTCCCATCTCATGGCTGCCCTCGGACATATCGTGACCTGAGTGGTCCATCTCATGACCACCATGACTGATTTCATAACCGGAATGAGCCGTACCGTGTCCATCATGACCCTTCTGATGGCTGCTCCTGGACATATCGTCACCTGAGTGGTCCATCTCATGACCACCATGACTTATTCCATAGCCTGAATGATCCGAACCGTGTCCATCATGACCCATCTGATGGCCGCTCCCAGACATATCGTGACCTGAGCGGTCCATCCCATGCGCTCCGTGGTGGTCATGGCCCTTTTCTGCTGCCTGCGATCCGGTCGCCCCACCAGGCAAAAATTGCTGCCATACCAACTCGTCTGCTTCGCGGAGCAACAATCCCTTCTGGTGACTCAGACTGGCCTGATCCAGCCAGTAACGCTCGGTTGCGTCAAGCAGCTCATGCAACTGCTCAAGCAGCGTTAATTTCACTTCCGCAAGCTCAAACACATCAATCAGCATGTAGCTCTCTTCTCTCTGCCTGAGGGCAAGACGCTTCCGCTGCAAGGGAAGAATTTGATGCTCCAATCGCCTCAAGACTGCTGCTTCGGCGTCCAGTTGGTCTGCCAACCGACCTATTCCGAACTCGATATCCCGCTCTAGCAGTGCGACCTGTTGGCGAGCCCGTTGCGCGCGCTTGCTCATCGAGGCCAAGGCATCCGATTGCGTATCAAAAGTAGGGAGTTCCACTTCAATTTTCGGCCCTTTCTGGGTCCCATCTTCTTTTTCGACCTCAATGGTCATTCCCAATCCTGGTAACCAGCGAGCCCACCGCAGGCGATCCCTCAAGTTGTCAGCGATGGGAATCTGTGTCGCGACGGATCTTAAATGCTTGTTTGCTGCGCGCGCCGCCTCGAACGCGGCTGTGTGTTCTAGAGGTGCGTGTTCAGCAGTACTCCAAATCGGCACGGACAGTTCGGAAAAGACAGCGTAAGGTGTGCCGAGCAGCTGCCCGAGTTCGGATTTTGCGCTGTTGGCCTCCGAGCGAGCTAAACCTAGTTCATTCTGGGCAGTGAAATACGCTTGAAGTCTCGCTTGATGCTCCACCTCAGTAATATTTCCAGCTTCAAGGTAGTCAGCTGACAGCGCAGCCAATGCCCCTAAAAACGTGGTCTGATATTGTCTCAGTTCGAACCTTGCTTCCGACACCCCGGCAAGAACCCATGCTTTCTCGAGTCTGACTAGGCCTTCGAACAAGTCGAGCTCTACTTGCGCTCGCGCCTTTGTAAGTTCATGTTCGAGCGCCCGATTCGCCGCTGGAACACTCACCAAGTCAATCAGCGAAAAACCTACTTCAAACAGTCGTTTCACTGAATCGCCCACGCCAGTAAAGCGACCCAACGCCAGCGTAGGATTCGAATAGCCCCCCTCGTTTTGATTGATGTCGCTGAGCGTGATCTCGTAAGCCAGAAGCCGGTCTTGAACGATTGGAGAATGATCCAAAAACACAGACCTTGCCTCGGCTAGCGTCGATGGAATCGATGCTGCGGTCCGATTACCGGCAGCTAAGCGTTCCCGCTCAACGATCTCAACTCCTCCAGCCGTGATTTGCGCTGCTACCTGCTCCGCACTATCGCTCACATCGCGCGTCAACGAGGCACAACCGCTTAGGCCGAACGCTAGAGCGACTGCCAAGACAGACTTCGCGCACGTCACCCTCCTTGACCCTCCAGGCGATAACTTACGCTGCGATCGTTCAACAACCTCGGTCATTAAATTCACAGTTTCCAACACTCATTCTCAACCGTTACTCACTGAGTTCGCCTCTCAATCGCGCCGCGTTTCCAACCACCGAGAGGCTAGACAATGCCATCGCGAGACCAGCAAAACTTGGACTCAACAGCCACCCCATTGACGGATAGAGCACGCCAGCGGCTACCGGGATCAAGACGACATTGTAAAGAAAGGCAAACCCGAGATTTTGTCGAACGTTACGAGTGGTGGCATCAGACAGTTTAATGAACTGGGTAAGCCCGCGCAGACCATTCGTTAACGTGACATCGGCCTGCTCACAGGCTAGCGCCGTGCCCGAGCTCATCGCGGCGCTGAAGTGCGCCGCAGCCAGCGCTGGCCCATCATTTAAACCATCACCAATCACAGCCACATGCTCACCCTCTGCCTGCAACCTCTCTACTAGCGCAAGCTTGTCGAGCGGGGACTGCTCCGCGTACCAGTTAACAGGACCAATCGCCTCGGCGACGCTCTTAACGCTCTGCTCTCGGTCTCCAGATACAATCATGGGTATCATCCCAGCGTTAATCAGCGCCTGAATCACGTCATGAGATTCATCTCTGATGCGATCGGAAAGCTCGTATTTGGCGATCAACTGCCCATCGACCCCCCAGTACATTTCAGGCCCCGCCGAGACTTCCTCATCGAGTGCGGCTGACAGATCGCTTGGGATGGGACCATTTGACGCGAAGTGATTGGCGCGCATCATAGCTGCACTGCCAATACCAACCCTCTTGCCACCGATCGTGCCAAGTACTCCCTGGCCAGGCACCGTCTCAATCGCACCTGCTGCCTCAAGATGATCGGCATCTAAGGGGTCATCAGCTTTCGCTTCAATATAGTGAGCGACCGCTTTGGCAATCGGGTGAGTCGATTGACTGACCATCGCTCGCAGCTCACCGTATGTGGTTTGAACTTCACCGGACGCCAATTCCCGACGGACACTCAGGTTTCCCTCGGTCAATGTTCCCGTTTTATCGAATAAAACGACGGTGAGCGCCCTCGCCCGCATGAGCGCATCACCATTGCGGATGACTAGGCCAAGTTTCGCTGCCGTGCCAACCGCATTGACGAGGCTCATCGGTACCGCAAGTCCTAACGCGCAGGGGCAAGCAATAATCAAAACAGAGAGCGCAGTGCTCATCGCAAAGCTCGCTTCAGCGCCCAACAGGAACCACCAGGCAAACCCGGTCGCCAGACTAGTCAACAAGACCCCTGGGACAAAATACTGCGTGATGGTATCGATGTGTTGCGCAACGGCGGGTTTGGCATTTTGAGCGCGCTGTAAAGCGCGAACGACCTGAGCGAGCGCCCCATCTTGCTTTGTGCTCGTGACCTTGATGTCGACGGGCTGCGAGACATTCAGCGCGCCCCCTATCACTACATCTCCTGCACCAACGGCTTGCGGCAGAGCCTCTCCCGTCATCAGTGACACATCAACTTCAGTTTTGCCAACGATAATCTCGCCATCAAGCGGAATACGCTCACCTGCCGACACGCGAACCACTGTTCCAGGAATCACTGCGTCTAGTGAAACACTCACGGAGCGGCCAGATTCATCGATCACAGACGCTTTTTCAGGCGATAATCGAATCAGCGCATCAAGACCCGAGAGCGCTGACGCACGTGCCCGCATCTCTAGCGCTTTACCCAATCGAACGAATCCAATCACAAAGAGGCTAGCCTCAAAGAACAGATGCTGAGAGGGAAGATTCATCCCCCAAATTAAGATACTGGACGAATATAGCCAAGCTGTCCCAGTACTGAGTGCGACCAGCGTATCCATCGTTGCCCGACCATGCTTGAGCGATGTCCACGCCTTTTTGTAAAAATCCGCGCCGGCAAAACTGAGCGCACCGAGCGTCGCCACGGCAGTCACTGCACCCATCCAGATGCTTTCTGTGAGCGAAAGCCACTCCACCCACATGTTCAACATCATGAGCGAACCGAGTAGCAGTGCGACAGTGGCTTGGGTCATCGCGCGCCCGAATAGCTGGGCCTGATTCGCCGCCTTCGATGCTGGATCTTCCGCCGCCTCGGTCGCGCTATAACCTGCCGCACTAACGGCCGATATCACTGCTCCCTGATCAAATTTACCCGCCACCCACGCGCTCTCCGCAGCGAAATTCACTTCGCTCTGAATCACGCCCTCGACATTTAGGATCGCCCGCTGAACAGCCGATGCGCAAGCCGCGCAAGACATGCCTTTGATCTCGATGAACAAATCTTGCTCACCTTGGTTGTCGCTCGATAGCTGTGCCTGCGCACCCTCCAAAGCAGGTCTTTGAGCAATCGATGAGTTGGCATCTGCGTCTATTTCATGCGGTGGTTCATGCGGTGGTGGTTCCAGGCGATATCCTAATTCCGTCACTGCTTTACGAACGAGGGCCGCATCCACAGCACCCACAACGGTTACGCGATCATGCGCTCGCTCAGCGACGACGCGAAGGTCAGTTCCAAGCGCCGTAATCGATTCGCTAACCTTGGCTTCGCATCGGCCGCAGGTCATGCCGTAGACGGGTACAACGGTGGTATCCGGAGACTGCACCATGTGAGGGTTTGTCCTAGGTAGTCGCGTTGTTATTTTGCCCGAATAAGTCGGCTTCGTCCCTTTCTTCAGACGGCAACCCCTAACATTTGCGCTGCGATTTTCTCAGCCATCATAATTACCACCGCGTTTAAATTCCCGTTGGTGATCTCGGGCATCAAGGATGCATCGACTACCCGTAAATTTCGAACCCCCCATACTTCACCCTCTGGGCTCACTGGAGCCTCTCCCTCTTTGCCCATGCGACAGGTCCCGCAGGGATGATAAGCACTCTCAGCGTGTAGCCGAATCCACTCATCGAGTTCAGCATCACTGCCAAAGCGTTTAAGCGGCCATGCTCCCATCGACTGAAAACTTTGCTCGCCTAATAACGCCTCAGCCAACCGAATTCCGCGGCGCATGACCGCCCAGTCCTCTTCGGCACTGAGATAATTGAATTGAATCTGGGGCGACGCGAATGGATCGCTCGACTGGATCGATACTCGACCCCGACTCACTGGCTTCATCGGGCCAACATGAGCCTGGACTCCATGATGGTTCACCTGCTGACTGCCATCATAGTTCATCGCGATCGGCAAAAAATGGAACTGAAGGTCCGGGTAGCCGGCATCGAGACCGCTGCGCAAAAATGCGCCGGCGTGGAAATGGTTGGTGGCGCCTGCGCCAGACTTCAGTAGATACCATTCAACGCCGGCTCTGAGCTTGCCGAGTCCCCGAGTTGATGGGTAAATGGAAACCGGCTTTTTGATGCCAGCCTGCACGTAGATCTCTAGGTGATCTTGAAGATGCTCGCCAATGTCGTCGTTGATCCATACGGGCGAAATGGCGAGTCGCTTCAACTCCTGTTCTGGCCCAATGCCCGACCGAATTAATACTTGGGGGGTTCCGATCGCCCCGGCGCACAACACGGTTTCCTTTCGTGCGTTTGACTGAATGGGGCGCCCACCTTTGCGATTGACCCAACTCACCCCCACGCATTGATCGCCTACGAACTCCAATCGATTAACGGTTACCCCCGTTTGAACGGTCAGTCCAGGTGACGAGCGCCCATCGAGGTATGTAACCGCCGTGCTCTGCCGTCGGCCATCTGCAATGCTGGCATCGAAAGGTCCAAATCCTTCCTGCTCTGCGCCATTAAAGTCCTCAGTACTGGGGAAACCAAGCGCAGAACCCGCAGCCAACCACGCTTGATTAAGCTCGCCCGACACATCCGATGATTGAACCCGTTGCGGGCCACCCAGCCCACGAAATAATAGATCGCCGCCGGGCCGATCCTCGCTACGTTTGAAGTGTGGGAGCACCGACTGATAACCCCATCCAGTGCAGCCGTAGCGCGTCTCCCAACGGTCAAAGTCGCTGGGGTTGCCCCGAACGAAAATCATCCCGTTGATTGACGAGGAGCCGCCAAGCACCCTCCCTCGAGGACAATACAGCCGACGATTGCCGAGCTCTGCCTCTGACTCGGTGTGAAAACCGTAGTTGTAGGCCGTACTGGTCAGCACTTCCGACAACGCGGCTGGCATGTGGACACGAAAATCCCAAGCGTGATGTTTAGGTCCCGCCTCGAGCAGTAAGACCTCATGCTGCTCGGCTAAACGGCTTGCCATTACACAACCTGCGGAGCCGCCGCCAATCACAATGTAATCAAACGTTTTCAATCGTGTCTTTCCGGGAACAATGCTTTGAGCAACTTCAGTGAATTTCGACGGTTACTCGAACGACTTCGCCAGACCACCCTCGTTAAACTGTTTGCCCGCTAGTATGTGCAAGTGCAAATGAAATACCGTTTGTCCCGCATCGGCGCCATTGTTAATGACCAACCTAAACGCATCACCACACCCAAGAAGCTCAGCCACCTTGCCAGCCACTAATAAGAGATGTCCCAGCAATTCTTGATGCGTATCGTTGGCATCGATGAGTCGTGGGATTGGATCGCGAGGAATAATCAGAACATGAGTGGGCGCTTGAGGCTGAATATCTCGGATCACGATGCAGCGGTCATCCTCATACACCCTGTCTGACGGTAGCTCTCCGTCTATAATTCGTTCAAATAGTGTCTTTTCCACAAGCCGCTCCTTCCTCTGCTCAGACCAGTTTTTCTTATTAACGTGTAGGCAGCGCGTCGCTAACGTTCTGTTAAGCGAGGCGAGGATCCAATCTGCCCCTATTTGAAGCGCCTGATTTTCGTACGACTACTTCTCGAACCAACCTTGACAACCAATAGTTAAGTCAGGCTACGGTCAATGCGCCGCCTAGGGTGGGCCACCATGGACGGGGAAGAGAGGTCGTCCAACGCCTCATGGTCAAGTCTATCACCCTAACCTCAATGTTCTTTCGTAGGCGGTGAGTTGATCGTTCCTCCAGGGTGCGGCAATGTGAGTTCGCCCTCCACTTCCAAGAACTAGACCTTCAAGTCACGAACCATTTGCAGTCGGTCACGCGAGTGTTTGGTAGGCCCGACACGCTCGAAGGAATGCCGCTCGAAGAATAACCGCGCAGGACCAAGGCCCTCCGAAAAATGAGTAGACAGGCCGTTTAAGCCAGTGTCCCTGCCGTATTCCAAAAGTCCATGCAGGAGACGAGTTGCAAATCCCGACCGCCTAAACCGCTTGTGCGTGAACAGCCCCATGATCTCGAGCGAACCGTTGGGCTGACGCTCCGCGATCATCCAGCTCACCGGTGGCTTAAAGCGCGGGACGCGCAGCCCCATAGACCATTGCTGATCCTGGGGCGTTGTTCCCTTTATGCGTTGCCATACAGCCTGCATCTCACCCGCATCAAAGTTTTCAGCCTCAAGCATCATTGACATGTCGTCAATGTGGCTGGCAGACAGTTCGACCCATTCAGCTGAGCCTATCCAACCATCGCTGCTAGCTCGATCGGGTTGAAAAGCCTCTGCCAATCGATCTACGAAATCAGCGCATCTGTTGATACTGGAACGGATAGAGGGCGCTAACAACTGGGATTCCCGGTAAGCAACATCAACCCCATATCGATGTTGGCCCTGCCGAGTCAAAGCAATCACCCGACGGCGGCGATCTAATCGATCTCGCATCGAGAGCACATCGCCAGCTGACTCGAGTTGCCGGGTTGCCTGGGTCACTCCAGGATGCGCAACGTCTAAGCGACGAGCTAACTCAAGTACCGTGAGTGGCCCCTGGTCTGCTAGTTCAAGCGCTACCCTGTACCGGAGCGTTAGTGTTGCTTTTTTATCGTCTTGGGGGATAGAGAGTCGACTCTCGATGTCTGTTAGCTGATCGATCATCCGCCGAAGTTGTCGGACGGGGTGCTCCTCGATCACCACCTCTCTTTGTGCTCGCGGTCTCTTATCCCTTGGTTTCCCCTCGCTCATACTCTTAGCGCCCTTGTCTCTCATGGGTTGTTGTGCAAGTAGGCGTATCCCTTACCGCATTTGGTCCGTCATTGGCCTAACGTCCTCACGGCTTCAGGTCTAAAGGCCCCTGAGCCATGGGCTCTATCGACTGGCTTGGCTCACCCTTCAACCGAACGGCCTAATCCACCGAATGGGCAAACCCGTTCACCGCAGGGGACCTTGGGAGAATGGTCAACTCTCATTTGTTTCGTATTTTATGTTATTTTTTACGTAATTATATACTTTTTTTCATCATTTACCGGACAACAGTTCTTCTCTGAATTTGTATTTACTATAGTAATCCCACCGCCATATTCGCTTGATATACTCACCTTTGAGGCGTTCGGTGATGGTGATAAGGGTAGAAGTTAGTAAGCATTCACATACGCGTGATATGGCTGCTATCGATCCTAAGAAAGGAATAAAGATGATGATGGGGTCCATGATTCAGTGGCTTTACCTATGGCTTATCGCCGTCCCTTTCTTGGGGATTAGTACCTTTCTGATTGGCGTGCCTCTCACCGTGCTGTCGTTTTTTGGTTTAGGTGACTGGTGCTCTCGAACGCTCGCTGTGCTCTGGGCTCGCTCAAATGCGTTCATGCTGGGCATGCGTGTTTCCATTGACGGGCTTCAACACCTAAAAGAAAGTCAGTCTTATGTTTTGACCGCCAATCATTTGAGCCAGGTGGATATCTTGCTCATCTATGGCTTTCTTCCTGTCGAATTCAAATGGGTCCTCAAAAAAGAACTACTTGCTGTTCCAATTATCGGAGCCGCGTGTGCAGCAATGGGCCATGTGGTGGTTGATCGCTCAAACTCACAAGCTGCGGTCGCCAGCATCCAGGCGGTTTCAAAACGATTGCAGAACGGCATGTGCATCATGTTTTTCCCCGAGGGTACCCGCGGCACTGCGGAAGGCAATCTATTACCCTTCAAACGAGGCGCGTTTCGCCTAGCAGCAGATCTTCAGTTACCAGTATTGCCAATGAGTATTAGTGGCACAGGGCGTCTTCTTCCAACAGGATCGGTTAAGTGGCAACCTGGGCCGGTTAGGCTGATGATCCATCCACCCATTCAAACAACTGACCAATTAAGCAGCGACGTCACTACACTGATGAGCCAAACCGAGGCCGCGATCCGTTCTGGTCTAACAGCATCAGCACCAGAGGCTGACGTTCCAATGAGAGCGCGAGGATAAAAACATGCGAGAGAATACTGTCAAAACTAAATGGCGAGCTGGGGAGCCCACCGTCGGTGGCTGGCTATCATTAGACTCTCCTTTGTCCGCCGAACAGATGGCTCAAGTAGGGTTTGATTGGCTATGCCTTGACATGCAACACGGGGTGATTGATTTCAAAGCAGTGACGCATTTACTCCCTGCCATCTCAACCACTAACACCATTCCTATTGTCAGAGTTCCTTGGAACGAGCCTTATGAAATTATGCGGGTGCTAGACGCAGGCGCTTACGGCGTGATTGTTCCGATGGTCAACAACAAAGAAGAAGCAGAGAGCGCCGTGTCGGCCTGTCGATACCCGCCCGCCGGTTTGCGATCCTTTGGACCAACGCGAGCGATGATGTACGCGGGCCGTGGATATGTTGAGGAAGCCAATGATCAGTTAGCGTGCATCGTGATGATCGAAACTCGCGAAGCGCTTGATAACCTCGATGATATTTTGGGCACGCCCGGCGTCGATGCGGCATACATTGGCCCTGCCGACCTTGCCTATGCTTTAGGACTGTCCCCAACCGGCGACAATGACCACCCCCTTCACGTTGAGACGGTGACCCATATATTGGAGCGTTGCCAGCATCATGGGATCGCGGCGGGCATTCACACAGGTTCGTTGGCGTTCACCCAGCGCTACCTAGCCCAAGGCTTCCAGATGGTAACGTTAGGTCAAGATACGGCCTTCATGTCTCGGTTAGCGAGAAAGGAGTTAAAGGCTGCGTTCGATCAGCCCAATGCCTCAGAAAAAACGGGTGACGCACCAACAAAAGGGGGATTCTACTGATGCCATCCAGATTCCCCAGCTCCTTGTCATCAGCGCCAGGTTGCACAGCATTATGAGCACTGCCAGGGAGGACGCTAATCACTGCTTTGTTTGTGGCCCGAACAATCCGATTGGCTTGAAACTCACCTTTTCACTCGATGGCGATGAGTGCGTGTCGGAATTTACACCCGATGCCGTGCACTGTGGGTACGAGGGAGTGACCCACGGCGGCATTATTTTCAGTACGCTCGATGACGTAATGGCGAACTGGCTTTATTTACGAGGGCACAAAGCGGTAACCGGCCGCTGCGACTTACGCTACAAGGCGGCCTTACCCACTGGGGTACCCGTTCACTTGCGTTCCTGGTGCGTGAAGCAACGTCGCAATGTAGCGACAATGGCGGCCGAAATGCACCGAAAGGACAACGGAGACCTTGTTGCAGAATGTGAGGCCAATTTCATGATCCTGAGCGATTAGGCTACCAATCATCCCGCTATAAACAGCAACTCGTTCGCCAATTGCCATCGTACAATCACAACTTCTGAATGATCCGAAGTAGATGCCTCTACTGTTTCTCACTGGATAACTGCCAGCAATGACCTCAATCAATCGCACTGCAGAGCAAAGAGCACAACTCAACAATGCGAGTTTTTCCCGAAGAATGGGCGCCGCTTTCTACGATGGATTGCTGCTACTTGCACTGTGGATGATTTCGACATTAGTTGTGATTGCCCTAAATGATAGAGAAGCGCCCCTTCAAGGGCTGATATACCAGCTGTTTCTGTATTTAGAGAGCCTGCTGTTTTTCGTTTACTTCTGGACATTCAAGGGTCAAACGCTGGGTATGCAAGTCTGGCGGATCCAGCTTATTTCCGAATCGGGTCAACTACTCAACCCACGAGCGGCATTATTTCGATACCTTGTCACCACTTTTTCTGTTGGGTGCTTCGGCCTTGGTTATCTATGGATGCTGGCGCCCCACCGCCGCGCGCTCCACGACCTTGTAACCAACACACGCGTAGTTGAGATCAAAAAAACCACCTGAATCCCGCGTGTCGTTTCGGGGCTGCCTCCGCCAAGATCAAATTGAACGCAGGCCCTTCCATTTAATGGCACTAGCCACTATTCCATCGTTGATCCGATAGCCGATACCTCGAAGTCGAATAATTTGGTTAACGAGAACGGTGTGGGGGGTTCTGATTTAGGGTTGTGGGTTGCTGTTTGCTGGCAGCAGCTTGAAAGTTACGGATTGAAGGTTGCCTAAGAGGGGAAGCTCCATACAAATTCGTCCTCCGATCCGTCGCTGATTGATCTGGCAGTACTTGATCGAATGACCATTAAGCGAGTCGACGCAACTGATAAAAAGCAAGCCACAAGCAAAGTGCCGTCGGTAGAATGACAGCGACCAGCGGTGGGATGCCATACACCAGCGCCATGGGAGCAAGCAGGTCCTGCAGAAATTTAAACCCGACCCCTAGTAATAAACCCGTAAATATTCGAAACCCCATCGAGGCGTCTCGAAGTGGACCAAAGACCATGGCCGCGGAGAGCGCGAGTAGCGCCAGCGCCGTTAGTGGCTGGAGCACTTTTGCCCAGAACCCCAGTTGATATTTGCCTACCTCAAGCGACTGACGCTCAAGAACGGTGATTTTTTTGGACAGCGCACTGATCGACATTCTGGATGGTTCAACCAGCAACTCACTACTGATTTCATCAGGGGTCAATTCCGTTTCCCATGTCGACCTCCGCCCTAGGCCACGCACCGACCGGCCCTCGCCATAGGTAACCTCCTCAACCTGCGATAGCTCCCAGTAGCTCGCTACTTCATCGCCGCCAGGAACGTATTGCGCGCTTTCAGCGGTTCGGACTTTGATGAGTCGTTTTCCTTCGTCGAAGATTAGCCACCTCAAACCCAATAAGGTGTTCTCGTGGATTAACTCGGCATGAATGAAGGCATCACCATCTCTCAACCAAATACCGTATTCTGGAGCGATAGCATCTGCTATCGAGGTCGCTTGCCTACGCTCAAGCCGCGCCATTCGCTCTGCATCAGGCAGAACATATTCACCAACGAAGACCCCGCCTCCAGCCACGAGCAAGGCTGGCAGCATGGCATAGCTTAAGATCTTATAAACCGACATGCCGGCGGCACGCATGGCAATGAGTTCACTGCGAACAGCAAACCCTCCCAAACTAATCAATGCACCAATCAAAATAGCGTAGGGCAAAGTCTCATAGAACAGTCGCGGCACGCTCAAACCGACATAAAGCAACGCAGCCCAAAACGTGTACCGCTGATCAAGATCACCAATCTGGTCAAGCAACGTGAAAACAGCAAGCAACCCTGTGAGGGCGAGCGCCACAAGCACAATAGACCCGAAAACGGAGATCCCAATCAATCTTGCAACGATCGGCATCATTGGCTCGCCTTCGGCTTGATCCATGACCAATCGAAGAGTCGCTCTCCTCCTCGGTAAACCGTAAGCGCTAGGATGGCAAAGCCTGCATGGACCCAGAAAAGTCCTGGTACGGGGCCTAGCGAACCCGACTCAACGTTCGATCTCGCTGCGGATAGCAACACCAGATAGAGAAAACATAGGAGTAACGCCGGTGCAATTCGGGCAAATCGGCCTTCTCTCGGGTTGACCCTAGCGAGCGGCACCGCCAAAAACGCCAGGATCGGCACCATCAATACCAGTGACAGCCGCCACTGGAGTTCTGCGACGCCTGCATTCGATTCTGCCTTGAGCAAATCCCAAGTTGCCAACTGTTTTGCCTCGGTTCGGTCTAGCTTTGAGGGATCTCTTGCTAGCACCTGACCATAGGTCTCAAACTCGATCACCTGATGCCCTAACGCACCTGGCTTCATGCGATAGCGCTTTCCACTGCGCAGAATGAGCAAGCGATTGCCCTGCTCATCAATTCGCGTTTCTCCCTCATCCGCCACCATAACGACGGTGGTTCCGAGCTCGTCACCCTCTTCATGCTCGAGCTCAGTAATAAAAACGTCTGACAATTCATTCGAATCGGCAATGTCTCGGACATAAGTCACCCTCTCCCCCTGACTCATAGTCTGAAAACGACCAGGGATCAACAAATCAAATTCCGTCATGGTCTTCTGATCCGCCTTGATCGCTTGCGTACCGATTTCCGCAAGCGGCCTCAGCCACAATGCCAAGATAGCCGTCACGATCATGATGGCTAACCCTTGCAACAGCGTCATCTTGAGCAGCTTGGGCTCGCCGAATCCCGTGCTTTTAAGCACCGTCAATTCATTGTCAACGGCTAACCGCCCATGGGCGATCATAATCGCGAGGAAAAAAGAGACAGGGATAATCAGCTCAAGCAGTCCGGGCAATCGATAGAAAAGAATCATTCCCAACAACTCGCTATTCATCTTGCCAGCTGCTGCGTCGCCCAAATACGCGCTTAACCGAGATCCA
>Ga0255766_10003357_pt1 | contig 13943 bp, 12 predicted proteins | sample 071ome_23_FD_179966 | JGI IMG/M metagenome (GOLD analysis project Ga0255766, IMG submission 179966) | Coastal salt marsh microbial communities from the Groves Creek Marsh, Skidaway Island, Georgia - 071403BT metaG (version 2) | ecosystem: Environmental > Aquatic > Marine > Intertidal zone >... | reverse complement strand
AATGCACTATTAAATTCAGCAAGTGAACCAGAAATTGTATTACTTCCTAAAGCAATAGTTTTGTTTTCTAAAGTATCAGCAGAGTCAGCTAAAATGTACGCTTGTAAATCTGAAATATCAGCTTCAACAACAGTAATTGTGTTACTTGCAGTATTGATTGTTTTACCTGTTAATGTTTCAGTACCAGCCAATGTAGCAAATGAACCATCTGATAAAGCACTATTAAATTGTGCTGTTGTACCTGTTAAAGTATTATCTGATAAGTTAATTGTTTTGTTTTGTAATGTATCAGTACTGTCAGCAAGTATATAAGATTGTAAATCAGATATATCTGCCTCAACAACAGTAATTGTGTTGTTAGCAGTGTCAATAGTCTTATTAGTTAACGTATCTGTAGTGTTTCTACCAACTAATGTGTCTGTAGATGATGGTAAAGTAATAGTTCCTGTATTTGAAATTGTAGCAATTACTGGACTTGTTAAAGTTTTGTTTGTTAACGTTTGTGATCCTGTTAATGTCGCAACAGTTGAATCAATATTAAACGTTACATTGTTTCCTGAACCAACTGTATCAATACCAGTTCCACCAGTAAATGATAACGTTTCAGTATCTAAATCTATTGCTAATGAACCACCTGTATCTGCTTGGAAGTCTAGGCCACTAGCAGTAACTTGAGCGTCAACATAAGCTTTAATTGCCTTAGCAGAAGCCACAGTATTATCACTAGCAGATACCGAAGCTAAATCAGTATCTAAAACACCAGCAGCAAAATCTGCAACCTCAATATTTGTAATTGAGTTACCAGTTCCATTTGCGTCAAATGTTTTATTTGTTAAAGTATCTGTAGATGAAGCAGTAATGAAAGCAGAATTAGTATTATCGTAATTTGCTAAATCATTATCAACAACTAAATCAATTGTTCCATCAGCGTCTTGGTATGAAGCAGTAATAAGTGTTTCTGTGTTACTACTAAACATTGCACCAGCAATGTCTTGTACTCTTTCAGCGTTTAGAGTTACAGCACCAGAAGTTACTGTAAAGTCTGTAGCGTTAAATGAAGCAACCCCTTTATTAGATGAAGTAGCTTCTTCAGCAGAAATTGTTAAAGTATCTGTTGCAGATACAACAGCGTCAATTCCTTCACCTGAAGTAATAGTTAATGTGTTACCTAAATCTAAATCTTGTGTATTTGAACCATCAGAAATTGTGATCTGGCTATTTGTTAATGAACTATTTCCAATATTTGTTAAAGTATTTGAAGCACCACTTATTGTTTTGTTAGTTAATGTTTCAGTTGTATCTCTTAATACAATTGTACCAGAAGCGTTTGGTAAATTAATTGTATTGTCAGCTGTAGGATCAACAGTTGTTAAAGTTGTTTCGTATGCGTCAGCACTTGCACCTTCAAATACAAATGCGTTTTGAATATTAACTGCTGTTGAGTTAACTGTAGTTGTAGTACCGTTAACTGTTAAGTTTCCTGTAATTGTAGTATCGCCTGTTACAGATAAATTGTTTCCAATTGTAACATCATCTGGTAAACCAATTGTTAAAGTATCACCAGATACACTTGTTTCTATTTCGTTTGCAGTTCCTGAAACAGTAATAGTGTCGCCTAAATCTATAGCATTTGTACCACTATCACCTGTAAGTGTAATTGTAGAATTTGTTAACGAAGCATTACCAATACTAGTTAAAGTATTTGAAGCGCCACTTATTGTTTTATTTGTAAGTGTTTGTGTGCCTGTTGTAGTTACAAATGAACTTGGTAATGTTACTGTGTTAGATGATAAATCTAAAGTAGTTGCTAATTTAGCAACAGTAACAGCATTGTTTGCAATTTTACCTTCAGTTACATTTAAGTCAGCAATTTTAGCTGTTGTAACTTGGTCATCACCAATGTGTTGAGTATCAATTGAACCATCTACGTAATGCTCTGAATTTATACTGTCATCAGCAATTTTTGTTCCATCAACTGAGTCAGCACCTAATTTAGCATTAGTAACAGCCGAATCATTTATTTTAGCAGTAGTTACAGCAAGATTATCTATTTTAGCTGTTTCAACAGCAGCGTCTGCTAATTGTAATGTGTCAACACCACCGTTATCTATATTAAGTGTAATAGCATTTCCACTACTTGCACTTGTTAATCCTGTACCACCTAAAACTGACAAAGTTTCTGTGTCTAAATCTATTGAACCTGTACCACTATCACCAGCAATTGCCAATGCACTAGCAGTTACTTGCTCATCTACGTAAGCCTTAATTGCTTTTGCAGAAGCAAGTGTGTTATCACTTACAGATACACTTGAAAAAGTTGTATCTAAAACACCAGCTGCTAAATCAGCAACCTCGATGTTTGAAATTGAGTTACCAGTTCCGTTTGCGTCAAACGTTTTGTTTGTAAGTGTTGATGTGGATGAAGCTGTTATGAAACCAGAAGATGAGTTATCGTAGTTTGCTAGATTACTATCTACAACTAAATCTATTGTACCGTCAACATCTTGGTAAGTTGCTGTAATTAATGTTTCAGTATTTGAACTGAACATTGCACCAGCAATATCTTGTATTCTTTCTGTTTGTAAAGTAACATTTCCTGAAGATACTGAAAAGTCTGTAGCATTAAATGAAGCCAAACCTTTGTTTGTATCTGTAGCGTCTTCTCCAGTAATTGTTAAAGTATTTGAAGCAATTTCTGTTGTAATACCTTCACCGTTTGCAATTATTAATGTTTCTCCAAGAGCAACAGCGTCTGAACTTGAATCACTTCCTTGAATAGTAATTGTAGAATTACTTAAAGATGAATTATCAATGTTGGATAAAGTGTTACTTGAACCACTAATTGTTTTATTAGTTAATGTGTCCGATGTAGCTCTTCCAACTAATGTGTCTGAACTTGTAGGAAGTGTTAATGTTCCTGTATTTGAAATTGTAGAAATAACAGGAGTAGTTAAAGTTTTGTTTGTTAATGTTTGTGAAGCAGTTGTTGATACTAAAGTAGCATCCTGAACAGCCGTATTAAATTCAGCAAATGTGCCTGTAACAGTATTTGAATCTAAATCAATTGTTTTATTTGATAAAGTTTTAGTGTTATTAGTTGATAGAATATCACTACCACCTAATGTAGCAGTTGTAGCTTCTAAATTGGCAACTAATGTTCCTGTTGTAATTGTTAAATCACCAGATGTTGCACCAGTAAATGTACCAGTACCTACAATAAACTTGTCAGCACTTTCGTCAAATCCGATAAATGCGTTATTACTATCTCCTCTTTCAATTACGATACCAGCGTCATTAGCAGGTGTTCCTGTTGTACCAGTTGCTAATTCTAATATTGAATCTGAAACAGTTGTGTTTGTTGTATTAACTGTTGTAGTAGTTCCATTTACAGTTAAGTTTCCTGTAACTGTTAAATTTCTACTTACGCTTAAATCTTGTCCTATTGTTACATCACTTGGTAAACCAATAGTTAATGTATCACCTGATTGTGATGTTTCTATTTCGTTTGATGTACCTTGAATTGTTAAAGTATCACCTAAATCTATTGCTTGTGAACCTGAATCACCAGCAAGTGTAATTGTAGAATTAGTTAAAGACGCATTAGCAATGTCAGTTAAAGTGTTACTTGAACCACTAATTGTTTTATTAGTTAATGTTTGTGATGAATTTAAGTCAACAGCAGCACCAGAACCACCATCAATTGTTGTGCCTGCTGGTAATACTATTGCACCACCATCAGCAGTTATTGTAGCGTCTCCTAAATTAATAGAAGTACCACTTAAATATATATCTCTAAATTTAAATGATGATGAACCTAAATCGTATGTTTCATTTGTATCTGGTATTAAGTGACCAGCAATAGTTGTTGCACCTAAAGTTTTATTTGTTAAAGTATCTGTTGTAGCTCTACCAACTAACGTATCTGTTGATGTAGGTAATGTTAAAGTACCTGTATTAGAAATAGTTGAAATAACTGGACTTGTTAACGTTTTATTTGTTAAAGTATCTGTTGTATCTCTACCAACTAATGTGTCAGTTGAAGTAGGTAAAGTTAAAGTACCTGTGTTACTAATTGTAGAGATAATTGGTGATGTTAACGTTTTATTAGTTAATGTTTCTGTTCCTGCTAAAGAAGCAAATGAGCCATCTGATAAAGCAGAATTAAATTCTGATAAAGTACCTGTCAACGTGCCTTCAGATAAATCTAAAGTAATTGTGTTTGAAGCACTATCTATAGTTTTATTTGTAAGTGTTTCTGTTCCTGCTAAAGAAGCAAATGAGCCATCTGATAAAGCAGTATTAAATTCTGCTAATGTACCTGTTAATGTATTATTTGTTAAACTGATTGACTTATTAGTTAAAGTGTCTGTAGTATCTTTTAATACTATTGTACCTGTAGCGTCAGGTATAGTAACTGTTCTATCTGCCGTTGGATCAGCAACAGCTAAAGTTAATTCATTTTCATCAGCTGTTGCACCTTCAAAAACAATGTTGTTATCAATTGTTAATGTTGTAAATGCACCAGGTTGACCACCACCAGATACATCTGATAAGAAAGCAACTGTACCACTAGCATTTTGAAAAGTAATTGTTCTATCAGCAGTTGGATCTGTAACTTCTAAAGTTGTTTCATAGTCATTATCTGTAGAACCTTCAAATATGATTGTATTTGAAATGATAGGATCAGTTAAAGTTTTGTTTGTTAAAGTTTGTGTAGTGCCAGAAAATAAAGTATCTAATTGTGATAATGTAACTCTACCTTCAGTTCCACCATCTGATAATAAAATCTGATCACTAGAAGCAAGTGTCGAACTTGTTAAATCTATAGCGTTATCAATATTTACAATGGCCTCAACGTTACCAAATTCTAAAGCCGTACCAGCAGAGTTAACTTTTAAAACCTGACCTGTAGTACCAATAGATAAAGAGGCACCAAGACCTCCGTGTGATAGATCAATAAATTCACCTGATTGATATTCGGCAAGACCTGATACTTCAGATCCATTAAACGTTGCTCGTATTGGAGTTTTAGCACTCATTTACTTTATATTCCTTCCATTGTTGGCATATGGCCTGGTCTAATTGTTTGTATTGATGTTCCATTTGCAGTTGTGAATGGTAAATAATATGATTGTACAACAACGTGATCTAAAAATCCATTAATTGTAGTCATATCTTTATTATTTACAAGAGCAAGAGTGGTTGCAGTACCATCTGTTTTTGTAAATGGCACTCTTTTACCAACATTATATTGAAAATCATTTTTCCATTCAGTACCATTATAATTTAAAATTTGACTAGGTAGTTGAGTTGTAAAATTTGTATCTGTTAAATCAACTAGTGAACCATTACCAGCAGCAGCCGCACCACCTATTTCTTTTATAACACCAGCGTCATTGATATAAAACTTTTGATTTGAAGTATCAATCGCAACCTCTCCACTTACAAGATCACTTATAGTTGGAGTGCCCGTACCTCTTTTAAGTTTAATAACTGTCGCCATTAATATATTTCCTATTCAATGACGATTAGTAAGTTCCGCCGTCTAAGTCGCCGTACGTAATATTACTACCGTCTGATTGTAAAATTTTACCACTTGCACCAAGTGTTAACTTATCAAGTGTGTTTGAACCACTAGCGTATAAAATATCACCAGTAGTATATGAACTTTGTCCTGTACCACCATATACTTCGCCAATAACGTCACCATTCCAAGTACCTTGAGTAATAGTACCTAATGTAGTAATTGATGTTTGACCAGCATAAGTTGATTTAATTTGTAATGCGTCAGATGATATTTCAATTGTACTGTCGTCAACAGCAACATCTAATTGATTACCAGTTTTTGTTAAAGCGTCACCAGCACTAATTTGACCAGCACCAGAGAATTGAGAAAATGTAATACTTGTACTACCAAATGTTGGTGTACCGTTATGTGTAGCAACGTAACCATTATCAGCATTTGTAGAACCTTGTTCAGCAAAGAAGAAAGTACCACCAGTTAATTCTGAAGCTGTATCAGCGTCAGGAGCTCTTGTTAATACATATGCAGTTGAACCATCACCAACAGTTGTTACAGTATAGATACCGTTTTCAGTAGCTGTTGATTGGTCTTTAACTAAAACTCTATCACCTGAAGTTAAAGTAACACCATCAATTGATATTGCACCATTTGAACCAGCTGTTAATGTTCCTGCGCCATTATCATATGTAGCAGATAAATTGGCAGTTGTAGCAACTCTAACACTTTCTTTTACATCTAATCCATTTGCAACACTATCAACGTATGCTTTTGTAGCAGCGTCTTGTGCTGAAGTTGGATCAGTAACGTTTGTAATTCTACTTGAATTAACATCAACTGAACCAGAACCTTTTGGATTTAATACTAGGTCAATGTTAGTATCACTACCTGTTGTAGCAATCTCTACACCATCACCAGTAGCTGCGTTACTAACTTGTAATTCATTAACAGCACTTGCAGTTGTTCTTAATAGAATTAACTCATTACCATTTGCGTCAGCAAGATATCCAGCGTCAGCAAATTTAGGTGCTGTAAGTGTTTTATTTGATAGTGTTTCTGTTCCTGCTAATGTAGCAAAAGAACCATCAGACAATGCACTATTAAATTCAGCAGTTGTACCAGTTAAAGTACCTTCAGATAAATCTAATGTTAAAGTATTGTTTGCACTATCAATTATTTTGTTTTGTAAAGTTTGATTGCCTGTTAATGTAGCAACAGTACTGTCTATAGCTACTGTAATTGCATTACCTGTAGCAGATGTATCAATACCAGTACCACCAGAAACAGATAATGTTTCACTATCTAAATCAATAGCAATTGTTCCTGAATCTGTTGTTACATCTAAATCTTGTGCTGTAACTTGTGAGTCAACATAAGCTTTAATTGCTTTAGCAGAAGCAAGTGTATCATCACTTGCAGAAGCAGAACTTAAATCTGTATCAACAACACCTGAAGCAAAATCAGCAACTTCTATATTAGATATAGAATTACCAGTTCCATTTGCGTCAAAAGTTTTGTTTGTTAAAGTATGTGTTGATGAAGCTGTTAGTACGTCAGCGTGTGTGCTGATTGTAATTGTATCACCTGAAACTGAAGTATCAATGTTTGTACCACCAGTAAATGTTAATGTGTCTGAACCTAATGCAACACCATCGTCTGTACCACTATCAGCAGCAATATCTAAAGTTGTTGATATTGAAGCAGTACCAGCCGCTGTTAAACGACCTTGTTGGTCAACTGTAAATGTTGGAATTTCAGTTGAAGAACCATATGCACCTGGAGTTACAGCAGTGTCATCTAAATCAAAAGTAACTTCGTTATCTGCAACTGTTGATGTTAAACCTGTACCACCAGTAAATGTTAAAGTTTGACCAGTAGTAAATGTATCAGTAGTTGAGCCATCAGATAAAGTAAATGAACCAGATGGAACAGCAGCAAAACTTAAATTACCAGAACCGTCAACTGTTAAGAATTGACCGTTTGAGTAAGTACCTGGAAGAGTATAAGTAACGTCTGAAGCTAATGAGTTGGGAGATTTAAGAGCTACAAAGTTTGCACCGTTATTAGTACCTTCGTTTAATTTTATTGTACCACCTGTAGTAGCATTATTACCAATAAGCAATTCATCAATTGCTTTATTAGAATCTACTATTAAACCAGAAGACGCAGTTAACGTTCCTGGTGTGTGGTCTAAAAGTTGTGTGTAATATCTTCCACCAATTTCAATTGCTGAATTTGATGTTGATGTTGGATCACCAATGAATAGCCTATACCCATTACCACCAGCACCATTATCAGTTGCTGAAGTGTCATAGACGTATGCTAATTCCCCTTGGTTAAGGCCGCTGGGTGCATTAGCACCAGTGGTTCGTTTAATTTTGATTATTGTTGCCATTTAAAATCTCTCCCTATTTTTTAAAATGTGCCACCGTTTAATATTAAATTTCCACTTTCAGTTTTTATATCATTTCGACTTGTCCATTTTTTAGAAGTATTATCATATTGAAGCATTGCACCATCATTTAATGTTGATACATTAACATCACCTAGAGCATTAAGTCTAGTTGAAGCTGATGGAACAGTAACGGAAACGTTTCTCGGTCCCGAAGTATTATTATTAATTGTAGCTGTTATTCTGTCTGACATATTACCTTATTACTAGTAAGTTTATAATATTTATAATAATAAGGTAATGTAAAACTAGTTAATAACTACTTTTTTTCAGCTTCTTTTGATGTATCAATGCCCAATTCAGCGGCAATAATATCATCATAGTGTTTCTGTAAAATAGCAACTTTTTCTAACTCTAAAGACAACTTAACTCTAGTTGCCTGTAGGTCTTGTCTAATGATAATACTATTTAAAGTTTTTGTATTTAACTCACTTCTTTTATAGTCTTTACCATCAATTGTAAAAGTTTGTTCTTTAGCTACATCTGTTTGTGTATTCAATTCACTACTCATTTTTTCTCCTATTATTAAACGTTTGGTTTAACGGTGATTAAACCTTCAATTATTTTTGTTACAGTACTGTCACTTGCCGTTATATCTAAATCATAAACATAACGTGCTGGTGCGTCTAAAGCTGCAGTTTGAGCTGCAGTTAAAGAAAGTGTTATAACACCTGTTGTTCTATCGGCATCAAAAGTTGTTGTAATAGTGGTTCTTGTTCTTGTTGAAGCATAACCTAAAGCCATCTTTGCACTTGCTGTATAACCAGTCAAGTCTAAAGGATTTCCATCACTACCTTTAACGGTAACTGCTGATGAAAACGTTGTTCCTTGGTCTATTACATAATTTGCTACTGCTGCCATAGTACTATTTATACTTGTTTTTTACTTTATTTTTTTGAAAAATAATTATCAATATATTTAGGCATTTTCATATTTTTTTTTGATATGTATGAATTTTTATACTTTATATATGATCTTTCTAAAAGTTTAATATAGTTACTATTCATTTCTTCAGCTTCCCATGGAGATCCCATTGCCAAAGTAAATTTCATTCTACTGTCTTCATTTACCATTGTGTGAGGCCAAGAGCCTGACATAACAAATGGTTGACTTATAAGATTTTCTTTTATATAACAGTTTTTATCTTCTTCATTAAAATATAAATTATTTGTTTGTCCTCTTATTACAACTCTTATTTTGTGCTCAAGTGTGTTATTATAAAAATTTTTACGACTACAGTCTATATGTGTTGGATTTTTTTCACCAGGTTTTGTACAAATAATTACTATACGACCTAAATTATTAACAATTGGTTTAATATATTTTTCTATATATAATTTTACTTCTGGTAATTGTTCACTTTGTTTAGACCATTTTTTATCAGCATTTGTATTTTTAATATCATTTCCATCAGTTACATAAATTGGAATATGACGACAATTTCTAAAATCATCTTTAAAGTTTCCATCTTCTTCTACAATCTTTTCAAGTTTTTTTATAAGAAAATCACTTGTAGGAAAAACTGGTAAATCCAAATATAAAAATGCTAAATCTTTATTCATCTATTTCAATCATAGGTTTTGTGTACCTACTCCATTTTGTGTAATATCCTTCAATTGAGTTTTTGTACGAAGGATCTTTTTTCATTAAATGAAAAGTTATACCGAGTTTCCATTTACAATCTAATTCATTAAAACCTGCTGGTGCGTGTAATACTGATGTGTCTTGTACTATAGCTGTTTTTGGTTCCCACTTTAATATTTTTTCAATAGAAAGACCATCATAAGAACCTAAAGGTATATGTGTTGGCATTATTTTTTCTAAAATTTTATGATCTTTGTTAGAATAATCCAAATCTTCTACACCATATTCATCATAAGATTGTATTCTTATTACATTATGATAATTAGCGAAACTATTAATTAATCTACCTCTCATAAATTGTGTAGCGTGTCCTCTATATCTTTGATTAAAAGTAACGTATTCACTTGAATCAATATGATCAATCGCAATAGGAATTATTATATCTTTATACGGCCTATATCCATCTATATGAGTAACACTATCCGTATGAAGGCCATAAGGTCTAACAGCTTTAAAAAACTGATCACCTACACTTATAGGGTCGTTACTTATATCACTATAAAAATAAATATCATTACCAAAGTGTTCGTGTATTTTAGGTCTTAAAATATCTGATATAATTTTTTCTTTTAAAGGAAATATTATATGGTAAATATGATGATTAACAACTTCAACATTTTTATATTTCTCGTAAAAATCAATTAGTATATTCTTCTCTTTCTCACTAATAAAATCATCTATTATATAAGAGTCTTCATATTGATCCTTAAATAGTGCTACATTTGGATTATGAATAATATCCATACTTTTCAACTCATCATCTTCAAAAACTTTATCTGTTATATAACTAGGCATTATGATACACTCTTTTATTTTTAGATTGTTCAAAACTTCTTATACTAAATGTTGTGTCAGGATTCCAATCATCTATCTTTTTAAACATACGAATTGATATATTTAATTTTTTACTTGCACCCTTTAAGTGATAATTAGATGGACCATGAATTAAGGCTGTATCTTTTATTATTGCATTTCCAGGTATATTTTTTTCAATACTATGTACTGTCATACCTTCAAAATAAGTTGGTGAAAATCTATCGCCAATATGATTTTCAACAAAATCATAATCTATTTCATTACCATTTAAATATTTAATACCTTCTATATCATATGTTTCTCTTAACGCATTTGAGTAAACATTTAAGCCTGTATCTTTTGATCCTTTTCTAAAATGTGTTGATCTTCTATAACATCTTTGATTAAAATTGTATGTATATACCTCAGCATCATTTTCAATCCATAGTGGTATAACTATATCTTTTTGAGTTAACCATTTAGGTATATGTGTAATTGCGTCTGTATGAGGTGCAAATATTTTTGTCTGTTCTATAAAAAAATCTGCCGAATGTGGATGTTCATCATTATGAATTTGATTATATAATCTAAATTCACCAAAGTGTTTTTGTATTTTAGGTAATAGTATTTCTGATACCTCTTTAAAGTTTTCTATATAATTAAGATTGCCGCCTTGTATGTGCCAACCTTGATTGTTTATATTTTTATAATACCAATCTACTAAAAATTTAACTTCAATATTATCAAAAAACTTTTCTATTTGATATACATCCTCCTCAGGAAAAATACCGTCCCATAATGTTTCATTAGGATTATTAAACTCATTCATCATTTATTTTTATATCCTCAAAGGGTATGTCGTGCAATCCCATATGAAAAACTATCCTTTCAACCGTAGGTGCTTTTACACCATGAGCTACTTTTGTATTAATTACTGTCATATTTTGATATAAAACTTCCGTACCATCATCAAAATACAAAGGTCCTGTCATTTCTGTTACTGGAATAACTACTGAGCTTTTACTTAATACATCAACGTGTAAAGGCAATTCTCCTCCAGGCAATACTCTAAAAAAATTACATCTCCACTCCTTAGGTCTTATTCCTAAATAGTTCCATATTTTTTTTATTTCTCTTAATAAGGGCCTATCAAAATCTTTTATTTCCTGAACAAAAAATTTTCTGTTTTCCCAAGACATATATTCTTTATATAATTTGTTACTATCTTCCCACTTATTATTAATATATGATTTAAAAAACTCTTTGTCGGTATTGTAATTAGTTTCAATGTAGTTAGACATCTAAATCCTCTTGTGTCAAAAACGAAATAATAATATGAGCTCTTGTAGTTTTTCCTTTATTCCAAGCACTATGTTTAAGGCCTTGATTTAAAAACCAACACTCTCCTGGCAACATTTTTTGTTCGTGTTTTACACCGTTTCTGTCAATGACGTGAAACCCACAATCTTCATTTGTTGTCAAAGGTATGTGATAACGTACAGAATAATCTGTATTATAATCAATATGATCACCAATAAATGCACCTGGATCCATAACAGCAATTCTTGCTCTTGTATGTTCAGCTTTAAAACTTTTTAATACTTCTTCAAGGTATGTTCCTGCTACCCAATCTTTTACTTTATTATAGTGTCGTTCATCTAATCGTGTTTTAGGTATTTTTTTATCATAAACACGATCTTCCATTTCAGGATTATATTCTGTAAGTGCTATTTGTTTATATGGAGAACCATTAACTTCATACTTTCCATCTTTGTCTTTTACGATATAATTTTCATAAGGCTTAACATAACTTCTATAATCCCAAGCCATTCTCTTACCACCTAATGCTTTAGTTATTTGACTTTCATTTTTGTATAATTCAGATTCAGCCACATCATTGTTAACTAAAAATTGATATGCGTCTTCTATTGAAGTAAATTTTAAACCAAATGCTTTTTGTAGTTTTGCTGTTTTACCACCCACAAGGTCACCGTATCCTTCTTTAACCTTTAAATCATCTTCTTGTTCAACTGGCATATTTCTAACTATTTCATTAATACGCTCATAGTCAAACGTGTAAGGTAACTTTTTAAATGGTGGTAGTTGGTCTCTTTTTAACATAAATTTGCCTTATATTGTTCACTTCCATTTGAAACTCGTATCTTTGTATCAGATACATTCCAAATAGTATTTGTTTTTTGTCCTAAAATATATATGAACCTTTTAAAATATCGTAAAGACTTTTCTCTACTAATAAAGATTTTAGAATAGCCTAGTTTTTTTGCTATATCTATTTGTTGTAAAACCATTTCACAAACGTGGTCATCAGCTATTACTTTTGATGTTCTTCTCATTTTAGGCATTTCATAATATCTATTCAATATTCTTACTTCATTTTTATCAAAGTATTTATCTCTTTTTAATATAGTTGAAAATCCTACAATTTCATCTTTCATTGTGTATATACTAATAGCTTCAAAGGATAACCAATTCATATCTATATAATTTTTATAAAGAGCATCTTTACTATTAAAAGTTATTTTATTTAACTGTTGAATAATATCAGGTCTGTCTTTAGGTATAAAAGTAGTGCTTATAGCTGGTTTATGGCTGTGCAAAGGTTTTAACATAATTATAAAATTCTTTTGTTTTTTTACCGTGGACTAGTAAGTGTATTCGTTCTTCATCTGAATTATTTTCAACATAGTGTTCATAATGTATATTTAAAACTACACTCATACCAGGTTCATATTTCAATTCTTTGTTATTTAAAATAAACTTGTTACCTTCTGGATAGGTAATACTTATATTCAAAGGTTCAAGCCAATTTTGTTCAGGTATATCAATATGTTTTGCAATGTAACCTTTAGGCTTGATAACTAAAAATCTTACATCATCTATACGAGAATACGGTAAAGTTTTTACCCAATTCATAGTATTAGGACATTTTTCTCCTATATCTGTAGTAAAAGGTTTTAATCCTTTTTGTCTATATTCCCAATGACTATTTGTTTTATCAGAACCAAAGCCATAAAGAGTTACAGCAAACCAATCTTTATGTCCATCTTCTGGTCTGTGAATTATTAAACTTTCTTTTATTGAATTATATTCTTTTAATATGGTATCACAAGGAACATTAAAGTCCATGGACACCCATTCTACGCTACTGTTTCTATCAAAGGTCATTATATAAAAAGTTTTTTAGCAACTAATCCTGCAAAATCATATTTACTTAATTGTATCTGCCCAGGATTTGCGTGATGAACATTATGATGTCCTTCACCTGCAGATAAAATTCCTATCAACCAGTTATATACTGGCTTACCGTCTTTATGTCCTAACGCATTAAATATTCCATAACTTGCAAAACCTAACACTAAAGGGGATAAAACAAATACAATAAACAACGGCACACTTATTAATAAAGTTATGATTGCTGTTGCAATATGTAATTTAAGCCAATGTTTATGAAAAAACATAATACTAGGATTGTTATACAAATCCCTCACGTAGTGTCTAGGAATTTGTTTA
>Ga0255766_10003354_pt1 | contig 13947 bp, 10 predicted proteins | sample 071ome_23_FD_179966 | JGI IMG/M metagenome (GOLD analysis project Ga0255766, IMG submission 179966) | Coastal salt marsh microbial communities from the Groves Creek Marsh, Skidaway Island, Georgia - 071403BT metaG (version 2) | ecosystem: Environmental > Aquatic > Marine > Intertidal zone >... | reverse complement strand
GAAGAGTTCATACAAAGTAATAATAATAATCACTTAATTATAAGACCTAGTGTTGTTTATGGCGAAGAGGATAACTTCATTAATCAATTTGGAAGAATGGCCAAAATTCTTCCTTTCTTACCTTTATTCAAAAAAGGAGAAACAAAATTTCAGCCAATTTATGTTAATGATTTATCTCTAATGATTTTCAACTTAATCAATAATTTCGACAATTATAAAAATCAAAATATATCAGCAGTGGGGCAGGAGGTTTTTACTTTTAAAGAAATTTTATCTCATATATTTAATTCTCTTCAAAAAAAGGAAAGATTTATAAACATCCCATCTTTTTTTGCAATTATCCAAGGTAAAATTATGGAAAAGCTCCCAAAACCACTTTTTACATATGATCAGTATGTTACTCTATCTCACCATAGCATAGATGAGAATGGCGCAACAAAGGTTTCAAAAATTATTGAAAAAGATTTATCTAATATGAAATTAGTAACAGCTCAATATTTAAAAAAATTTATTGATAGAGTTTAGCCCAATAAAAATAAAATTATTAACCCGAAAATTAAGCGATATATTACAAAAGGTTTAAAACCAATATCATTAATGTAACTTATAAAAATTCTAAGCGTTAAATAAGCAAAAATAAAAGTGAATATAAAAATAATCAAAAGATTAAAATCAAATTGTATTGTATCGATATCTCTTATATTAGATAAAAAAGAAATAAGAATTATTGGCATACCCAAATAAAGACTCATTACTGAGGAGTTTTTTCTATTTTCTCCCATTAATCTAAAAGCAATAATGCAACTACCTGATCTGCTGAATCCAGGTAAAAAAGCAAGACATTGGAAGAAGCCGGCCAGCAAAAATTTTATTTTTTTGTCAGATATTTTGATTACTTGGAAAACTTTTAAATCTGATAGGTAGAGTAATATACCGCCTAAAATTGATGTATAGCCAATTATTTGAAAGCTAAAAAAATTTATATCGAACAATATAAGTAATGCACCAACTACTACTGCTGGAATTGTAGCTAGAGTTATTGGAATAAAATTTAATTTGATATTATTAAATTCAAGATGATTTTGCCTGTACAGGTAAAATACTAATGCCAATAATGAGGAGAAATGGGCAGTAGTTTCATACAAGTAATTTCTTGAGTCACCTTTACTATACAAAAGTTCAAGTAAATTCAGATGGCCACTTGAGCTAATAGGGATAAACTCTGTGATTCCCTGAATGATCGAGTAGAAGGTATAAAAAAGGTAATCAATAGTCATAAATTATTATCAATTAAATATTTACATAATTTTAATTAAACATTATAAATTCAATTCTTTTTAAAAGTATCTTTAAAAAGTAATAATTTATTATCATGTTAGAGTTTCATAAAAAAAATCAACAGAATCCTGATAAAACAGAACCTGAAAAGAGAATAAAGGATTTCCAAGAAATATACAGACAGTTTGACCAAAACACATCTGTAGAACAATCATCTAGATGTTCTCAATGTGGTGTCCCTTTTTGTCAAATCCACTGCCCTTTAAATAATAATATTCCTGATTGGTTGAGATATATAGCTGAGGGTAGATTAAAAGAAGCCTATGAAATTTCAACTTCAACTAATGCATTCCCTGAAGTTTGTGGGAGAGTTTGCCCACAAGATAGATTATGTGAAGGAAATTGTGTCGTAGAACAAGCTGGTTTTGGTGCAATCACAATCGGTAATCTTGAAAAATATTTAACTGAAGTAGCTTGGGAAAAAGGCTGGATTCAAAAAATTAATTCTTCCAGTCCTAATAACCAAAAAATTGCAATTATTGGCTCAGGCCCTGCTGGTATGGCAGCAGCCTCTTATTTAGTTAAGCAAGGTTATCAAGTTGATGTTTTTGAAAAAAATGACCGAGCTGGTGGTTTGATGATTTATGGAATCCCTAATTTTAAATTGGACAAAAGTGTTGTGGAGAGAAGGACGGAATGGCTATCTGAGAGTGGGGTTAAATTTCATTTAAAGAAAGAAGTGGGTAAACACATTTCCTTTCAAGAACTTGAAAAAGATTATGATGCAATACTCGTTGCTACTGGTGTTTACAAAGCTAGACAATTAGATATTGAGACCAAGAATATCGAAAATTCTCTCCCTGCTCTTGATTTTTTAATTGAAAGTAACAGAGTTGGTTTAGGAGATGCTCCATCTAAAAATAAATTTTTAGATGCAAAAGATAAACATGTTGTTGTAATTGGTGGAGGCGATACTGCTATGGATTGCGTTAGAACAGCTGTCCGACAAAAAGCAAAAGAAGTAACATGCCTTTATAGAAGAAATAAAGAAAACATGCCTGGATCTGCGAGAGAAGTGTTAAATGCCGAACAAGAAGGAGTAAAATTTAACTGGCTCTCTGTTCCATCTAAAATCATCTCACAAGATAAATCTGCATCTAGTCTGGCATACAAAGTAGCAGCTTTAGGAGAGGCGGATGAGACCGGGAGACGTAAACCAATTGACACTGGTGTTGAAAAACAAATTAAAAGCGATCTTATCATTCAAGCTCTCGGATTTGAGCCAGAGGATCTGAACCAACACTTTGGTACAGATTTAGAGGTAACTAGTTGGAATACAATTAAAGTAGACTTCAAAAAATTCCAAACAAGCAACCCGAAAGTATTTGCGGCTGGCGATATCGTCAGAGGAGCGTCTCTTGTAGTATGGGCCATACATGATGGTAGAGAAGTCGCTAAATCTATCCATCAATTTTTAGAAAATAAACTAGTCAAAAAGAAAGCATCCTAATGAGTCAAGAAATAAAAGATTTCATCAAAAATAGAGAACTTCTCAAAAAGAACCATATTTACAAAGATAGCTATGAACATGACAACTGTGGCGTTGGATTAGTTGCTGCTATTAATGGTGAATCGAGAAGAGATATTGTTGAAAAAGGAGTGGAAGCTCTAAAGGCAGTTTTTCATCGAGGCGCTGTTGATGCTGATGGTAAAACTGGAGATGGTGCAGGTATTATGCTTGAAGTCTCACACTCATTTTTTAGTAAACAAGTAACTAAAACTGGCCATTTGGCAGAACAAGATAACTTACTTGGTGTAGGAATGATATTTCTTCCTAAAAGAGATTTTGGAGCTCAAGAAAAGTGTCGAGCAATAGTTGAATATGAAATTATAAAAGCTGGAATGAGTTTGTATGGATGGAGACAAGTACCAGTCAATACAGAAATCATTGGTGATAAAGCAAACTTTACTAAACCAGAAATTGAACAGATAATTTTTACGCCAAAAGACTCCCACGAAAATATCGAAAAGAGACTATATTTAACTAGAAGACGAATTGAAAATAAAATCAAGGCTTTAAATATAAACGACTTTTATATTTGCTCCTTGTCAACTGAAACCATTGTCTATAAGGGAATGTTTCTAGCAGAGCAGTTATCTGAGTTTTATCCTGATCTTTTAGACCCTGACTTCAAATCAAAATTTGCTATCTATCATCAAAGATATTCAACTAACACCTTTCCTACTTGGTCTTTAGCGCAACCATTCCGAGTTTTAGCCCATAACGGAGAAATTAATACGCTCAAAGGTAATATCAATTGGATGAGCGCCCACGAACCAAGAATCACTCACCCCTTTTTTAATGAGAGAATTAATGATCTTAAACCTATCTTAGACTCTGATGCTTCTGACTCAGCTTCTTTAGATGCTGCGTTTGAACTTTTGGTCCAAACTGATCGTGACCTCCCTATGGCTAAATCGATGATTATCCCAGAAGCATGGTCTAATCGTCCAGATATGTCAGAAGAATTAAAAAATATGTACGCTTATTGTAACGCAGTAATTGAGCCTTGGGACGGTCCAGCTGCAGTTTGTGGAAATTTTGGTGACTGGATAATTTCTGGAATGGATAGAAACGGCCTTAGACCCCTTAGATATATTTTAACTAATGATGGTTTGTTGATCTCAGGTTCTGAAGTAGGAATGATAAATATCGAAGAAAAAGATATCTTGAAAAAAGGTCGTGTTGGTCCTGGAGAACTAGTAGCGATCAATTATAAAGAGAAAAAATTTTATGAGAGCTTGGAGCTTAAAAATATTCTCAGCAATCGACAAGACTTCTCAGAATGGAATAAAAAAACAATACAACTAGATGCAATTCTAGCTACTGAACAAATTAACCAACCAAAACTAGAAACAAACTCCTTTTTTTATCAGCAGGCAAAATCTATCAATCTATCCTTAGAAATATTGGATTTAATTTTAGATCCAATGGTAAAAACAGGCCAGGAAGCTACTGGTTCAATGGGAGATGATGCGCCTTTGAGTGTGCTTACAGAAAGATACCGAGGTTTACATAGTTTTTTCAAACAAAATTTTAGCCAAGTTACCAACCCGCCGATCGATAGTCTAAGAGAGCAGGTTGTAATGAGTTTAAAAACTCGTTTAGGAAATTTAGGTAATATTGTTGAGGAAGACTCTGAGCAATGTAATTTGGTGCTTCTTGAAAGTCCCGTTCTTCTTAACCACGAACTATCAACTCTTAAAGATCATCTAAACCAATATACTACAGAAATAGACTGTACCTATGATATCAATTCTAAAACTGATTTTTTAAATGAAATTCAACGTGTTTGTGCTGAAGCTGAGCGGGCTGTAAGGTCTGGTTCCCAACATTTAATCATCACAGATAAAAATATATCTAAAGACAGAATTGCATTACCGATGATATTAGCGACTAGCGCTGTTCACAGTTATTTAGTTAAAAACAATCTTAGAACATTCACATCGTTGAATGTTTCTTCTCTTGAATGTCTTGATGTTCATTACTTCGCTGTTTTAATTGGAGTTGGGGCAACAACTGTAAATGCATCTTTAATTGAAAACCTAGTAAATGATAGGCTGAATAAAAACATCTATCACAATATCTCTTATTCCACTCTTTTAAAAAATTATAAAAAAGCAATTGAAAAGGGTCTTCGAAAAATTATTAGTAAAATGGGAATTTCTATTATTAGCTCTTATCGCGGAGGTAAAAATTTTGAAATTATTGGCTTAAGTAGAAGTATGGTCGAGAGCTTTTTCCCTGGAATGTCATCTAGAATATCTGGTATAGGACTTGACGGGTTAGAAAAGAGAGTTCGTCGCCAACACCAATCAGCCTTTCAATCTGATAATGTCGTTTTAGATATTGGAGGTGAATTTAGATTCAGAGCAAACAATGAATTACACGCTTATGAGGGAGTTTCCATACATATGTTGCAAGAAGCTGTAACAAGGGACTCTTATAACTTGTACAAGAATTATGCTCAAAGAATTTACAATATGAAACCTATACATATTAGAGATCTTCTTCAATTTAATGAATCGCAAAAACCTCTTAAGTTAGATCACGTTCAAAGCATTTCAGAAATTAGAAAAAGTTTTGTATCTCCTGGCATCTCTCTTGGTGCCTTGAGTCCAGAAGCTCATGAAACTCTCGCCATCGCTATGAATAGAATTGGCTCTAAATCAGATAGTGGCGAAGGAGGAGAAGACTCAGCTAGATACTCAAAATTAGAAAATGGAGACAACCCTAGTTCATCTATCAAACAAGTAGCTAGCGGGAGGTTTGGAGTTACAGCTGAATATCTAAATAATTGTAGTGAAATTGAGATTAAAATTGCGCAAGGGGCAAAACCAGGAGAGGGTGGTCAACTACCAGGTTTTAAAGTTACGGATCTTATTGCTCGCCTTAGACATAGCACAAAGGGCGTTACACTTATCAGCCCTCCTCCGCACCATGATATTTACTCAATTGAAGATTTGGCCCAGCTTATTTACGACCTAAAACAAATAAATCCCAATGCTAAAGTGTGTGTGAAGTTAGTCGCTCAGTCAGGTATTGGGACTGTGGCAGCAGGAGTAGCAAAAGCTAAAGCAGATGTAATTTTAGTTTCAGGCCACTCTGGTGGAACTGGAGCAAGCCCACAATCAAGCATAAAGTATGCGGGGTTACCATGGGAGTTGGGCATTAGTGAAGTCCATCAAATTCTCTCATTAAATGGGTTAAGAGATAAAGTAATTTTAAGAACTGATGGCGGAATTAAAACAGGTAGAGACATAGTGAAGGCAGCTATTTTGGGTGCCGAAGAGTATGGTATCGGAACCGCTTCTTTGGTTGCGATGGGCTGTATTATGGTTCGACAATGTCACTCTAATACTTGCCCGGTAGGTGTTTGTACACAAGATGAAAAACTGAGAGAAAAATTTGGAGGCACTCCAGAAAAAGTTATTAATCTTTTCTCTTTTGTTGCTGAAGAAGTAAGAGAAATTTTAGCTTCTTTAGGTTACACCTCTCTTAAAGATGTAATTGGCAAAACTGAGTTACTATCTCAAGCACACTATGGTTCAAGTGACCTAGACAATCTAGATCTTAATCCTATTCTTACAAAAATTGATGATGGTAAGATATATGACTATCACTCAGAGAAGTTTAGAAATGAAGTTCCTAAAACTCTTGACGATTTATTTGAAAAAGATGGAAAGCAATTTATTGAATCGGGTCAAAAAATTGAATTAACTTATAATATTCAAAATACCCTTAGAACCATAGGAACAAAAATCTCTTCTTTTATCACAAGAAATTATGGAATGAATAATTTATCTGATGACCATGTTACTTTAAAATTGAGAGGCTCTGCAGGACAATCATTAGGGGCATTTGCTGTTAAAGGTTTAACTTTAAGAGTTTTTGGTGATGCAAATGATTATGTCGGAAAGGGTCTTTCTGGTGGAAAAATTATTGTTCAACCAAGAAGTTCATTTACTCAACCAAGCCATGAAAATGTCATAATTGGAAACGTAACTTTGTACGGCGCTACTGCTGGAACTCTTTATGCAGCTGGTCAAGCCGGTGATAGATTTTGTGTCAGAAATTCAGGAGCCTTAGCTGTAGTAGAGGGATGTGGAGCTAACGGATGTGAGTATATGACTGGTGGAAGTGCAATCATACTAGGAAGTATTGGAGATAATTTTGGTGCTGGTATGACTGGAGGTTCAGCTTTCATTTATTCAGAACAAAAAAACTTATTAGAAATGATGAACAAAGAAAATATAGATACTTATCAAGTTATGGATGAAAATTGGAAAAACTATCTATTTAAAACTTTAGTTGATTTCAATAAACAAACAAAGTCTAAGAGAGCAGCTTTCATTATTGAAAACTTCGATCAAGAAATTTCTAAGTTTGTTCATGTTGTTCCAGATGAGGTAATCGATAAACTAAGTTTTCCTGTACAAGAAAACCATAAAATTGCTTAAATATAAATAGAAATATTCCTCAAACTTAAAGAGTCGGACATACTATGATCAGCATTTTTAATGGTCACATTTATCAGCTTTGGAAATTTCTTGCTTTTATAAAAATGATCATTGTAATTGTGTGGAACGGTTAAATCTTCACTGCCGTGAAATAAGATTACTTCTCCTTTGTAAGTTTTATTTAAATTTTTAATCAAATAACCTTCACTATTTAAAAATAAATTAGGTGAATATTTATATACGAAATCATTAGTTACTTTTTTTTCAACTATTTGATTTGATTTAATTTGTTTTTTATCTTTCGTAGATAATTCTTTCCATAGTAAATCAACTGTGAAATCTGGGGCTGGTGCAATTCCAATAAGTTTTTTTACTTTGGTTGGATAATAAAGCGCGTAGAGCATAGCAACCCATCCGCCCATGCTACTTCCAATCAAGATTGGATTTCCAATTTTTAAATAGTTTAAAAGATCTTTTAAGTTTTTAAACCAATCCCCAATCCCAAAATTCACAAAATCTCCATTTGATTTGCCATGACCTTGAAAATCAAAACATAGAAATGATATTTTTTTTCTTCGGCAGTAATTATTGAAATATGTGGACTTTTTTCCATTCATATCAGACAACAAACCATGAATAAATACGAGACTTTTTTTGCTTCTTTTGTAATATCTATAAGCTATTTTGGTATTGCCTTTTAAAAAGTAATTTAATTTTGACACTTCAAAAGAATATAAAAAAGCTTGTATGTTTACAAATTATTCCTTCTATGGGTATCGGGGGAGTTGAGACAGGTGTCAGAAATATTGCAGAATATTTACATAAAAAAAAGATAAAGAATTATATTTTATGTGAAACTTCAAAGAAAAATTTGAAAAGTGACAATCTAGACATTATTTACCTTAAAAATTTAAGTTTCAAAAACCCTCTTGACCAAAAACAGATCAAAATCTTTCTAAAAAATCTAATTAAACAAAAAAAAATTAATTTAGTTCATATTTCCTCAAGAGCACCTGCTTTTTTTCTCATTAAATTTTTAAAAAAACTAGATGTCAAGATAGTTACAAGTATTCACAATAAGTATAAATCAGAAAATTTTTTGAAAAGATGGTACAATAATCATTTATTGCGAGGTGATCACATCATTTTCAATTCTTATTTTGTTCGTGATAGTTATGAAAGTTTACTCCTGCCTCAGATGAGTTCATCAGTAATAAGCAGAGGAATAGACATAGCTCATTTTAAATCAAAAAAAACTCCTAATAATAAGAAAAATTATCTTTTTGTTCCTTCGCGTATATCTAACTGGAAAGGCCATGATCTATTGTTAGATTATTTTGTACAATTCCCCAAAAAATATAAAGAAAAATATAAATTATTGTTTATTTCATCTCATAGTTCTAATGATGAAATCAAAGTAGACAGAATTATTAAAAAAAATGGTTTAAGTAATAATATAGAATTTATTGAGCCTACTTTGGATATTAAAAAAATATATGAACTAAGTTCTTTAGTAATTAATATTTCTATTAGGCCTGAAGGCTTTGGAAGAACAATATCAGAAGCTTTATCTATGTCTTGCCCTGTTATTGCCCCCAATATAGGTGGCACAAAAGAGCAACTTGAAAACTTTAATTCCAAACTGTTATTTGATATCAGCAGCTTTAAATCATTTTTTAAAGCTTTGGAATATGCACTTAATAATCATAAAGGAGTTTCAAAAAATGCAAGAAACTTTGTCAAAGAAAATTATAGTGCAGATTTAATGTGTAAAAATACATTAAAGATTTATCAAAATTTAATTAATTGATGAATATTCTTATAATTAAACATGGGTCTTTAGGAGATATCTTTCTTTCGGTAGGTGCCATTCAAAGCATCAGACAACATTATCCAGATGCAAGGTTGTTTCTTTTAACACAATCTAATTATAAAAATATTCTAAATAAGTTTCCCGAAGTTGATACAATCTTGGAGGATAATAGGGACCAGATTATTTTATCTATTTCAAAGATATTAGGATTTGTTAACAAGCATCAAATAAACTTAATTATTGATTTACAAAATTCTTCAAGAACACAGTTTTATAATTTTTTTATTAAGTATTTTACAAAAGCTAAAATTTTGTCAGCAAGAAAATTTTCAACATATGCTTACAATCAAAAACCACTTGGCATTCAACACATTACAGAAAATCATAAAGATCAATTAAGCAAAATTGGAATTTATGAATATCAAATTTCCAATTTAAATTGGATGATAAAAGAAAATAAAGTTATTGAAAAAAAGCCTTATGTGATTTTTATACCTGGCGCTTCTAAAACAGGAGACTATAAAAGATGGCCGATTAATAATTATGGGGTAATAGCTAATTATTTAGCTAACAAGAATTATGATATTTATCTCACCGGATCTAAACTTGATGAGGATATAATTAATGAAATTATAAAAATATGTCCAACTTCAAAAAATAAGATCGAAGAGTCAAAAATTGATGATTTTTATGATTTATGTCTTAATTCAAGTTTAATTATATCTAATGATACTGGACCAGCTCACATCGCGGGTTTAACTAATCAACACTTAATATGGTTGGCAAATGATAATAAAATTTCATTTTCTTGCCATCCTTTAGGTAAAAATGTTCATAAAATTAAATTAAAAAGTGTTAAAGATATTCATACAGATCAAGTTATTCAAAAAATTGATAACATCCTAAAATTTTAGTATTTACAATTTGCCATTGTTTGCTAATAATCCAGTTAATGATTTTTAAACCAACTCAAAAAGGCTTATCTTTTTGTTAATCTCTTCTTTGCTTCTTTTCCAATAACATTTTGAATAAACCTTTTAATAAAAATTTTAATTTTCGAGGCAAAAGAGATCTCCATAAAATAAATAATTTCATTTCCGCTACTGAGGTCAGAGTTATTCTTGATGATGGTGAGCAATTAGGTGTTATGACAAAAAATGAAGCGATCGATATCGCTAAAGGACGTGGTTTGGATTTGGTTGAAATTGCCCCAAATAACAAACCTCCTGTTTGTAAAATAGTCGATTATGGAAAATTCAAATATCAAGAACAAAAAAAGAAAAATGAGGCTAAAAAAAAGCAAAAAGTCATCGAAACAAAAGAACTGAAATTAAGGCCTGGTACGGGTGACCATGATTATCAGGTTAAAATAAAAAATGCTCAAAAATTTCTAAAAGAGGGCAACCGAGTTAAATTCAGCCTTCGTTTTAAGGGTAGAGAGATGGAACACTCAAATCTAGGTATTGATATGCTTAAAAGAGTCAAGAGTGACCTTGATGAGTTAATTCGAGTAGAGATGGAGCCTAAAATTGAAGGAAGACAAGCCTTCCTTGTAGTTGCGCCAAAATAGAATTAATGTTATAAAACGCTCCTGATTGGTCGAAGAGGCTAAAGGGTATGCCTCAAGACTCTAAAAATAACTAACTTACTTAAGGAGATAAAATGCCCAAATTAAAAACAAAAAGTAGCGTGAAAAAACGCTTCAAAACTTCCTCTACCGGAAAACTTGTCGTGGGTAACGTAGGTAAAAGACATGGAATGTCTAAACGTACTAACTCATTTATTAGAAGCTCAAAGGGAACAAGAGTTTTATCAAAATCTGCATCGATTATTGTTGAGTCAATGATGCCGTATGGAAAATAATTAGGAGAGGATTTAAAAAATGCCAAGAGTTAAAAGAGGTGTAACAGCCAGAGCAAAACACAAAAAAGTTTTTGAATTTACAAAAGGTCATCGTGGGCGTCGTAAAAATGTTTATCGTGTAGCAACGCAAAGCATGGATAAAGCGCTTCAATATGCTTATCGCGACCGTAGAAATAAAAAAAGAGATTTTCGTGGGCTATGGATACAAAGAATCAATGCTGGTGTTCGTGAGCATGGTTTAACCTACGCTAAGTTTATCGATGGACTGAAAAAAGCTAATATTGAGATTAACAGAAAAATATTATCAGAAATTGCTTTTCATGAGCCTGCACAATTTAAGTCAATAGTCGAAAAAGCGAAATCAACTTTAGCTAGCTAAATTAAACAATGGACATTAATCAAGTCCTAAAAGATGCTTCAAAAGAAATAGAGCTAGCAAATTCGCAAGCAGATATACAGAACTTAAAAGTATCGTACCTAGGTAAAAAAGGAAAAATTACTGAGCTTCTTAAATCTTTAAAGGATTTATCCTTAGAAGAAAAAAAAACTATAGGAGCTCAGATTAATTCTATAAGAGATAAAGTAGATACTCTAATAAAAGAAAAATTATTAGAAATTAAAACAAATGAGATAAACTCTAAACTGTTAAATGAATCAATTGATATTTCTTTTCCTCCACCAACTAATTTAGACTCAAAAGTTCATCCAATTTCAAAAACATTTGATGAAGTTATTCAGATATTCGGATCTATGGGATATTCTGTTGCTGAAGGACCTGATATAGAAACTGACTTCTATAATTTTTCAGCATTAAATATTCCCGAAGATCATCCCGCTCGTGAAATGCAGGACACTTTCTACATAGAAGATCAAGACGAAGAAAACAAACCTTATGTTTTAAGAACTCACACAAGTCCAGTCCAAATCAGAACAATGTTAAGTCAGGAGCCTCCAATTAAAATTATAGCTCCCGGCAGAACTTATCGTTGTGACTCAGATGCTACTCACTCACCCATGTTCCATCAAGTTGAGGGATTGTTTATTAGTAAAACTGCCAATATGAGCGACTTAAAAGGAACATTAATCGAGTTTTGCAAACAGTTTTTTGAAGTTCAGGATTTAAAAGTTCGATTTAGACCCAGCTATTTTCCTTTTACAGAACCCTCAGCAGAAATGGATATAGCTTACCACGTTAAAAACAATTCTTTGCATATTGGAGAAGGTGACAAGTGGTTGGAGATATTAGGGTGTGGAATGGTCAACCCTGTAGTTTTGGAAAATTGTAAGATCGATAATTCAATATATCAAGGCTTTGCATTTGGTATGGGCCTAGATAGGATTACTATGTTAAAGCATGGTTTGACTGATATAAGGGCTTTCTTTAATGGTAATCTTAATTGGATAAACCAAAATGGTTTTGGATTAGGAGACTATTAATGAAATTTAGTTACTCTTGGCTCCTTGATCATTTAGATACTAAGTTATCTCCATCAGAAATAGCTGAAACACTGACTAATATCGGTTTGGAGTTAGAGAGCTTAACTGATTACAGTTCTTATGCTCAATTTGTAGTAGCAACAATAGTTGATTTTAAAAAACACCCTAATGCAGATCGATTAAATATTTGCACTGTGGAAAATGGACAAAAAACTTTTCAAGTAATATGTGGCGCTCCTAATGTTAAAAAAGGAATGAAAGGAATATTTGCTGCAGATGGAATGTATATTCCTGGTACAGATATAACATTAAAAAAAGGTAAAATTCGTGGTGAAGTGTCCGAAGGTATGCTCTTATCTGAAAGAGAGTTAAAACTTAGTGATAATCATGAAGGAATTATCGAAGTACACGGTGACCTACCTAATGGAACTGATGCAGTTACCGCTTTAGATCTAAACGATCCTATTTTTGAAATTGGAGTTACACCTAATCGAGGGGATTGTCTGAGCGTTAGAGGTATAGCAAGAGATTTAACAGCCAAAGGTGTAGGGACACTCAAACCTTTAAATATAAAGAAATCAACCAGTGAAGAATTTGAAAGCCCTATTTCTTGGTCAATTCAAAATGATGGAAATAGCTGTTCATTTGTAGTGAGTCGATACTACAAAGATATTAAAAATTCAGTTTCACCAGAATGGTTGCAAAAAAAATTGTTAAGCATTGGTTTGAGGCCCATTAATGCTCTTGTGGATATTACAAATTTTATAACTATGGACTTGGGTAGACCGCTTCATGTATTTGATGCTGATAAAATTGGAAATCAATTAAATATGAGATTATCTAATGATCAAGAAAAGTTATTAGCATTAGATAACAAAGAATATTCCTTAAATGACACTACGACTGTTATTGCCGATAATAAAAACCCATTAGCTATTGCTGGAATTATTGGAGGAAATGATAGTGGTTGTACTCTTGAAACTAAAAATGTTTTTTTAGAGGTGGCAGTATTTAATCCTTCTATGGTAGCAAAGACTGGAAGAAAGCTCGGAATAAATTCTGATGCAAGATATCGTTTTGAAAGGGGATTGGATTTAGAAATGGTCAATGAGGGTCTAGATTATGCCACAAGTCTGATTCAAGATATTTGTGGGGGTTCATATAGTAAAAAGACTCATGCAGGAGACTTAGATTTAAACAAGAAAACTATTTCATATAAATCAGACACTTTTGAAAAGGTTATTGGAATAGAACTATCTAAAAAAGATCAATTTAAGATTTTAAATAATCTGTTTTTTGAAACTAAAGAAAATACAGATGGGACCTGCAAAGTAACCATTCCATCGTGGAGAAATGATATAAATAAAAACATAGATCTTATTGAGGAGATAATTCGAATTCATGGTTATGATAAAATAAAAACTAACAACCCTTTATCTACATCCGATGAGCAAAAAAGCATTACAAGCTCATCAATCAATAAAAAATATACAGTTATCAAAAAATTAAAAAAATCCCTTATATCTAATAATTTT
>Ga0255766_10003318_pt1 | contig 14026 bp, 18 predicted proteins | sample 071ome_23_FD_179966 | JGI IMG/M metagenome (GOLD analysis project Ga0255766, IMG submission 179966) | Coastal salt marsh microbial communities from the Groves Creek Marsh, Skidaway Island, Georgia - 071403BT metaG (version 2) | ecosystem: Environmental > Aquatic > Marine > Intertidal zone >... | reverse complement strand
CAATACAATGCCCAATGACAATTAACTAAATAATCTTTAGATAAATTGGCGTCAAATGAAAATTGATCTAAAGGTAAAAACCCAATTCTTTCATCCATAACATCTAACACGTTTTTAAATTCAAACGTAGAATTCATGCCAGCAAATAAAAAAGGTCCCCACTCTTCAATGGGGAAGCTATATAGGTTGTCATTTTCTGATGGGAAATTTTTGGTTTGGTCAAATTCGGGCATTGATTTAAAACTTCCATCTAAATCAAATGTTCTTCCGTGGTAACAACAAGTTAATTTTTTAGATTTTCCAGGTCCAAGTGCAACAATATTTCCTCTATGTGTACAGACATTCGTAAGACAATGAACTTTGCTTTTATCATCCCTTGTTATAACAATAGGCTCAGTCAAAAAACCGTCAAGTATTGTCTGTGGCATAAAAGAATTATTAAGCTTTATTTGCGAATTATCTCCAATGAATTGCCATGATTTAAGAAAAATGTTCTGCTTAATTTTTTCAAACACATTTGGATCTCTGTAAAAAGATGATGGTAAAGTTTCAGATACAGAAATATCGGAATGAATCTTAAATGATTTAGCCATATAAAAATAAATTTACGTTAAAATAAAAAACCAAATCTCAAGCCTAAGTGTGTAGTACCAAATTTATTGGCTATGCTTGGCTCAATAAACGGCTGACCTGCAGATGTATTATTTAAAATAAATGGGAGTGCAATTTCAAAGTATGTACTTTGAACTTTAAATGAATCGGTATCATTAATATTGGTAGAGCCATCTAGTACAGCATCAGGAGAATTGTAAATATTCTTTTCACTGCTAACACTTAGTTTTATTCTTGGAATCATATAAAAACTGGCATTTGTCTCAATTTCTTTAAAGGCACCAAATTCAAAAGCATAAAACTTTCCATAAAAATCTTGATTTAAAAATTTTAATGCATCACTACTATAGTTCTTTGTTCCATATCTGAAACCAAGTGATAAGTTTATAGGCAAGTCTTGAGAAAAAAGATCTTGGCTTTCATTTAAATAGTAAGTAAGACCAAATGAAAAAGTTTTATCGCCAACATTTGCATTGTCTGATCTAAAGTTTTTAGTAAAATTAAAATTTTCATCCTCTGAGGAAGATTCTCCATCTATTATATCAAAGTCATATGTGTCTTTTCTATTATTGAGAGAATATCCATATGATAAATCAATACCAACATTTGCGTTATAAATATATCCGAAACCAATTGCATTTTCATAACTATCTCTAAGGAATTTACCTTCTCCAAAAAAATCAACATTTTGATCATGCTTAAATGAAACTGAAAGTCCTGAAAATCCCTCAGGAACTATATGAGTTTGAGCATTTAGCAAAGAAAGTGATGCAATTATAATTGTTAATATTTTTTTCATCTAAAAATTTACTGAATGAATAAGTCTTTAAGAATTTATTTTTTATTTTTTTCAATTAAGTCTACTAGCTTGCCAAAAATTAATTCAGTCTGTCTTGGAGCTCCAACAATGATATCACGAATAATTCCATCACTATCAACAATAAAATGCCCTGGAGCTACTGGAGTAAAGTCGTACATAAGAGACCTTGATATTGAGCCATGCTCATATCTAAACTCGGTTTTCTTAAGAAAAGATTTAATATCTGGGATAGTATCAAAACTTAAAGCTAAAAAATGGATATCCTCATTTTGATATTGATCAACTAAGTCATTTAAATATGGCATTTCAGCGATACATGGACCACAATTAATGTACCAAAAGTTTATTACCAGCAATTTGCCTTTATAATCTGAAAAAGATTTTACACTTCCATCAATCATTTGTAAAAAATTACCATCAGGAAGTGGCTTATCTTTCCACTGATCATTAATTCTTTTATTTAGAACTGCTCCTTGCCCTCCTGATCTTCTGAGCTTATTCTCTTCAATAAGATTCTCTATAGCATCATCGGGAACAAACCCTCTCAAATCTTCATAATCTTGAAATAAAATGTACTCAGTATTATTGTTATCTTGATCATACCTTCTAAGTGCTTGGATATTATCCATATATTGAACAAGACTATCTTTTTGAGCATCGGTAAGTATATTCCCCTGAGCATCTTTAAACACAATGCCATTCGTAATTTGTTGAGGTGGCTGATTTTCCTCTTTGACAGTTTCTTGCGTTGAATTGTTTTGAGATTGAGCTGGTTTGATGCCTTTATCTGATACCTCACTCTGACAAGCTATTAAAAATAATATTACTATGGTTTGTAAAATTCTCATTTCTGTCGATTCAAATATAGTTTTAATATAAACAAAGCTGAAACAACAATACACATAACACAAAACCATAAAAATATTGCTTCAAAATTCTCTTTTAACCAGAGAGCTGTTCCAGATAATTCTTCTTTTTTAATTAAATACATAGTACTTTCGCAGGCAAATTTAAGCAAAAATATGATAAAAACATTATTAACAAGCAACATGGCATTAATAGCTTTTCTTTCAATAGGAATTATTTTTCTATTGGTTGGGTTAACTGCAAAAAAGACGAACGATCCTTTAGAAAAATCTAAAGCAATTGCTAGCTTTTATGATTTGAAAGCGACATCAATTGATGGTGAAGAGATTAATTTCGAACAATTTAAAGGAAAAAAAGTATTGATTGTTAATACAGCGTCAAGTTGTGGCTATACTTATCAATATGAAGGTCTTCAAAAACTTCATGATCTATATGGTGAAGATGTTGCTGTACTTGGATTTCCTGCAAATGACTTTTTATTTCAGGAAAGAGGCTCTGATTCAGATATCGCTGATTTTTGTGAAAAAAATTATGGTGTTACGTTTCAAATGTTCTCAAAAATTACAACTAAAGGTAGAAACCAAAGTCCGGTCTATACTTGGCTAACTGATAAAGATTTAAACGGTTGGAATGAAAAAAAACCTACTTGGAATTTTTGTAAGTATCTAGTCAATGAAGACGGTGATTTAGTAGCATTTTTTGATAAATCTGTGAAACCTCTTTCAAAGGAAATAACTGGTTTATTATAATGTCTCGAAAGATTTTCATTTTTCTTTCATTTATACTGTTTTCATGTAATCAAAATTATAATCAATCAATTAGTTTATATGGAGATGATTTCAATTATGATTCAATACAATCAATGCCTTCTTTAATTAATAATGCTAATCAATTTCTAGACAAACAAATTGTTACAGAAGGTAAAATTGTTGATGTTTGCCCTATGAAAGGCTGTTGGATAGAAATTAAAGATTCTGATTCTGACCAAATAATTCGAGTTAAAGTTCAAGATGATGTGATTATCTTTCCGCAAGATTCAAAAGAAAAAAAAGTTATAGTTAATGGGGTTTTTACAAAAATTGAGTTTACGGAAGATCAAGCTATAAAATGGAAAATACATCTTGCTGAGGAAAAAGGATTAAAGCTTGAAGAGAGTGATGTGACCTTAGATTCATCTGACTTAATAGAATATAGAATTAAAGGGTTAGGTGCTAAGATTATTACTGAGCTTAATTAAGCATACATCATAATTAAACTTATAGCCATTATAATCATTCCAATTGTTACACCAATAATTGTATCACTTGGCTCACCATATTCTTTAGCTACGGGAAGCAACTCATTCAAAGCAACATATACCATTATTCCTGCGCAAAATGCGAAAGATATACCGAATAAGGCTTCGTTAAATACGGTTCTAAAAATTAGAAATCCAATCAATGCTCCAATTGGTTCTGCAAGACCAGATAAAAATGAAATATAAAAAGCTTTTCGTTTGCTTTTGGTTGCATAATATATAGGAACAGAAACTGCAATTCCTTCTGGAATGTTATGTACGGCTATTGCAGTGGCAAGTGTAAAACCAATAGCAGGATCATACACTGTAGCAGTAAAAGTAGCAAATCCTTCAGGAAAATTATGGATTGCTAAAGCAATGGCTGAAAAAACACCAGCTTTAATTAATGCAGATTCATTTTTATCTTCTGATCTAGAAATAAAATCTGCAATTGATTGATGATCAAATAATTGATCAATAAGAAGCATTAACAGTAATCCAACAACAAATCCTGTTACCGTTATCAATTTGCCAAAGTTCATTCCATAGATTGCCGTTAAAGATTCAAAGGATAATTGCATTAGCTCCACAAAAGATACATACAGCATGATTCCGGCAGATAAGCCTAGTGCAATTGCTAAAAAACGTTTATTAAAAGATTTTGTAAAAAGCGCTAAACCGCTACCAATCCCTGTACTTAACCCTGCAAACGTTGCTAAAGCAAACCCTAGATATATATTATTTAATTCCATAATTTTACTGATGTTCAATATAGCAAAAATATTAATATCCGCACTAATTATATTTGCCGCATCAGAAATTGGAAAAAGAGACTCTCTTTTGGGAGCTATAATTGTATCTCTTCCTATGATTTCTTTAATAACGATTTCATGGCTTTATTTTGAAACTAAAGATGTAGATAAAATAATTGATTTTTCTTATGGTGTATTTGCGATGATTATGCCTTCTTTGTCATTTTTTATCACGTTGCCATATTTTTTAAAAAGAATCAATTTTATTCCAAGCATGTTTCTTTCAATTTCAATCATGGTAGTATTATATTTTGCTTTAAGTATGTTATATAAAAAAATTGGAGTAGAAATTTAAAATGAAAACATTACTAATCTTATTCTTAATCTTTGCAAGTTTTTTAAAAGGAGCTGACACGATGAAAACAGTTGAATCAGTAGATTTAGAAAAATTTATGGGTAAATGGTTTGTCATTGCCTTAGTACCTAACATGATTGAAAAAGGAGCTACAAACTCTTCAGATACTTACGTTTTAAATAAAGATGGTACTATAGATATTACTTATGATGCTATTAAAGATGGTCAAGCAAGGCAGATAAAGCAAAAAGGTACCGTGATAAATAAAACTTCAAATGCAGAATGGACCATTCAAATGAGGAAACCTTTTATTCCATTTATGAAATTCCCATTTAAAATCGTTTATGTCGATAATAATTATGAATATATGGCTGTTGGTTATCCTAAAAACACTATGGGCTGGATTATGGGAAGAACACCAAAAATAACAGATGAAGAATACAAAAAAATTATGACTTCACTTGAAGAGCTAGGATACAAAAAAGAACAGTTCGAATTTGTTCAACATGACTAATGTTGATGCTCAATTCCTAAAAAACTAAACATAAAATATAATATTCCTACTGTGATAATTAGAATTGCTGCAACTATGTTTGTATTAAATTTTTTATTAACAGAGTTTAATTGACTTACAAATCTATCTTTAAACAACAAGAATAAAGTCATTATCCCTATCAATGTCAGAGCGATTCCCAAGACATAAATGAAAATAGATGAATATAATGTAATGAAATCATCTTGAAATTTATTTGCAGCAATAAGCAATACTGCTATAGCAGAAGGACACGGGATTGATCCTGCTACCAATCCAGTAATGAATGGATTTGCATATTTTGTATCATTGAAATGAAAATGCATTGGATCATTACATTCTTCTTCATTATCATGCCTTGTTTCCTTTAAAGACCTTATTAACAAATAGGCACCAAGACATATAATTAAAACAGGGCCTATATAACCCAAAATCGGGAAATTTTCTCCACCTGCTTTAAATAAAAAAGCAATTAGTGAAAATAGCAGAAAGTGTGTGATAATAAGTCCAGTAATGATTTTTAATGAACCAGAAAATCGTAACGATCCACCGCTTAGATATGCTAGAATCAAAGTTTTTCCGTGACCAGGTTCAAGAGCGTGAAACATACCTAAGATAAAAATAATAGAATAAGTAAAATTGTTATTGAGAATTAATTCTAAGCTTTCAATAAGTTCATACATATTTAATCTTTTCTTGGAACAGGATCATAGCCTTTTCCGCCCCATGGGTGACATTTCATAATTCTCTTTGCAGATAAATAGAGCCCTTTAAATAAGCCCCACGTTTTTAAAGAGCCCATACAATATTCCGAACATGTAGGTTGAAACCTACAATTTGAACCAAGTAATGGTGAAATTAGTGTTTGATAAAATTTTATTAATACGATGAAAGGGAAGATTATAATTTTATTCATCTTTTTTGAAATCTTTATAGAGCATACTGGTTTGAATATCTTTATTTCCTTGATATTTTCCACTCTTGTAAGGCTCTACATCACCTTCTACGGAATGATAAAAAATTTGACAAATTTCAACAGAAGGATAAATTTTAATTGGTTGAACACAAAAAATCTCTAAAGTCCAATAACCTTTAAACCCAACGTCACCAAATCCTGCTGTTATATGAACAAAGAGCCCTAACCTACCAATAGATGATCTTCCTTCAAGCATTGGTACTAGATTATGTGTCTCAGTATATTCTATAGTTCTTCCTAAATATAACTTTCTGCTTTCAAGCAACAATCCATCCTCTGGTATAATAATTTTCTTAGCAGAGTTATCTTCTTTCATGTCCAGAGGGCTATTTTCGTAAACCATCAATTCATTATGGAGTCTTAAGTTGTAACTATTTGGATTGATCTGATTTTCATTGAAAGGTTCAATGATAATATCTTGATCTTTACGTTTAAGAATTTCTTTTCCTGATAAAATCATAGTTTGTATTCGAGGTTATATATTTTTTTTTAGGTTACAAAGTATTTTTTGTATCTTTCTATATGGATTTCCTATCATGGTGGCAAACTTTACCCTCAAAAATGGATCCGGTACTAATTTCAATTGGTCCCTTTACTATTTATTGGTATTCAACAATGTATCTTGTTGCTTTTTGTGTAGTATATATTCTCTGTAGTAAAAAAATTAAGCAAAACAAGTTTAATAAAATTAACCTAGAGCAATTTGAAGACCTATTATCATGGTGTTTTATTGGATTATTAATTGGAGCAAGATTTGGATATGTGATTTTTTATAATTTTGAATATTACCTTTCCAATCCATTAGAAATTCTTCTTCCTTTCAAATATTATAATGGTAATTGGATATTTACTGGAATTGCAGGTATGTCTTACCATGGAGGGGTTATTGGAGTAGTTACTGCAATATGGCTTTTTAGCAGAAAAGTAAAATTGCATTTATTTGAATTAGCAGACTTTTTAACTGCTGCTATTCCTTTGGGGTATTTTTTTGGTAGAATTGGAAACTTTATTAATGGAGAATTATACGGCAGGACAACTGAAGCATCTATAGGAATGTATTTCCCAAATGCAGGAGATAATGTATTGCGACATCCATCACAATTATATGAAGCGTTATTTGAAGGGATTATTCTTTATTATGTAATTAACTCATTTAACAAACATAACCAACTTGGATTTAATAGTGGTACATATGTGTTTGGTTATGGAATGGTACGATTTTTCATTGAATATTTTAGAGAACCAGATGCTCATTTAGGATTTATTCTTTTTGATTTAAGTATGGGGCAACTTCTATGTATAGCTATGATGCTCAGCGGAATATATATCTGGTATGTTGGCAATCAAGAAACTGCTAGAGTTCAAACTTAAATGCTGGCTCATCAATTGTCATAGTAGAGGATTGAACCGTTGACTTTCCATACACATTCATAATATTTTGCTGCTTCTCATACATATCCATAAAAATTGTATTTATTACAGCAACGTTAGAAGGCGTATTAAATTTTTCAATTTCTAAAAAAAATAAAGTAAAGTCTCCATCGACCTTTTTACCCAAATATTTCCAATAGTGATCCTGAATAATAAAGTTATCAGAAAGGTAATCAATTAAAAAATCGTCAATTTTAGAATTCTCTCTTTCTGAACCGAAGTTTGCTAAATTAAAATCTGCTAACTTTAACAATGCCTCAACATCGTGGGAAAAGGTTTGAATTGTGACTTCTAGACTCTTTTCATTGCTGCTTAATCGTACTTCAGTTGTAGTCAGAAAAAACTGATGAGCAAATACAGTTGAACTCAACAAAATTAATTGTATAAAAAATTTATACATCTTCCTTAATTCTTAACGTTCTACTTAGATTCTTGCTTTTTTGCTCTCTGCATTGGATTTGATCCACCATACCATGAACTGCTATCATATTTATATACATCAAATAATGTTGGTTCATTTTTTGGAGGCCAATGATTATTGTCTCTGAACGTATCTGCAGTTTCTCTGAATGGGTCTAAAGTAAAGCTCACTACTTTCTTTTCAGTCTTGAATACTTTTGAAACTTCAGGTCTATTAAATCTCCAAATTTCTACAGGGATTCTAACAACATCAGTAGAACCATCTTCAAATGTCATTTCAATAATTAATGGCATTACAAGTCCACCAATATTTTTGAATTTAATCTTATAAAAATGATCATTTCTCTTAGCTAACATTCTTTCATTATCTGAAAGTGAATCTAGTAATTCTTCGTACTGACTTTTACCGCTCATCTTTTCCATGATTTTATCTTTCATCTCATCCGAAAGATCAGCATCATTAAGCATTGTTTCATACTTTCTACGCTCACTTGCATCTGTTATATCGGCAAACTCGTCGTATGAATCGTAAAAGTCTCTTGTTTTTGGATCTCTGTCCGTAACTGTTTGCTTTATGTCTTTCTCGTCCAACATTGCAGCATAGTATTTTTTACCTTCTTTATCTTTCTTTTCTGCTGCTCTTTTTTTAGTTGGATCAAGCTCTAACTGGAACCATTCTACTTCCTCTATAGATAAATCGACATGATCGTTAGTGAAAAACCATCCTCTCCAGAACCAATCTAAATCTACTCCAGAAGCATTTTCCATAATTCGGAAAAAGTCAGATGGTGTTGGGTGCTTGAACATCCAAGTTTTTGAATATTCTTTAAAGGCAAAATCAAATAATTCCCTTCCCATAATAGTATCTCTTAGAATATTCAAAGCAACTGTAGGTTTACCGTAAGCATTTGCACCAAACTGATAAATGGATTCTGAATTTGTCATTATCGGCATTATGTTGGATTTATCTCCTCGCATATATCGCACGATATAGTCTTGGTTGTTTCTAGGATGAAACAACTCTGAATCCCATGCCCTTCCTGCCAAATCATCCAAAAAGGAATTAAGACCTTCGTCCATCCATGTCCACTGTCTTTCATCTGAATTAACAATCATTGGAAACCAAAAGTGTCCAACCTCATGTATAATTACTCCAATTAATCCTCTTTTTGTTCTTTCAGAATATGTCCCATCTTCTTCTGGTCGATATCCATTAAATGAAACCATTGGATACTCCATTCCCATTCGATCAATATGAGCTGAAATGGCAACAGGATATGGATAATCAAATGTATACTTTGAATAAAAATCAACAGTGTGTGCTACTGCTTTAGTTGAATATTGTCCCCATAAAGGGTTTGCTTCATTTGGATAGTAGGACATTGCCATTACCGTATTATCGCCTACTTGTACACCCATGGCATCCCATATATATCTTCTTGAAGCAGCAAATGCATAGTCTCTTACATTTTCTGCTTTAAAGTGCCATGTTTTTTGTCTACTTGTTTTGGTTTCAAGATTTTCTAAAGCTTCATCTACTGTAACAATTAATACGGGTTCTTTAGATTTCTTTGCTTTTTCAAGTCTTTTAATTTGTTCATCTGAAAGGACTTCATCTGGGTTCTGTAATGCTCCAGTAGCTCCAACAACAAAATCCTCAGGTACAGTAATTTTTACATCATAGTCTCCAAAAATCAATGTGAATTCACCTCTACCAAGGAATTGTTTATTTTGCCAACCATATACATCATTATACATACACATTCTTGGAAAGAATTGCGCTATAGTATAGATGTAGTTATCATCGTCCTCAAAATATTCATATCCTGATCTTCCACCATCTCTGATATGATCATTAATATTATACCACCATTTAATCTTGAAGGTATAAGTCTCTCCAGATTGAATTGGTTCAGGAACGTCAATACGCATCATGGTTTTATTGATTGTATATGGAACATTCTTATTTTTTTCATCTTTTACATACTGAATTTTGAAACCGCCATCAAAATCACGATAAAAGTTTTCTAATGTTCTGGATGAGACTGAACTACCAATAACCATCTTCTCATTTCCTCTTTGGGCTGAAAGGTCACCAGTAGATTGAATTTTATAGGAATCTGAATCTAAGGCTCTAACATTTTGTGTGAGCTCCATCCATAAATAGTTCAATGCATCAGGTGAGTTATTGTAAAACGTAACTGTTTCTTCTCCATAAAGTCGTTGCTTGTTATCATCAATTCTCAATTTCATATCATAGTCTGCTCTAACTTGCCAGTATTCATGTCCTGGATAACCAGCGGCAGTACGATAAGTGTTTGGTGTTGTGATATCCTCATTTAATTGTTTAAAACGATCTAAATTGATCTGATAAGAATTAAAATGTCTATTCTCTTCAAGCTCAACATTATCTTGAGCAAAAATCATTGAAAATAGGCAAAAAATTATTGCGGTTTTTTTATACATATTTATATCTCCTAAAATTGCGTTGACTAACAATGTAAGTATCAAATAATGATGTTGTAAATAAAAAAAAGATGTTATCTTTATAACGTTAAGGAGACAATTATGGTTAAAAAAATACTTTTTATTCAAAATAGAACTGGAATTAAGCGTTCTAATTTCTTTGATCACTGGGAAAATATTCATGCCCCTCATATGGTAAATGTTCTTAAACCGCAAAAATATATTCTGACATTTTTTGAAGAAGATATTGAAGATGGTTGCTGTGGAATGGCAGAGCTTTGGTTCAATTCAGAAGCGGAATACGAGGAAGCCATGGAACGAAGAAAAACAGAATATGGTTCCTCAGATAATTGGCATGATGTAGCTAAAGCATGGCCAGATCCTAATCGCTATGAATACACTGGAAGAGAAATTAAAATAGTCGATAATACTTAGAAAATGTCAGCTAAACATCTTTTTCCCATAGCAATGGGTGTTTTTTTCATTTTATATGTATCACTCATGTTGCGTCAACCATCATTTACTTTTCAGGAAGGCGATATTTTCTTTCAAGATCTAGATTGCGGACCACCGTGTGATGCTATTGAAGCAGTAACCCAAGGTTATATGGGGTCAAATTTATCTCATTGTGCAATTATAACTGAAGTTGGACCTAATCTTAAAACTACCAAATTAGCTGAAGCCATAGGAGAAACTGTTACAGAAATTACTTTGGAAGAATTCTTAAATAGAAGCAATAAAGTACTTGTTGGAAGACTGAAGAAAGAACATGCTGAATTAATACCAACTGTTCTTAAACACATCAAAGATAATTTACTTGGGAAACCTTATGATTTTATTTTTGATATAACTGATGATACCTATTATTGTTCTGAAATTATTTATGAAGGATTACAGGTTGCAGATAGTAATCAACAAATCATGCAATTAAATCCAATGACATTCAATGAGCCTGGTACAAATTCTCCATTTGTGCATTGGATAGAATATTATGAAGAATTAAATCATGAAATTCCTGAAGGTGAACTTGGATTGAATCCGGGAGGAATGTCTAGATCTGAAGGATTAGATATTATCTATATGTTCGAAAAGCCTTCAGGATATGTCAATTAAAGCTTTGAGACAGTTGTAAGATATAAACAGTCTTCACAGTTTGAATTATTAAAGTCAGGAGCTTCATCTAACTGCAAACAATTATACATTTCTTCTACTTGCGGTCCTATCCAAGATGTATCCAATGTAAATGGAACTAGAGTTCTTCTAAAATGCATTTCTCTTCCTAGATGAGGCTTACTTGCATCTCCGTTATAGTACATTAGGTATCCAGTATCAGAGACATCAAAACTATTTTGTTGCAATAACCAACTATATACTTCTAATTGTCTTTTGTATGACTCCCCATTATTATACACGTCTGCAGATGATAAAATATCTGCTTTTTTGGCGGTAGCTTTAAAGTCAATAACCACAAGCTTATCTTCTTCATCAATCATGATATCATCAACACCGCCATATAATAAAAAATTATGTTTTTCATCATGATATTGAATGCCTGTGAAGGTATGTTGCCACTTTTCAATATCTTCATGTTGGAATGGTTTTATGTTCAATCCATTTTCTTTAAAAATACCATGTGGACGATCTTGAGCTCTACAAAAATCCATTTCTTTTTTTAGTAAATCATCAACAGCGCTGTTGATTGCCCATCCAGGCATAGGTGGTTTTCTCAAACCAAGTTTGGCATCTTTATAAAAACAGGTAGGACAATTAAAATATAGTTCAATTTTTGATCGACTAATTTTGAAGGTCTTATGAGGATTGTATCTCCAATTTTCTCCTACAATAGGATTGTAACCATACCCCATTAATCAACCTCCAAAGGATCAAAATCTCCTGACCAAGCAAGACATTTTTGTTCATCAATTGCTATATTTGAAATGGTAGTCATATCATCTATTGAGATTTCGAAATGATCTAAACTTAAATTCTCTTTAAGCCTATCATATTTGACAGATTTTGGTAACACAGGATATCCGAGTTGAATTGCCCATTTTAAGAATAATTGTGGGACTGTGACTCCATACTTATTTGCAATGTCTTTGCAAGGCATTGCTCCACTTTTCATATCTTCTGGTTTTCCATTCCATCGTGAACCTTCTCTCCAATTAGGAATAGGTGCCAATGTAGAATAGGCAATAGGAAGAATTTCATTCTTGTCCATATATTCTGCTAAAGGTTTTGTAACTACATGCCATGGATGAATTTCAATTTGGTTAGCTGATGGCATTTCGATTTCTGCTGCTTCAATTTCTTTCATGTGATGTACATTATAATTTGAAACACCAATATGTTTGACTTTCCCTTGTTTTTTTAATTCTATCATAGCTTCCCATAGTTCTATTCTATTTTCTTTTGCAAATGGGTTATGAATAAGATATAAATCTATTTCATCAACTTGTAAAAATTTTAAACTTTGTTCGCATGCTTTGATTGCGCCATCAAATGTTTGAAATGGCTCTTCTTGATTAAACATTCCAGGCCACATTTTTGTAGTGATATAAATTTCATTTCTTGGAACAGCTAAAGATTTAAGTGCGTTTCCTATACCTTCTTCATTTTGGTATACTTGAGCAGTATCAATATGCTTATAACCTAAATTTATGGCATCTTTGGTAATAGATTCTGCCTCGTCATTGGGAATAAGCCATGTTCCAAGTCCAATCATAGGGATATTTATTTTATTCATATGAGTAGTATACGATTTTTTTTTGGATTGATTCCATCTTTTTTGTAATTGTTTGTTTCCATGAAGATGTTGAGGTTCATACGGACACATTCTACATCCATTTCCGCAACATTGTTTTTGATTAATTAAAAATTGTGATGATAACATAAAGCAGAAAATATATGCAAAATATTTTCTATACCCTAATTGGAAAAATTAAGATAATGGGCAGTCAATGATTTTTCATCATCAGAAGCATAATTTTGATGCCACTTTTTCAGTCTTGGTTCCATTTGTGATTTAGCGTAAAACGGGAAAAACGTAAAAAGAAGAATGTAAGTTAAATAACCAGATGGAAGAACAACCCCTTTATTATCGCATGGATTTAACTCCCAAAATTCCTTTTGAGCATGTACATGATGATCTGAATGTCTGGTTAAATTGTAAGTTAAGTAGCTTGTCATTCTATTATTAGAATTCCATGAATGATGATACTGCACTGGCTTTCCTTTAATACGTACTAGCCCATAATGCTCGATAAAATTTGTTAATTGAAAAATATAATTTGCTACAATGCCCAATGACATATAAATCGCCATTGCTTGCCAACTAAAAAAATATCCAATTAATCCAAAAACAATGAACGTTCTCAAGTACCCATTTAAAATTCTATTATGAAAAGATAAAATACTTTGTTTTCTTCGCTTTAGTTGTCTGGTTTCAATCCCCCATGCATGGGTATGCTCTTTAAAAAAAGCTTTGAAAGCAAAACTGATTGGGTTTTCTCCGTAAGT
>Ga0255766_10003312_pt1 | contig 14049 bp, 16 predicted proteins | sample 071ome_23_FD_179966 | JGI IMG/M metagenome (GOLD analysis project Ga0255766, IMG submission 179966) | Coastal salt marsh microbial communities from the Groves Creek Marsh, Skidaway Island, Georgia - 071403BT metaG (version 2) | ecosystem: Environmental > Aquatic > Marine > Intertidal zone >... | reverse complement strand
CACTAAAGGAAATTCTAGAACAAGAACATTTAGATAGGGTTTTTGCAGACACTTGGGATAAACCTAGTGTAGCAGAAGGTAAAACTTTGTTTTGTAGTATGACCTGTGGTCGTTATAGTGACATTGACAGAATTTTTTCTCATGAAAGTGTAGCGAACGAGGCAAAATTTAGTGATAAGCGTTGTGAAATTAAAGAATTTCATGAAAAAAATAATAAGGAAGATAAATGAAATTATTTGCATACGGTTGTAGTTTTACATATGGTTCCGAATTAGCAGATGCCGACTTTGCTAATATGTCAATTAAAGATACAGATTTGGAAAAAGTAAAACTAGGAGAACGAGGTTTCTATCATAAGTATGTTGAAAGAATAAACAAAAAAGAAGAATATCGAGACTTAATGTTTAAAAGATCGTATGCTCAATATATTGCAAATTCTTTAGGGTTAGAATCTTATATAAATAGAGCCCGTCCGGGCGGAAGTAATACTTACATGTTTTATCGTATTATGCAAGATATTAATTCTGGTATAATTGAGAAAGATGATATAATTTTTGTAGGTTTTACAAGTTTAAATCGATATACTTGGTACGATAAAAATTCTAATGAATTTATCCCAACGACTGTTGCTGGAGGTCCTTGGCCTAATGCTAAATTTCAAAAACAATACATATTAAATGTATCTGATAAAGAATATATATTAAACGGTATACAAACCTATTATGCTATAAAAGAAATTACAAAAGAGTTTAGATTTTTCTATCAAACAACCCAATGGCCATACACTCATACTTATAATCAATATAACGCTGGTATGGAGTTTTGGAAAATTTTAAAAGAAATAGATGACAATTCGTTGTTACCCGAAACGTGCTTGTTTTACGATATGCCTAAACCCAACGAATGGAAAAAATATTCGCATGCTTTCGGTCATCCATATAAAGAATATCATGAAAGTTACGGTAAAAAGTTAGGAGCAGCAATCCTTGAAAAAATCTAGTTTTTGTAGTTTTCCTTTTGATACAATATTCTTAGGTGCAGACGGTTTAGTAAAAACTTGTTGTAGTGCAAGAGATACCATAGGTGATCTTAACGCTCAATCTATAGAAGAAATTGTAAATGGAGATAGAGTAAAAGAAATACGCCGTGGGATCATAAGTGGCAACTGGGATATGAAAAATTGCAGTCAATGTCACGAATTAGAAAGTGTAGGGGCATTTACAGAACGACTAGCTAATGCACATCGGTTTGATGATATGAAAAACTTTACAGAAAATGACTTTGTCCTTCAGCAAATTGATCTGCGTTGGAGTAATACTTGCAATCTAGCATGTAATTATTGTTACGAATATTTTAGTAGTATATGGGCAAAAATACTTAACAAATATATGGATCCATTAAAAGATAGTAGCGATCTATTAAGTTACATTGAGCATAATAATGATACAGTAAAATATGTTAATTTGCTAGGTGGAGAACCGCTGCTTCAAAAAGAAAATCATAAATTATTCGAATTGTTAGACAAAAATGTCAAAGGGTACATATTAACAAATTTAAGTGTACCTATTGAAACAAACAAAATAGCAACTAAAATTATAGAAGAATTTTCTAACATTAGTTGGGGTGTAAGTTTTGATAATGTTGGCAAAAGATTTGAATATGTAAGACATAGAGCCGATTGGGATCTTTTGGTACATAACATAGATTACGTAAGCCAGAGAGTTAACGAGTTTAGTATACATCCTCTTTATAACATCTATACTGCATTTAATTTAGTAGAATTGTACGAATTTTTAGAAACTAAAAAGATTAATAACATATATTGGTGTGCAGTTATCAATCCAAAACATTTTAGTGTATTTGATTTGCCTTTAAAGATGCGTCATAGGGCATACAAAGAAATTAGTAAAGTATTAGATAGATGGGGCGATAGATTTGAAACTGCTAGACTGTTAGACATACAAAAAGATTTACTAGCAGAAAGACCGGTAAAGAATTATAAATTTTTAGATTATACAAAAAACTTAGAAACAAAACTACATCCTGATAAAAAATACACTTTTGCAGAACTTTGGCCTGATTTAAATAAAAGATTGCAAAAATTTGAAAACAGTGTTAAAATATAAGTCATGTATGATATTTTCTATATAGGTAATCAAGCGTTAAAAGAACACTTCCCTACAGCAAAGTGTGTAGAATCTTACGAACAAGCACAAAAAATATCTCTTACAAAAATGTTTTGGCTCATATGGCCTGATATAGATGTATGCCAAGACTTTGATTTTTCGTACACCGTAGATGTTTATGATCAAAAGTATACACATGTGTTTAAAAACGGTAACTATTACGATGGTATATGTTTGTTTCCAAAAGGCCGAACAGTACACAAACGAGAAATAGACTTTATGTTCTTTACTCAAAAGAAGGAAGTAGACATTGTTGCAAGCACTCCTAAGCCTTACGACATAGTATTCATAAGTTACAACGAACCAAATGCAGACGATAACTACAAAGCTCTACAACAGCGTTTTCCTAGAGCAAAACGTGTACACGGTGTAAAAGGAATACACAACGCACACATAGCCGCAGCAGAGATATGTGATACTGATATGTTTTGGATTGTAGACGGCGATGCACAGATCGTAGATGACTTTAATTTTCAATACCAGGTGCCAAAGTGGCAACGTGATCAAGTCTTTGTATGGCACAGTCGTAATCCTATAAATGATTTAGAATACGGCTATGGCGGAGTTAAATTGTTTCCTAGAAAAGAAACACTTGCTATGGATACAAATAGCACCGACATGAGTACTAGTATTAGTCCTAAATTTAATGTAGTTGATCAAGTATCTAATGTTACAGCATTTAATACAGGTGAGTTTGAAACTTGGAAAAGTGCATTTAGAGAATGTGCAAAATTATCTAGTGGAATTATTAATAGGCAAGAAAATGAAGAAACAGAACAGCGATTACACACGTGGTGTACGGTTGGAAATGATAGAGAATATAGTGAGTTTGCTATTAGTGGTGCTTGCGCTGGGCGTGAGTTTGGTTATGCAAATAGAGATAATAAAAATACTCTTTCGTTTATAAACAACTTTGATTGGTTAAAAGCACAGTTTAAAGGGGCATAAATTTACCTACTAACATATAACGTGTACCTCTAGTATCTTCTACTTCTTCTTTAAAAAGTACTTTTGCACGTTCTGGTAGTTGTTCTTCAAATTCTTCTATACTGTTAACACAATTAACATGACCTTCTATACCAAACATGTTGTTTGATTGGAACGCAAAGTAACAATCGCTAGAAATTTTTGGATCTTTACCTGGAATGTTATCTTCTTTTATTGCACCTGGTCCAAACCATTTCCATTCTTTCATAGGCAACATATGTTCGCAACTGGTATTAATAATCAAATTAGTTTCAACATATTGCTTCCTACATGTAGCAAATATATCATCAGCAATATATGTTACATTTTTGTAGTTAGGAAACAACCTATTTTTAGCAATTTGAAGAGGTTCGTTATCTAAGTCTATACTAATTATTTTCTTTACAGTATTTGCTAGAGATGGAATCAGTATACTTCCGTACCAGCTGCCCCATATTACAACTGTTGACTCTTTGTTTAAAATATTTAGATCCTTAACTGCATTTAGTAATGCTGTTTTAGAAGACATTTGATTACTGCTGAAAGAATCTAGCAATGTGTCTTTGTGTTGGGGATGATCTTTTATCACTTGATAGACATTTGTTAGTAAATCAATGTCCATATTAGGAAAAGCAGCATTATATATGTATTTTAGAAATGAAACACTGTCATCATCTTTTAAAGCAGTAAGTATATTATAAACTAATTCTGTATTAGGTTTATTATTATTAAAAGATAAAATATTTTCAATGTTTTTTAATTCTTCTCTTTCAATCATTTTCTCACCAATATATTATCAACTACTAGAATATCTAATCCGCATTTATTAAATGTGTTAATTGCATCTTCTGGAGTTTCAACAATTGGTTCTTGACAATTAAAACTAGTGTTCAATAACATCGGAACACCAGTAAGTTTGTAAAACTCATTGATCAACTCATAGTAACGTTCGTTAAACTCTTTATTAACAGTTTGTATACGAGCAGTACCGTCTACATGTGTTACTCCTGGAATAGTGTCACTTGTTACAGGCATTATACGACTCATGTAAGGACTTGGCTGATTAGTATCAAAATAATCTTTATAATGTTCTTCTAATACACTAGGTGCAAACGGACGGAAATCCTCTCTTAGTTTAATTTTGCTGTTAATTATATTTTTTATGTCAGCATTGCGAGGATCGGCGAGTATACTGCGATTGCCTAATGCACGGTTACCACTTTCGCTACGTCCTTGAAACCATCCAACAATTTTTCCATCGGCAATATGTTGTGCAACATGTATTGCAAGTTCGTCAAACGGCAATATTTCATAATTTAAACCAACAAAAGCACCCAAGTTTAATACATGATCTCTACCAGAGTAAACACTAGGTACATGCACTTCATTTTCTAATGTATACCTAGCATGCATATATGTACCTAAAGATTGACCTTCATCTCCTGCTGCGGGCGGAACATAAACATTTGTATAATGTTTTGTAAGTTCTTCGTTCATATAACCGTTATATGCAACTCCTCCCGCAACACAAATGTTTTCACAAGATTTTAACGGATATACATATTTCTTAATTAATTCAATCGTTGCATATTGTAATGTATAGGCAACATCTTCTTTATTGGCTTTTTCTAAAACCTTTCTACCAAAGCGAGGTAGTTTGTGATCAGCATTGTGTAGATAGTGTTCTATAAGAGCATGCACACGATAATCATACTTACCATATCCTGCAAGGCCCATTACTTTCCCTGCACCTAAATAACCGAATCCCAGATCCTGTGCAAGTCTATTCCACAATCCTCCTATACTTAGTTCGTTATTTAAATTTTTAATTTTGCCTGTTTTATCTATAAAGATACAATTAAATTGCCAACCTCTTCCGTCTATTGCTAATATGTCGCTTTCTTCGTATCCACTAGATAAAAACGCATAAGCAGCATGGCTTTGATGATGATCGATGTAATAGTATTTGTCTGTTTGATATTTGTCCCACAAGTTTTTAGGATAAAAATGTAAAAAGTCTTTATCACCTATGTGATGTTCTAGCAAATCCAGGACAAATTCTTGTCCTAAATTAGATACAGTAAATGCAAATAGTGTATTTTCATCTGTTTGTGATTCGTTGTACATAGGCAAAATATAATCATTAAAAAACTCTCTACTTGGACTAGGATCATGAGAGTTGTCTGGGTTTAGATTATGTTTTACCCTGTTGTGTCTTTCTATTTGGTTATGAAACACTCCGTCATATGTATTATGATCGTGGATGTTAATAGCTGCTGAGTAAATTTTCATTTAATCCTCTAGTGCAATTTTTTCTAAAATTTCTAATCTTCTTGCGGGCGGCCTCGGAGGAATAATATCCATGCATCCTTTGCAATAATTTTCAAACTCAAACAATTCGTAATTCATCATCTTTTCAATATTTTCTTTAGTAACATCAAACTGACGACTACCGTTAATTACTTTACGACTGCAATGGCGTATTTTTTGTATTTCAAAATCAAACACTGGTACTTGCGGGAATTTTGCACATACTCGTCTATCAAGTTCTGGTGCTTGTACTATTTTATGATCGCTGAAAAAATCAGGACTGCGAGAATTATATTCTTTAAATTCTGTGTTTTTATGATCAAGTATACTTAGATCAAAATTTTCTCTGTATTTAAAGTAGTTTGGAGTTTCTATGATAAGATTATAGTTATTCTTATCATTCTCTTCAAAGAACTCATAGTTTCCTAATTTTTCTATTCTATCTTCATAGAAATCCAGCACTAGGTGTTCTATATAGATAATTTCTGGATCTTCGAGAACATGCGGATAAAATTTGCGTATAAGACTATTGGATAAAACTTGTATTACTAAGTTTTTGTGTTTTTTAATTTCTGCAATAACTTCGTCTAAATTCTTAATAAGTCCCGGCTCACCACCTAACAAACATATGCGTGTTTTGTAGGGACTTAATCCGTCAAGTATAGTTTTTAGAAAATCCATATCTACATCTAAGTTACGCATTTCAAGAGTCCACGCTGTGCAATAATGACAGCTCTTGTTGCAACTTTTAGATAGATAAAAATCTACTGTTCGATACTCACCGCGTTTTAAATCTTCAAGTGTTAATGACATTAATTATTATTCCTCATTATTGATTATACTACTAAAATTATAAAAAGTCAAGAATAATCATTTTTATCATAATATCTGTACAATGTCTTCAAATGCAGGTTTGAGATCTTCTGCTTCTAAAGTTCCCTTTATAACGTCTTCTCTATAATAAGATGCTTTTCCTGCGGTCATTACCAGCATAACCCTATGATCATTTGGATTAAGTGGGAATTCTTCCTCCTCCCAAAATTCTCTAGCTGTAGGAGTACACAATGTATGCGAAATATCTAAACCATTTGCTAAACATTCTCTTGCAAGATTGTTTGCAAACATACCTATTTCTAATGCACTAGTTTTAAAAAATATAGCAGGATAATTTTTATGCATTTGTTCGTATGTTCTACCTTCATCTCTACTATTTTGCTGCCAAGGATTAAGATTTTCTGCATGTCTTTGAGAAAATACAAATATATAAGGAGCGCTCATAATATTATGATATTGAGGAAAACTATTTTTATCAGTATAGCGTTTTTTATAAAATTCTTCTATTGTAATGTTAGGATCGTCAAACTTTCTTTCATTTTCTATACATAAATTATATATTTTTGTTTTTAAATCTCTTCTTTTAGGTCCTACTACTTGCACTCTATAGGGCATAAAGTTATTTTTGCTTGGGGTTATTTTCCAAGCGTTTTGCAAACAAGCATAAATTAATGACTCTTTCACATTTGTCCTAGTGTCATATTCTTTAACGTATCTATATCTTGTCAAAACTCTATCTGGCATATTATTTTCCTATTATGTAGATTTGTATGTATATTTTTTAGGCGATCTAATTAATTTTAGGTCAATAAATCGTGTTAATATATCTAACTTTTCCCAATATTTATTGCGTTTTATAAAATTATAAAGCTCACAAAAAGCTTTTTGACTTTTATCATGACTACATATACCGGGTATCATTACATCATCGCACAACGGCAAATACAACTGACAATCATAACCTCTACCAAGGAATTGACTCATGGACAAGTTACTACTGTGTAATACACATCCTGATGTATTGGTTCCTCCAAAAATAATATTTGTATTATTTTGGTCAAGTATAAATCCTTCTTTTCGCAACGTTTTTTCAAATGTAGCAAACGGACGATCTTTTTCTACAAAGTACCATTTCCAACCTTTATCCCATGTTGCTTGATGATGCAGATCTTTGCTAGTTTGGTGATATATGTGTGTAGATACAATGACGTTTTTCTCTCTATCTAAAAACGGGTCGTTTATAATATCTTGCAAAGCATATCTTCTATAACGATTAGCAAAATCATCAGACAGTCCGTCATGACCATCCATGTCCATTAAAAATAAAAGTGTATTTTCCATGCTATACCCTTAAATTATATTTGCATCTGCAAGCTCTTCTTGCTTTTTCATTGCATTGTCCCAAGATTTAAATAATGCTTCCTTTTCTGGTGTTATTTTTTGAGGAATGTAAAATTCTTCTAATTCTGGAAAAACGTCAAATAAGTGCATCTCCCATTTAGTTCCTTCGTAGAATTTGTCTACTCTTAACATGTATTCAAATATATCTTGAATGTTAACATCTGGTTCTGCAGGCATTTCGAGTGCAGCTACTACATCTGGCCAATCTGTGTACTTTGGAATTAACTGCTGTTTTAATTTTTCTGGCAAGTTGTTTGGACGTAAATGTTTAGGAGTATCTACGTGAGCCCAGTTGAGCTGATTAATAATTGGATTTTCTTTACACCAATCTACTACTTCGTAAAATCTAAGAACACTTAGGAATGATACAAGTCCGTTAAAGTCTACAACAACGTTTGGATACTGTTTACAAAATTCAATATTCTCTACTACCTTGTTCCAGTCTGTTCTTCTACGCATATATTCAATAGGAGCACCAATACCGTCAACAGATGCAACAACAGTTACTCTATCAAAATGCGGAATGTACTTAAACAAGTTGTGCTTTCCTGCTTTAGTTTCTGTAAGATTAGTTTGATATTTAATTCTTATTCTGTTTGAATGGCCTGTTTCGATAAGCTTGTCTAACATTTCGTAATGTTTCTTCATAATCAAAGGTTCACCACCGATGATTTTGATGCTCTTGATATATTGTGCAATTTCTACTATTTGCTCTGTAATACCTTCGGTCTTGTCTTTCATTACTAAAGAAAAGTATTCGTCTCTACCTTTACTTCTTTGGCCAAAGATTTTGTCACTCCAGACTCCTTTATCTGCAACATTCATTCTTGTAGTAGAGTTAGCATGTTGACACATATAACAGTCTAGATTACATTCCGATCCGTAAATTTTTAGTTGTACTTCGAATATTCTTCCAGCACCTTGTAGTTTAAACTCGCCTGTTTCTTTAAATTTCGAAACTTGTCGTTCAATTTTGTCCCAAAATTTAGGATCGTTAGTGTGTATTTTCATACAGTTTGTTCTACGTGATCTACCATATCGGTCTTCGTCTGCTCTACAACGACGACAGTACTTGTTTACTGCTTCTAGGTTGGATCCCGGAGTAGTCATTTCTCTACGTAAAGAGTTCATATAGTCGCTATTTTCCATCCACTCTTTAAGAGGAACCTCTTCAACAGACAAGCCTGAAGGAGCACCAAAGCAGCAGGCACCATATTGTCCATCGATTTCTGAATAAATCTGAGTAAATGGAATAGTGCAAAAGTAGATATCTTTATTTTTAGCTTGTTCTACAATAGAATCTTTTTGAGCAGCAATTTCTGCTCCTTCGTCACTTAAACGTTTCCACCATTCTTCGGTATTAACATTACCTGGAGTAGAGTCGTCTCCAGGCCCGCCCTTTGTTAAGTGCTCGGGTAGGTCTTTTTTCTTGCTCATGCTGTTTCCTTATCTTCTTCCCATACTAAGTCAAATGCCCATTTTCTTTCGTGACACCAAAAACACTGATGACATTCTCTTGTAAAATTATCAGTTTGTCGTGCTGTGCCAACACACGAGCGTGTCATCGGAAACAGTGTTTCCATTAGTCCGTTTTCTTGATAAACTCCTGCTACGAATTTTTTGTCTACATTTATATAAGCTTGATAGATATTTAAAAATTCGCTTTCTCTATATTTTCTATATTCTTCTACTAGAGGCTTATCTTGATCTCGTCTGCGTTCAGCCTTTTCATAAAACCCAAGTCTTTTCATTTCTTCATCTGGTGGGTTTCTAGTCATACCGTCTAGTCTAACTGCACCTGGATGCTGTGTCATAATATTCCAATTTATTCGATCAACTTGTATTATCTTAGAAACTTGTGTTCTACGCATTCCTGTAAATTGCGGGTACTTTTCAGTGACCTCGTCTACCTTTTCAAAAGTTACAAAGTCTTCAGTTTTGTCATTAAAGTCAAAAATTTGTATATCTCTAATATTGTTATTAGGAAATTCTTTTTGCATCCATTCTACAATTTGTGCAGCAGCATCAGCATCTTTTGGTGCATTTTGATCTCTACATGTAACAGGATAAACTATAATTTCTGGAAAGTTTTTAGCAACTAAAAATAGCAATGATGCAGAATCTGCTCCTCCTGATAATGAAATAGTTACTTTTTCTGGAACCTCTACTGGAAATAAATTTATTTTTTGACCTCCGTAGGTAAGTTTCATATTGTACTCCTTATTGTTTCAATAGTACTTAGCACTTCTTCTTCGGTCAACCAAGCGTGTATGGGCAAACTTAATATTGTATCTGCTACTTTCTTAGAATTTTGACACACGTCTGATCTTAATATTTTCCCTTCATACATACCATTAGCACTTAGAGGCGTTTCGTAGTGTATGCTTGCATTTAGGGCATTTTTAACATGCTTGCGAGTGTCTTTATCTTTAAAGCGTATGACATACTTGTGATAATTGTTGTCTAGTGCATTGGACACCTTTGGAGTAACGATAGGCAGATCTGCAAATGCTTCGTTATACTTTTGTGCAATAGATTGACGCTTTTGTTGATTAGTCTCCATATGTTTCATACGTTGATCAATAATGCGAGCATTAAGAACGTACATGCGACTGTTGTACCCTAGAACATCAAACGTTTGATCTTTACCATGTCTTCGAATCATTTTAAGACGTTTAGCAGTATGATCATCGTCTGTTAGTACAACACCACCGCCGTTGATACCTGCAATAACTTTGTTACTGTTAAAGCTGAACACGCTACAATCGCCGATTGTACCTGCTCTAACACCGTCTAAACTGCTGCCTAGTGCTTGTGCAGCATCTTCGATAAACAGTATGTCATGCTGCTTGCAGAACGCTTGTAGTACGCTTGTGTCCTCCATATGACCAAACAAGTGTACATATACTATCGCTTTTGTACGGTCGCTGTACATACGCTGTACGCTGTCTAAACTCATCTGATAAGTGTCTAGGTCAATGTCGCAGAACACAGGGGTAGCGCCTACCATATCCACACAACTAGCACTAGAAATCCAACTGAAGTCTGTTACTAGCACTTCATCTCCGGGCCCTATACCGTGCGCTTTTAGTGCAAAGTGTAGTGCGTCTGTAGCACTGGCAACACTTACACAATGCTTACGTCCTAGACGTTCTGCAAAGTTACGTTCCCACTCTTCATTATTCTCATAATTCATTTGACTCATAAATTCGTCAAAAATTTCTAGATATGCTTGTTTATTTTCTTGGTACTCTCTATCCCACGCATCGTATGCTGTCATTTTTTTGTCCTTGCTAATCTACGAACACGTTGCCAATTTTCTATTTCTCTAGTTTTATGACCCCAAGACTCGCCTTTGATTTTTTCTGCTGTATTTTCTTTGGATGGTTGGCCCATTTCCATTTTAACGTTTTTTCTGTATAGACCGTTATCTGGATTAAAGCCTCTGTTGGTCTTAATTAACAATAGTGCAAAGTTTTCTTCCTTTGCAATTTCAATAGCACGATCTACTTCGTGTTCGTTATAACCAAAAATAATATATTGCCAGACAATAGTGTGTCCTAGGTCTCGCCCCTGTTGCATACGTTTCCATACATCTTTAAAATTAGATCCTACACGATACAGCTCGCTTTTCTCATCAATACCGTCTACACCAAAGTACCAAGCATTTTCTCCAACGCCGTAGCTGTATGCTTCATCCCACCATTCGTCTGGGCGATGACTACCGTTAGTTGCAATACGCATAGCACGGCCTTGGCCGTCGCACATTTTAAGAAAGTTTAAAAAATTTGGATGATATATAGGATCAGAAATTTGCCCACAGAATGTAAGACCATTATCGTAATAATTTAGTAATTTTTGAAAATCTTTTTCTTCTAAATCAAAATTTCTTCTGATTTGATCTTGGCTAGTAGTTTTTTGTCTAATACATTGCGGACAACGAATCAAGCATCTATGACTAATATCTAAATTAGGCCTAGCATATTTTTGATTCATTGCGTACACGTCAGTAATTCTACCCATTACTTTCCCCCCAACAGTCTTGCAGCTTTGCGTTCTTCTTCGTGAAGATGTTCTTTGTCTACGTCGACACCGCATTTCTTTTTACACATATAGGATGCATTCATAGGGTCGTAAAGTAATGTAGTAAAAAAGTTTTCCCATTGATCAGATCTAAAGATGTCTTCTAGTTTTTCATTGTTAGCAACAGCCAGTTCAGGATCTTTTAAACCCGATTCTACTATATATCTATACACAGGAGGATCATCCATCCAACAGCATGGCAACATAAACCCGTCGCTAGTGTATGCTGCTCCTTTGTTTACATTTTCATGGAATTTTAAACATTTTGGGTCAATTTTCATTAAGTTCCTCCATAGCATTTATTATTGCAGTTACATCTGGATCTTTTATGTCACGCTTCCAATAAACACTGCCGCCGTCTATTATTGTTTTATCACGCAAATAGATAACATCCTTGCCGTAGTACTTGCACTCCTGAAAGATTCGTGGAGCTGGATCAAACGTTTCTTTAGTATATACATAAGTTTGAAACATGCTCATCAAGTTCTGAACTGGTACAAAAATATTGTTATTTTTATCATTGATATAGTTTGCATCATATGTTAATATACCATGATCAGGAAACTGATCAATAACCTTTTCAACTGATGCATAATATTTGTCATTTGTGCCTAAAAACAAATATTTAAATTTTGGGTTATTTACAAAGGGTTTATAAATTGAAAAATTAATAGTTTTTTCAAAGTGCTTACCCACACCGTTGGGGTAAACTTCTGTGTCGCATAAATCTACAACAGTTTGAGGTTTAAAAAAATCTACAGCAATAGGATATTCTTTTGGATGATTTTCAGAATATACTGAAATAATTTTTCCAGAAAATACTTTATGTAATGTTTGTTTCTGCTGTTCTGTATAATCTCTAAAACTTTGCCATGCAAGTGTTATCATACTACGACCCATTACTAATGTAACATCGTTCTTGTTAGGAGTAAAGTCATCTAGTATAACATTTTTGCAATGTATGTATTTGTTAGCAATTGAAGTAAGGTAATCTAAATGTTTAAATTTTCTATGACATACTATAACAACTTGGGCATTAATTCCTAAACTGTTTAAATACGAACAGTACTCATAGCTATAGTATAAAAGACCGTCTACAGGTTTACTTGTAACAACAATATTGATCATAAAAACCCTATTTTGTTAGATTGTCTTTTAAAACTTGTAGAGCAGCAGCACAATGATTTGTCGCTTGAGTGTATCCATGCTTATCAAAAAGATCTTCAATTTTGTTTAATAATAAATCATAAGCAACAAATTCCACATGAGTTGATTGAAGCTGTAATTTCTTTTTTGTAAAGAACATACTAGATGTATGCGTCATTGCTGCAAAATCTCCATCACTCAAACAATACACAAGTGCTTGTATAACATATCTAATATCACGTGAACATTTGTCAAAATACTTTGTTCTATCAGGATATTTGGCTTCTACCCATGTGCTAACTTCTTCTGAAAATTTTTGTTTGCAAGAAAGTAGTAGTGCGCTTTCTGTTTGATACATATTGTACTCCGGGTAAGTAATATATTTATTAGGTTGACTTTATCCTTGTAATATACTATAATATAACATAAAATTTAAACAAAGTCAATAAGGATTTTTATGAAAGTTTTAAGATTAAAAGAGTTTGGTGAAGAACGGTTTTTACAAGAACTTGCAAATTTTTCACAACAAAACTTTCCTGGCGACAAACGTAACAGAGATTGGTTTAACAGGTTACCTGAAATTTATAAAACTAGATTTATCGATTGGTTTTTCTTAATAGACAATACCGAACTTGTTGCATTTTCAACTATACAAGAATTTAACCCTAAATGTTATCGTGTTCTTACTCGTACATATTATAATCCAAAGTATAGAAGAAAACATTCTGCTTATGAGAGAACACAAAAAACTCCAGCCATGTGGATGTTAGAAGAACAATTAGATTATTTAAAAAATTATGATACTCTTTTTATCTCCATGCAGGATTTAAATCGCCGTAGAATGTTAGAACAACTTAGGAAAAAATTAGGCAACGAATGGATAATGCATCCTCAAATGATACAAACATGTAATGAAATACACGATGTAAATTGTTGGCAAAATGTTATATACAAAGGAAATCCGCCTAATTTGCCTAGCATCACTATAGACAAATGGCGTGGAATGAAGCAATAAATATTAAAAAGGATTGTAAATTTGAATGAGTTATATAACAATTTGACTGCATATGGACATTTTTGTCCTACAAAATTGATGATGCACGACCCTCAAAAATTTGTAGAC
>Ga0255766_10003310_pt1 | contig 14053 bp, 15 predicted proteins | sample 071ome_23_FD_179966 | JGI IMG/M metagenome (GOLD analysis project Ga0255766, IMG submission 179966) | Coastal salt marsh microbial communities from the Groves Creek Marsh, Skidaway Island, Georgia - 071403BT metaG (version 2) | ecosystem: Environmental > Aquatic > Marine > Intertidal zone >... | reverse complement strand
ATCTCCTCTTCGTAAGCAGCACGATCAATATCCCCATTTTGAAATCGGTTTTCGAGGATCTCATAATCCCCTCGAAGGATATCCAAGTTACTACGCCCTCTGGATCTGCCGATTTGCCCAACTTTGAACTTAAAGATCACAAGACCAAGAAAACCGATGACGAGTAGGAGAACGGCTCCAATAAAAAAGGACAGTACCGTCATAGCTGATCCTTATCACCGCGCAATAATGCTCTCAAATCCTCACGATCAGCAGAATTAAGAGCAGAATCCGGCTCCGCGCGCCTCTTCAGTTGGTTACTTACCAAAAAAGCAATCGCTAGTGCTAACAAAAGAAACGGCCCAAACCAGAGAGCCCAGGTTCTCTCCTTCACCGGAGGATCGTACAAAACGAAGTCACCGTATCTCTCGACCATATACTGCTTGATCTCTTGCTCAGACTTTCCTTGGCGAAGCATTCGTGATACCTGATTACGCAAATCAACCGCTAAACTAGCATTCGAGTCAGCGATTGTTTGGTTTTGACAGACCAAACACCGCAGCTCCGCACTGATGCTCTTAACTTTTTCCTGAAAGTCCGCACTCAACTCCGATGACTGCTCAGCAGTGGAGAGAAATGACAGGCTGAGAAAAAATGAATATGCCGTAAATAGGAAAAATTTTTTGATCACTGCAAACTCTCGACTAATGGCAATAATTCATCTTGTATATCGATGGAACTCAAAGGTCCTATTTTTTTGTATCGGATAACCCCGCTCTTATCAATCAAAAACGTTTCTGGCACACCGTAGACCCCGAAATCCATTCCTACCAGACCATCTATATCCACCGCGACAGCTGAGTATGGATTTCCATGCTTACCCAACCAATCTGCAGCACTTTGAAAGCCGTCTTTATAGTTTAGGCCCACGACTATCACTCGATTCTGGGAAGCAAGCTCCATGAGCATTGGATGCTCATCCAAACATGGGGTACACCATGACGCAAAAACATTTAGCACCCAGACTTTCCCATCAAACGTTTTCGAGGTCACTACCGAATTTTCTTTCTCCAATTTCGGTAAAGAAAACTCAGGTATCGACTTCCCGATTAAAGGTGAAGGCACTTCCCGAGGATTCAGAAAAAGCCCTCTCCACAAAAATATGGCGACCAGGACGAAAATGGCGAGAGGAAGAAGATATTTTCGCAATTAAATTCCCTATGAAATATTTATCAACACATATAGATCAAGAACTGATGGCTACCTGATTTGGCGCCGACCTCCTCTTGGACCGGTACTTTTTATCAGAAATCGCCAATAGACCACCAAGCGCCATCAAGAACGCCCCTCCCCAAATCCAGTCAACAAATGGTTTTAAGTAAACCCTAACGACCCAGGAGCCATCCTCCAACGCCTCACCAAGGGAAACGTAGAGATCTCTAAATAATCCTGTATCTATCGCGGCTTCAGTCATTGGCATGCGCTGAACATGATAAAAACGCTTCTCAGGATAAAGAGTAGACACAAGCTTTCCATCATCACCATGAACAAAAACCGTCCCCTTGACCCCACTGTAATTTGGACCAATTAAGTCATCTAATGAGGCTAGACTAAATCTATAACCACTCAAATCGACAGACTCCCCTACGGCGAGTTTTACGTCACGCTCCTCCTCATAGCCCTTTACTAGCGTGACGCCAAAAATGAAAACTGCCACACCTACGTGAGCAACGAGCATTCCATAGTAAGACCTAGGCAGAGAATTAATAACTTGAAAAATAGTTCTCTCAGATCCCATTCTCAGTCTTCGGATCTGCTCGAGTAGATTCACGAGACCCGACACCACAATCCAGAAACCCAGCAACAAGCCAATCGATACAAATACCGACCAACTACCCATCACCATCGGAACAATAATTGCCGAAACAAGCGAAATCGCAAAAGCCCACTTGAGCTTTGTTGCAAGCTCTAAAGTTTTAGCATTCTTCCAACGCAATACCGGTCCAATACCCATCAGAAACATGGCTGGCGCCATCAGCGGAAAAAAAATGGCATCAAAGTAAGGGGGGCCCACCGATATCTTACCTAGCCCCATCGCATCTAAAAAAAGTGGATATAACGTACCAAGTAGGACCGATGCCGCAGCGACCACCAAAAGCACATTGTTTGCCAATAAAGCCGATTCTCGCGAGATAAAGTTGAAGTTTCCACCCAATCCCACTTTAGGTGCTCGCCAAGCAAATAAGAGCAGAGACGCCCCTATCACTACAATTAAGAACCCTAGGATAAATACACCTCTCTCTGGATCCGTAGCGAATGCATGGACCGACGTCAACACCCCTGAACGAACAAGAAAGGTTCCAAGTAACGAAAGCGAAAAAGTAATTATCGATAGCAGCACGGTCCAAATTTTGAAACTTCCTCGTTTTTCTGTCACAGATAATGAATGAATCAGCGCAGTTCCACACAGCCATGGCATGAAAGATGCATTCTCTACTGGGTCCCAAAACCACCAACCACCCCAGCCTAGTTCGTAATACGCCCACCAACTACCTAACGCAATACCAACAGTTAGGAAGCACCAAGCCGCTGTTGTCCAAGGACGCGACCATCGAGCCCAGGTCGAGTCGAGTTTTCCGCTAATCAAAGCCCCAATCGCGAATGCAAAAACTACCGAAAAACCCACATAGCCCATATAAAGCATTGGCGGGTGTATCACCATCCCCGGATCTTGTAACAACGGATTTAAATCTCGCCCATCGGCTGCTGGCGGCAGCAATCTATCGAACGGGTTGGAAGTCAGTAGCATGAATAAATAAAAACCAATCGCAATTGCCGACATCACACCCAAAATTAGGGAACGCATCTCATCTGGCATTTGCTTACTAAATAAAGAGACCGCCGACATCCAACCGCTAAGCATTAGCACCCACAAGAGCAAAGACCCCTCGTGGCTTCCCCAACTCGCCGCTAGCTTATAGGGCCAAGGTAATTGGCTATTGGAGTTGGATGCGACATTTAAGACAGAAAAATCATCGGCCAAAAAAGAAGTCGCGAGACAACAAAAACCTGCCAGCGTAAGTAGGAAAATTACGTAGGAGCTATATCTTGGGAAAGCGATCAGGCGAGGACTCGAACGAACTGCCCCTCCGAAACAGATTAACGTCTGCGCAACGGAGACCCAGAGTGCAAGGATGATTAAAAAGTGCCCTATTTCTGGGATCAAAAACACCTCCTCGAAGCCATAAACCGTTATTCACTTACCTTCAGCTCGCGAGCACGCTTAAGCGCTTCGGCAGCTTCGGGTGGCATATAATTCTCGTCGTGCTTTGCTAGCACTTGGTCCGCAATGAACGATCCATTCTCGATTAATCTACCCTGCGCAACCACTCCCTTGCCCTCCTGAAATAAATCTGGAAGTATTCCCTCATAGGTGACATCGATCGTATGGATAGTGTCTGTAACAGAGAAAGAAACACTCACCCCATCCTGTTTTCTTTGTAAGCTTCCGTCCACAACCATGCCGCCAATCCTAAAAGCTCTCGCAACCGGAACCTTTCCTTCAACAACTTCCGTGGGAGTATAAAAAAATACGAGGTTGCTCTTGAAAGCATTCAGGACAAGGAGCGCCGCTACGGACACTAGAGCTAGGACAGCGATGATCAGCAATAAGCGCTTTTGCCTTGGTTTCATTTATCTAATTATTTGAAAGTATCAGAGGAATACGACCAGAAACAGTCCATGGAGTTCGCTCACGGTTCGCGCAAACTAAATGTTTCAATCGCGATAGCGAGAAGCGTTACCAGGTATGAACCCCAAACATATAGCCCATAGCCGCCCATATCAATAAAATTCTGTAAAGAACCCCAATCCATAACTTGATTTCCTCTACCTCAAAAGTCGAACGAGCGAATTCAATTGTTCAACCAACCAGAATTACGCTCACGGTCTCGAATAATTTTTCTGACTCGCAACATCGAGACGGCGATCGAATACATCCAAAAACTGAGTGCCATCAAGAGCATTCCGAGCAGCATATCGCTGGCCATACTGGGAGCTTTAGTAAGTGATACCGAGGCACCTTGGTGTAACGTGTTCCACCATTTTACCGAGAAGTAAATAATGGGAACGTTAACAACACCTACAATGGCGAGGATCGCCGACGCTTTATCTGCTCGCCTCGGATCTTCTATCGATGCCCTGAGCGCCATGAAGCCTACATAAAGAAACAATAGAACCAGCTCAGAGGTTAATCGAGCATCCCATACCCACCAAGTACCCCAAGTAGGCCTGCCCCAAAACGCTCCAGTCCACAGAGCTAAAAAAGTCATAAGAGCCCCTGTCGGAGCAAGTGCCTGAGCCAACATCGACGACAAACGTGTGTTTAATATCAGACCTACCGCAGCCCAAAACGCCATAACTACATATATGAACATGGACATCCACGCTGCTGGAACGTGAATAAAAATGATTCGATAAGCTTCACCTTGTTGGTGATCCGTTGGCGCTACGAAGAATCCTACATAAAGACCCGGTATGCCAAAACATATCGCTAAAACAAAAAATACAGCTGCTATTTTTTTCGCGGCTGGGTAAAAATTTTGAGGAGTTGAGTATTTCCAAAAACGCATAAAGTGTAGAAGCTGCAAAGTTTGCGAACAGATCAAAGCGGTACGATCTCCCCCCAAAGAACACACTGACTGTTGGGAATCTAATCGCTAGGCAGCCATTATTCTAAAGCAATTTTCACCGCGGCCGAGGTCGCGAGAGGGCACAAAGCTAGAGAGAGACAGAGGAACGCAAGCAAGATCGAGAAATGGCCGATTGTCTCCATCCCCTGTAAACTGGCAACAGTGCCTCCAACCCCAAAGATTAATACTGGAATATAAAGGGGAAGTATGAGAAGCGCAGTTAATGCCGCCCCGCTTCGCACTCCAAGCGTTAACGCAGCACCGACCGAACCTAGTAAGGAGAGCACTGGGGTGCCAATCAAAAGAGTCAGCGCCATTGTCCATGAAGCCTCAGCGCTAAGACCGAACTGCATGCCAACGAAAGGCGACAAAATAACGATTGGCAAGGTCGTAATTAGCCAGTGTGCAAAAATTTTTGACACCACAACCAGCACTAATGGCTCCCCCGACAAAAGAAATTGTTCTAGAGAACCGTCAATAAAATCACTCTCAAACATCCGATGGAGTGCTAACAAAGACGAGAGCAACGCCGCTACCCAAACCACACCAGGCCCCACCGCTCTTAAGCTGCCAATATCAGGCCCAACAGCAAATGGGAATAATGAGGCAACAATCAAAAAAAAGAAAAATATCGTTGCAATATCAGTTTTTTGCGTCAGTGAAATCTTAAATTCACGAAGCAAAACAGCCAAAAATACTGATCGCGAGCGCATACTCAGTTCATGGTCAAGATTTTTGGTCTGACAGCCAGACCGATATCTTGATGCGTCGTATAAATCAATAAACCGCCACTAGAAACGTGCTCTGAAAGCGCAGCACTTAAAGACTCTGTAGAACTTTTATCGAGCGACACAAAAGGTTCATCAAGAATCCAAATAGGCCTTTCACGTGAGATCCGTAATCGAGCAAGCGCCACCCGCTTACGTTGACCAGCAGAAAGTCTACTTACCGGTACTGATAACTTCGAATGCAGATCTTGTTCGTATAAAGCCTCACGGATGGTAGCTACGTCAGAGTCAACCCCCATAACGGACAGAGAAGCAATCAAATTTTCTTCCGCCGTCAGATTTCCTTTAAGCGCATCAAAGTGACCGAGGTAATTTACTAAACACGAATAGTCGTGTCCGAGAGCCCGGATGTCTTTATTCGCCCATTGAACTTCACCGGCATCAGGACGAGAAAAACCACACAGGATCCGTAATAGCGTAGTCTTCCCCGAGCCGTTCACTCCATTTACACGGAGAGCTTCTCCCTCTTCTAAACCAAAACTCAAATCCTCAAAAAGTTTTTTATAGCCACGCGTACTCGTGACCGACTTGAGTTCTAACACTTTCGAAAAAAACCTCTAAGTCTTGGGACGCTCTAAAAATGCAAAGAGGCCCATTCCAACAATCATCGAAACTACGAATATCACTGCTTCACTGTACCCCATACCAAAGGCCACTAAACTTGGCCCCGGACAGAAACCAGCGATCCCCCAACCGATACCAAAAATTAGACTTCCTAAAACTAATCTTTTATCGATAGTTGCGTTGGTCGGAAGAGCCATCGGCTCGCCTAGAAGACTCAGGGTACGTCTTTTTGCAAAGTGGAACGTCACGAGACCAACTGCTATTGCCCCACCCATAACGAAGGCCAATGAAGGATCCCAATTCCCGGCAAGATCCAGAAAACCTACCACCTTTGCCGGGTTTGACATTCCGGATACGATCAAACCTATTCCAAAAACTAAGCCCGCAATAAGCGCTGATAAACTTTTCATTCGGTCACCTCACAGAATATGCTTAATTAGAAATACCACTACAAATCCCGCGATCATAAAACTCACCGTTGCAGCCAGCGATCTTGGTGATAACCGAGAAAGCCCAACAACACCATGGCCACTGGTACACCCCGCGGCGTAACGAGTTCCGATTCCGACGAGCAGCCCTGCAAGAACCAAGCTATAGGTCGAGGCTTCGATAATGGCCTCAGGCACTGCAGCAAAAATACCATACACAAACGATGAGGCCAGGAGCCCGATTAAGAACATCGATCTCCAGCCTAATTCAGATGACTTTCCACTGATTACTCCCCCGAGAATCCCACTGATTCCCGCTATTTTCCCATTCATAAATATGAAAATTGCCGTGGATATCCCTAAGAGAACGCCACCAGCTAACGACATCCATGGCGTGAATACATCCCAATTTATAGTCATACGCCTCCCCTTTTATGCTCTATGCCCAAGTTACCCGTATCCTGCTTACACAGAATGCAGCCAATCACATATTTTCTAGCCTACGCCCTGTCATTATATCTTGGTGTTGCAAACTTAATAGGATCTCGGTAACCCCAAAACTTTCTCGGCTATGTAACAGAGAATCATCTCTCGACTGATCGGCGCAATACGCATGAGCATTACCTCGCGAAGATAACGTTCGATGTTGTACTCTTTGGCATACCCAACACCACCATGCGTTCGCAGTGCGCGATCGCACGCCTCGAACGCCGCTTCCGCTGCCAAATACTTTGCTGCATTTGCCTCCGCACCGCAGTTACGCCCATTATCGTACGAGCGTGCAGCATGCCAGACCATCAAATCTGCAGCCTCCAATGCCATCCAACTTTCAGCAAGGGGATGCTGAATCGATTGATTCTCTCCAATCTTCCTTCCGAAAACTTCACGCTCAGAAGCATATTTTGCGGCTAGGTCTACCGCCCTCTTGCCAACGCCGATAGTTTCAGATGCAATCAAAATACGCTCGGGATTTAACGAATCGAGTAACAACCGAAACCCATCCCCCTCATCCCCAATTCGACTCTCTAAATCAACCTCTAAATTATCGATAAAAACCATGTTCGAATCGACAGCATTTCTACCCATCTTATCAATCGCCTTAACCTCAATTCGGCGCCGGTCTAGGTCACAATAAAAAAGAGTCAGACCGTCCATAGGTTTTGCACATTGGTCCTTAGGAGTCGTCCTTACCAATAATAAAATTTTATTAGCCTCTTGCGCTGTGGTAGTCCACATCTTTTGACCGCTGATAACATAGCGATCCCCTACCCTCCGACCAGTAGTTGAAATACTTGATGTATCAAGGCCCGCATTTGGTTCTGTAACCCCAAATGCAACCTTGTGATTGCCATCGATTAACGGTGGGATGAATTTGAGCTTCTGCTCAGTGGAACCATGTTTAACAATTGCGTGAGGACCAAAGAGATTTATGTGAATCGAAGAACACGCTGAAATCGCACCAGCCGAATTCCCGACGATTTGCATCATCAGCGCAGCATCACTGACCCCTAAGCCACTGCCCCCAAGCTCTCGAGGCATCGTGATGCCGAGCCACCCACCATCAGCGAAGGCCTGATGAAACTCTGTAGGGAACGAATGTGTCCGCTCCTTCTCTCGCCAATATGCATCATCGAAACGAGCACAAAGAGCCCCAACGGCTTCAAATATCTGTTGCCTTCTGTCATTAGGCTCGAGACCTGCGGGTAAATTTTTCATGCTCGCTCACTGATGTAACACACTACTAACTGTCGTCTCCGCAGTGTATCATCCGAGAACGTCAAAGATATACAACATCACAACAAAACGTGTCCATTACACTCGAGACTAAAACCTGGGAGAACGACTGGGAATTGGTGGTTAACCATCAATTTTTAAGAACAGTTATGGAGCGTTTCAAACAACACGTGGACAAGAAGGTGCTTTTCATCAATAACGTCCTGAACCCCTCGGTTGTAGCGCGTGCTGCTGATCGACTCATCGCTAAAGAGATTATTGATGAGTATATATTTGTATCTCAGCATGCGGATAATGCTCTAGAGCACTTCGGCCTTACCAGAGAGGTTTTAGGCAAAGGTTACAATTATTCAATAGCAGAGCTTGTTTCTATTTTCTTGTGCCGCACAAAGTATCTTGCACATTTTTCGAGCGATACGACAATCACCGAAGACGTAGCGCCGCATTGGTTGTCGGATGCCACTTCGCTTTTAGCTGAACAAGGGGAAGTCAGCGTTGTAAACCTTACATGGGATAAAAAGTATTCCGAAGCCCTAAAAGACTCAGACTATCAAGATGACAATTACTTTTACGGGTATGGGTTCTCGGATCAAATGTATGTAATCGAAGTCGAAGAATTTAATAAAAAAATTTACGACTTTGAACATCCCGCTTCAGAAAGATATCCAAAGTACGCGGGAGCATTATTTGAGAAAAGGGTCGACTCTTACATGAGGGTAAACGCGAGAATTAGGGCTACCTACCGTCACGCATCATATATCCACAAAAATTTTCCAAAACCAAACACTATCCGACGCTGGATCTGGACCCAATTAAACAAACCAAAAAATTAAATGGCGGAGAGTGAGGGATTCGAACCCTCGAAACGCAAAGCGTTTAACGGTTTTCGAGACCGCCCCGTTCGACCACTCCGGCAACTCTCCGAGTGAACGCCATTCTAACAGCGTCAACGGTTCATCAAAATTAAATTGGCTCGATTGACTCAACCCCACCCATTAGAGGGATAAGCACCTTAGGAACAGTGACCGACCCGTCCTTTTGTTGGTAATTCTCGAGCACTGCGATAAGAGCCCTACCAACTGCTAGTCCTGACCCATTAAGAGTGTGCACATAGTCTGGCTTTCCACTTTCCGTTCTGTACCTAGTCTGCATACGTCTAGCTTGAAAAGCCTCAAAGTTGCTACAAGACGAAATCTCCCGATACGCGTTTTGCCCGGGTAACCAAACCTCCAAATCATAGGTTTTTGCAGCCGAAAAACCCATGTCTCCACTACAAAGGGTAACCACGCGGTATGGCAGATCCAAACCCTGAAGTATCGACTCAGCGTGCCCAGTCAACTCCTCCAAACGCTCGTAAGACTGTTCGGGATGGACCAGCTGGACCAACTCAACCTTGTCAAACTGATGCTGACGTATCATTCCCCTAGTATCTCGACCATACGAGCCCGCCTCTGAACGGAAGCATGGTGTATGGCAAACAAACTTTAGGGGAAGGTTCTCAAGCTTCACAATCTCATCGCCAAAAATATTAGTGACAGGAACCTCTGCCGTTGGGATTAAATAGTATTTCCCCTCATCCCCAACCGGCACAGAAAACAAATCAGCCTCAAATTTTGGTAGCTGTCCCGTACCAAACAAAGCATTTGCATTCACCATGTAAGGGGCATACACCTCGGTATATCCGTGCTTTTCCGTGTGAGTATTAAGCATATACTGCGCTAAAGCGCGATGTAGCTTAGCTATTCTAGATGTAAGAAGCACAAAACGAGACCCGGTAATTTTAGCCGCACGATCAAAATCAACCTGCCCTAAATTTTCGCCAATATCTACGTGATCTCTTACCGCAAAGTTAAATTGACGCGGCTCACCGACCCGCCGCACCTCAACATTATCTTGTTCATCGACTCCGTTCGGCACACTCTCGTGTGGAACATTTGGAATGGAAGACAATATAGCTCTGAGCTCAGATTGGACTTCTGCCAACCTCTCTTCGTTTTGTTTTAACTGCTCAGCAAATTGCCCTACTTGGAGCATTAACTTTTTAGCCCCATCCTCATCTTTATTTTTTTTGTATACCCCAATCTCTTTCGACAAAGCATTACGTTGCGCCTGGAGCGATTCCGTATGCGTTTGCAACTGCTTCCTTTCAGCCTCTAGCGCCTGAAAAGCTTTGACGTCTACCTCGTGACGTCTTCTCTTAATCAATGTATCTGCAACCGCATTAATATCGGATCTAAATATTTGAATATCCAGCATGAAGTAATAAACCCCTTTTAACGCAATTTATTTTTTTCGATCTTCCTCATCCAGGCGGCGAAGAAAATCCAGCTTTTCTTGAATTTTTCTTTCAAGCCCTCGCTCGGTCGGAAAATAAAAACGCTTCCCCCTCAAACCATCTGGAAGGTATTGTTCGTTTGGAGCGTACCCATAAGCCTCGTCATGAGCATACCGATATTTTTCTCCAAAACCGAGTTCCTTCATCAATTTGGTAGGTGCATTCCGAAGATGTATCGGCACATCCTCCGAGCTCGAAGATTTAACAGTCTCTAAAGCACTATTATAGGCGGAATACAGCGCATTACTTTTTGCAGCACAAGCCATGTAAACAACTGCCTGTGCCAGTGCGAGCTCACCCTCAGGACTTCCCAACCTTTCGAATGCGGACACAGCATCTAATGCAATTGAAAGTGCTTTGGGGTCAGCAAGACCGATATCCTCAGAAGCCATTCTTATCACTCTACGACCGACATACAGTGGGTCTGCGCCACCATCAATCATACGAACGAACCAATAAAGGCTCGCATCTGGATCAGAGCCTCGCACCGATTTATGTAGCGCGGATATCTGATCGTAAAACGAATCACCACCTCTATCGAATCGGCGATACGCATGAGGCATTGTTTCGAACACAAACGCCTCGTCTATTCTCTCAAGACCAAGCTCATCAGCGGTATGATTCAAAAATTCCAGCATATTCAGAAGCCTTCGGCCATCGCCATCTGCGAGACTAACAACCGCATCGACAGCCTTCGATTCGTACTTAGCTTTTGCATCAAGCGACGACAACCCTTTTGAAAATATTTCAAAAAGATCATCACGCGTTAGTGACTCGAGCTTAAACACAGTAGCCCGAGAGAGTAATGCGCTATTTACTTCGAACGATGGGTTTTCTGTCGTAGCACCGATGAAAGTGATGGTTCCACCCTCTACATGTGGAAGAAATGCGTCTTGTTGCGACTTGTTAAAGCGATGAACCTCATCTACAAATACCACCGTTTGCCTAGAAAATTGGGTGATATTATTTTCAGCCAGCACAATAACTTCTCGGATGTCTTTAATCCCGGATAGGACGGCTGAGATTTGAACAAACTCTGCACTCCAGCCGTTGGCAATAATTCGCGCGAGAGTCGTCTTACCCACACCAGGGGGACCCCAAAATATCAGAGATTGAGGTTTACCTACTCGATGAATTGTAGATAGCGGCTTTCCGTCACCCACTAGGTGTTTTTGACCAACGAATTCCTCAAAAGTATTAGGCCGGAGTATGTCGGCAAGTGGCTTTGTGATTGATTTATTCATATCCATTGAATACTCAATCTAATATCGAATATCGAAGGTCAATCGGTTATCAAATCTACCCCTTTGGGAGGTGTAAACGTAAACAACGCATTCGAATCGCTCAAATTACCCCTAGAAAACTTCGTAATTTCTATTACCGTTTTCTGCCCAAAGTGATCGAACAACTCCATTTCAGTCAAAACATCTTTTTTAAACCCAATGTTAATTCGGGCAAACAAAGTATTTTCCTCATAGGGCTTAATCTTCACCCATTCGAGCCCTCGCCGTGCCTTCTGACTTTCCAACATAAAGAACCGCTCAATATCACTGGATCCAGCGAGCAATGCCGCAGGGGATGAACCGAGAGCCGAATCCAAATTGACTCGAGTAACCTGCTCAAGGTCCTTGTCATACACCCAAAGATAAACTCCATCACCCACTAATAACTGTTCATACGGCGCTTCATAGACCCATCTAAATTTTCCTGGGCGCAGAAAACTGAAACTTCCTTCCGATTTTTGCAAAACCTCACCACTCTCAAGGAATACAGTCTGAACAAATTCAGCGCGCCCCGCGTTCGTATTACTAATAAATGAGCGGAGCCGCTCGATCCCACCCGCGTAAGATACCTCGACGCTTGACGCAAGCGCCAAAGTTACCAACAAACAACGGAAAAATTTATTTATAAATGGGTACATATAGCTGCGATTCGAGACTAGTCGCTGTTTGTGGGGACGAGAATTTCTCTATTACCACTAGAAGACATACTCGACACCAAACCCGAGGCCTCCATTTGTTCAACCAGCCGAGCCGCCCTGTTGTAACCTATTCTTAAATGCCTCTGAACAAGAGAGATTGAGGCGCGCTTATTTTTCAGCACAATTTCGACCGCCTGATCATAGAGCGGGTCCGATTCCCCATTTACTTCCCCATTTTCTCCAAATGCGCCATCACCAGAGCTAGGCGACTCAAGAACCTCCTCGATATACTGCGGCTCACCTCTGCTCTTCAACGCGTCCACGACGCGATGCACCTCTTGATCATCCACAAAAGCACCATGCACCCGCTGGGGATAACCAGTGCCGGGGGGAAGGTACAACATATCGCCTTGTCCTAGGAGTTGCTCTGCTCCCATTTGATCAAGGATCGTTCGGGAGTCCACCCTGCTCGACACTTGGAATGCAATACGCGTTGGTATGTTTGCCTTGATTAAGCCAGTAATGACATCTACCGATGGCCTCTGAGTCGCAAGTATTAAGTGAATTCCAGCTGCCCGAGCTTTCTGAGCCAAACGAGCGATTAATTCCTCAATTTTTTTACCAACCACCATCATAAGGTCTGCTAACTCATCAATAACCACCACAATGACAGGCAGCTCCTGGAGCGGCTCAGGATTCTCGGGATTCAAACTGAATGGATTATCAATTTTTTTCTTGGATTTAGCAGCCGTTTTAATTTTTGAATTAAAACCGGAGAGATTTCGTACTCCCAGGGCTGACATGAGGCGATACCTTCTATCCATCTCCCCTACACACCAATTCAATGCATTAGCAGCCTTTGGCATGTCCGTAACCACAGGGGCAAGCAAATGAGGGATTCCCTCGTAAACTGATAACTCCAACATTTTAGGATCGACCATAATCAATCGAACTTCATTTGGAGTCGACTTGTAAAGTAGCGATAAAATCATTGCATTGATTGCAACTGACTTTCCGGATCCCGTAGTCCCCGCAACGAGCAAGTGAGGCATTTTTGCCAAGTCGGCGCATACGGGAATTCCGGCGATGTCTTTACCCAGCGCAATGGCGAGCGGGGATGTAATGTCTGCGTAGGTCTGAGAGGCTAAAACTTCCGACAAAAACACTACCTGTCGTTTTTCGTTAGGAATCTCCAACCCCATCGTTGTTCGACCCGGAATGGTCTCAACCACCCGGAGACTCTGAACCGACAACGAACGAGCCAGATCCTTCGATAGGTTAATGATCTGACTACCTTTCACGCCGACTGCTGGCTCAATTTCATAGCGCGTAATGACAGGGCCCGGCTGAGCCGCAACGACGCGAACTTCAATATTGAAATCCAATAATTTTTTTTCTATCAGTCGGGACGTGTACTCAAGCGTTTCAGAGGAAACCGAATCGATATTCTCAGGGGGACTATCAAGCAGGTGTATGGCCGGAAGCTCCGAATCAGGAAGATCTTCGAACAGCGGCTGCTGTTTTTCTTTCTGGGCGCGCTCAGATTGCTTCACCTCAACCTTCGGAGCATCAATTCTCAGAGGCTTTATTTCCGTGAATTTTTCTCGAACCAG